>MDSW01152062.1_pt1 | contig 20082 bp, 17 predicted proteins | sample 811171 | NCBI WGS metagenome assembly MDSW01 (sample SAMN05326641, study PRJNA326480) | marine metagenome | isolation source: seawater | place: Atlantic Ocean: North West | collected 2012 | reverse complement strand
TGCTCCTCATAGGTTTCAAGGGGCAATAGCATGGAATCTGACATATCAGTACCTCGTGCGGCCTCGCCACCCACCTCCTCTTCATAACCGCTTCGCTCCTTCAGGAGTGATTTGCAAACGCAGTGGCCCGAATAGATGCGTTGACAACAAAGAGTGGGGTTGAGCGGGGAAATTCGGAAGAATGCTTAACCGAACCGGAAATACACAGGCCATTATGGGTGAAGCCACTTCCACTGATTCTAGGCTTGACCTGTCTAAACCGATGGTCCAAGGGAAGATGAGAGAGGACGGGCATTGGATTGATGTCGAAGGGGTTGTGCTTCCTGTATCTGCATCTGATTTAGAGCGTCATACTTACTGCCCTGTATCTTGGCAACTCTCGAAGGCTGGAGTGAGTGGAGAAGGAGAAGCAATCAAACGAGGGATGCAAGCACATGACCAGATTCACAACAAAATGAATCGTTACAAACAAGCGGAAGATCGGGCTTCTCGAGAATTGGTGGTTTGGTCGTGGTGGTTCACAGTTGTTTGTGCATTGTCTGCAGATTCGGCTGCATTCTTCTTCGTCAATCAAGGTACCATTTCTGAGGACTTCATCCAAAATATGGGACAATATTTGGTCATCTTGGCAGGCGTTTGGTTGCTCTTAGCCATCATGTTGATTTCTCTACCCTGGCGGCGTTGGCTAGGTTGGCCCTTTGGCTTGGCTCAGCCCCCAGTGATTGAGTCGGGCCTGGATGAAGAAGCAATGGAATCTCCATTCACCACAGATGCGAGTGGTGTTGGAATTGCAGGAAAGACGGAAGTTCGCTTGCTATTCGCTTCCATCGCTGTTGCTCTACATGGATTGGCAATATATTGGGCAGAAAATAGGACAACCCTCGCCTTTGCACTGATTATTTTCACATTAATTTGGCTACTCGTCACTGCATGGAAATTGCACACTGTTCTATTGACTGAAAAGAAGGCGAATCTCGCGAAACAGGAGACTGGGTTAGGGAAAGAGGAAATCTTGGCATACAGCGATGATGCTGGAGAAAGTGCATCATTACTCATCGATGAAGACACAGGCGTGCGTGGCAGACCTGATCAAATTGTGAAAATCGACAATCAATTCATTCCTGTCGAACAAAAGACTGGAAAAATACCTCACACACCCCATCATAGCCACAAAATGCAGCTGATGGCTTATCTTCATCTAGTTGAAAATACAACTAATGTCAAGCCCGATTACGGTATCCTTCGATATGGAACGGATACATTATTCACGGTACAATGGGATTTGGTTGCCAAGCAAGAATTGATTGATTCTATCAAAGAAATCCAGCGATTGATGGTTCAAGGTGGTGCAAAGCGTAATCACGAGCGGAAGGGGAAATGCATGAATTGTTCAAGGCGAAGTCATTGTCCCCAGAGTTTGATTTAATCACAAATCAATCAGAGGAGTACAATCGGTTGGACTTTCTGGGAATTGTAGACATGGACGGACCACTCGAACCCGGAGTAACCAAGAGTCTTCGAAATCCAAGGTTGACACACCGGTGTTTGAACCTGCACCTCGCCCATCAACTGTCAACAACCACATGCCATCGTCAAACTGGTCAATGTCTCGGTCGATTTCAACGGTTTCCTGGTCATACGAACCATTGTCTGCCATTACTTCGTAAATCGGATTGTCAGTATCACAATTTGAGCCAAATTCATCACACCAAAGTAACTCGACATGCACATATCGTTGATCAGCATCGCCAAAGAATTCTTGGAAATTGACTGTTGTTTTGAAAATAATGACTATTTCGCTCACGGTTTCATCAATTTCGATTTGCTCTGTCTTGGTTTCCTGAATCTGAGAAAATGCTTCTGCACCTTCTAAAACGAAAGTATGAGAGAGGTCATATACACTCCAATCTTCATCAATTTTCGGTTCACCGCGAACACCTTCCATGATTTCTCGACCATAAACCAAAGATAAGCATCCGGGCAAGGATATTGTGAGAAAAAGTATTGTCATCAGGGCACAAATACTGCGATTGTATAGGCCGCTCACAAGTGTCCCTCTGCCACTTCGGTACATGGAGGCACATTTCTGCTTGACGGCCTGTTGAACGGCTCAATCTTGCTTCTTTCGACGTCGTACGCTTCGGCGTTTGGGTGTCTCCGAGTCTCCGGCTGGTTCCTGGCTCTCCTTTGCAACTGGTTCTTCATCATTTGATACACTGAAGTCACTGCTTGCAGAACGAACTTCATTTCCAACGACGGTATTGTCTACGATATCTTCGACATTGACTTGCTGACCAGGTAGAACTCCATCTTCACCTGTCAATTCAAACAGCTTCTCTCGATACTGAGCATCAGATGCTGTCAACTCAACTTCATCATCAGAGAGATGTCGACGTGATTTTACATCGCCTAAGAATGCGTCCAAATCGTGCTCTGGAATTTCATCCATCGCTTCACTGAGACTTGATGACACAACCAGATCTTCAGTTTCAGAATCTTCTTCTGATTCGGCTTCGGATGCGAGGCGTTCTTCTTCTTGGCTATCGAAATATTCCTCTGCCTCTGAGATGTTCTCGTCCCATTCACCTTCCCACTGCTCTTCAGAGAACCCTAGTGAACCTGCGTGGGTGTCAAATCCTTCGTAGCCACGAACGATTTCGTCCTCGTTTTCTTCTTCTAGGATTTCTTCTTCAACTTCGGCAGGTAGGGGTTTGAATTTTCGCTCTCGTCGAGTATAATGAGCACCGATATCTTGCTCGGCTCCGCAGTACGGACAATGCTCAAGCATGGATGGAATCGTCTCGTTACATTCTACGCAATCATGGAATTTTGAACGGCCAACACGTAAATCGAAATCACAATGTGGACAAATATCCTCATCTCCTTCCAATTCACCATCACAGGCAGGACACAGTTCGTAGGTTTCTCGCTCAGCATCAGCCAAACCTCGTCGTGTCAATATCACGGCTGCAATGAGTACAATCAGCCCAATGATCCCAGCGACAGAAAACAACAGTATCGACATTGATTCGTTATTTGAAGTAGGAATATCCCCATCAGCTCGGACCACTTCCCAGGCTCTTGCATGCGGTGTTACTGTCGTACTGCTTCCCGATGCTTTCACAGAAAGTTCGATTTGTCCAGGATCGACAACGGTGACTCTACATCGGATGGTATGCTTGTTCGACGAAGAATCAGCGGAATCGAACGTGAACGATTCAGTGGTGTTAAGAATCGTGTTTGTTGAACGGTCAACGCACTCAAAGGTCTCAACCCCTTCTCCCACATCTGCAATGACATCGATTGAGTAGATGTAAGTGATTCCCGTTTTCAAAGGAGGAGTTTCTGGCTGATTCCAACCCTCTGAATTGAGAAGGAAGCGGAGTTGTAAGTCGGAATTAAGTTTCACTGAACTCGTCGCAGTATTATCGGTTTCAATCCGGTCATATGAATTCGTACTCTTAGTCCAAATTGCTTCAAACGGTATATCGCGGGTAAGACCTTGAGCAATCACGTTGAATTGGATGCTCATTTGTCCCTGATTCGCGGTGTTAGAGGGTGGGAGGATAATCCCAGTTTTGGTTTCAATGAGCTCTCCATCGAAGGTTGCCGTCAAGTCACCCGTGGCAGTGACCATACCCACATTTTGAAGGGTGACTGTAAACGTCACTTGGCTGCCTGGAGTCGTCTCATGATCACTTGGCGATGCACCTGTGACAACCACGTTCGGTTCCTGATAAATCGTGAGGGTTGTGGTTTCTAGATTGTTGAATGAACCGGACTGTGGAACGCTCCCAGAGGGGTCGATTTCCAGATCAAGTGCGACGTCGCCGGGGGTTGTATCAGGGAGGTCGGCGGAGGTAATTTGGATCGAATATTCTGCAAATGGATCTGAATCTGTGAAAGTCAGCGTCTCAATTGCGATCGTAATACCTCCCTGAATTCGAACTTCAAGCGGTGCCGTTGTGGTTCCAACTCCCCCATCTCTTGCAATCGTTCCTGTGAGTGTCCATGGGCCAGAAAGCCCTGGATCTGAAGCAACATTTGGTCCCTCAGCATGACGATAATCAGGTAATGTGTCAATGGTCAACGAACGTGATTCGGTGTTGTCAGCAGTAGTCGATTCGATGATGTTGTCGCCACTGTCAGCATTGACGACACCTAGCACATCATAGGTACCTGCGGCTGGAGCGGTGACTGTTTCGTTAAGCCAGACACTCTCACCTGCAAGCAGTGAAGGAACATCAAGCAAATACTGACTACCGGCTATTGTCAACTCGAGATGGCTACCTGGTGTGTCTGCGTGACCCGCATTCTCGACTTCAATCTCAACTTCAATCGATTCACCTTCATATCCACCCGATTCAGGATTGAGTTCAAAATGAGAAAATCGCAAATTGGCCAGGCCCTGAACAGAAAAATCTTGTGAAATAAAAACAGGATTGTTATTGTGATTAACTCGAATGACCAATGTCTGTTCACCATCACCCCAAGCGAGATTGGTCCAAACAAAATCAACATCCTCAAACTCGTTTGCATCAATATCTATGCTATACAATGCAGATGGGTCTCCCGATACGTAGTTGTTCTTATGAAATTCAACCACAACATCTTCTGCGATGATATTGTCAACGTTCTGTAAAGATAATGTGAACGTGACATCTCCACCTTCGACTGGTGAGGAGGGAGTCATTGCAAGTCCTTCGGTGCTGAATGCAATACTGCCTGATTGTTCACCGTTGACCGGCAATGTGAACAAAATAGGAGCCACGAACAGTAGGGCGCACAGAATTTGCCGAAGCATGGGCCTTTCCATGTGTTAAGGAGAACAGGCGAGGCACTTCAAACTGCTTCCCGAATCCCCCAAAAAACCCCTTGCAAGCGATGGTGTCGCGACTCCCATTGGAAAGGCTTGAAGGATGGGGCGCACAGTGGAAGGTTTGGTGCCGATGCTGTCTCGCCGCTTGGTTCTCGCCCCCTTAGTGGTCATTCTGCTTTGTATGGCTCCCCATGGTGGCTGGGTTTCAGTCGATGCAGCCACTGGACGAAGTGATGATTTTGACTTCAGTGGTGGCCCGGATGAAGGGCAAGTAATCTCGGGAACTTACACCGTTCGTACAACCAATGTAGCCGACATGGATTACATTAACATCGAAGTCCTTGAAGGAGCAACTTGGTCATCGGTAGCCAACATTACCAATGCCCCGTGGCTAACTGCATGGGACACAAGTGCACATTCAGATGGAGAATATCAATTAAGGGCACAGGGAACATTCACTAATTCCTCAACAACGGGATGGGTGCTAAGCCCAACGTTCACCATCGACAACACCGCCCCAAGTGGTCTCTCACTCAGTGTTTCCAATGCCATTATTGGGGATGGTTCATCGACGATCAATCGAGCCTGGTTCACTACAGTGGAGTCTGGAACACTTGATTTTGCATGGAGCGCAACTGATGCACATCTATCGCACGCGACCCTCACCAATGTCCCCGGCTCAGGAACGCCGGCTCAGGATGGTCCCGGTACCCTACTGAATGGTTGGGCTTGGTCACCTGGTGATTTAGATGAAGGAAAGTGGACCTCCGTTCTGTCTGTTTTTGATGAAGGCGGTAATTCTGCTCAGACTTCGATTCACATTGGAATTGATCGTACGGGCCCCGAAGTTGGGGCTCCCACTCTTTCTGTTACTCCAAATTCTTGGAGTGATTCAGCGACATTGATTTTCAATGGCTTGGGAAGCAATGCGACTGACAATGGTGGATCAGGTATCGAAACCTATCATGTGCGAGATAGTGCTGATGAATGGTCGGACATTGGTTCAGCAGGATTTGGAAGTATGGGATTGAATGAGGGAATTCGCACGATCCAATTCAGAGCAGTAGACAAGGTTGGAAACATTGGAGAGGCACATAGTGTCACTATGATGGTTGATCGTACCGCACCGATTGCAGGAGGCTGGGTTTTCGGTTCAGAAATCACTGATTCACTAATCGGTTCTCTGGCCGTGAGTATTGATGCGACCGATGCCAACTCTGGTATCGATGTTTCATCCTGTAACATCGAATATGGATTTGATGCAAATGGCGCGGGTTCCGTCCCCGATATTTCGACAGATTGGTTGAGTGTAGGTTCAGGTACTTCTGGCAATCTATCCTCGGCCATCGATTGGTCGACACGAGCGGGACAATATCTCTCTTTGAGAGCAACACTCGTCGATTCCGCAGGGAACTCGGCGATTACCGCGGCATCGCACTTCCTCATCCTTCCAGGGCTTGATTTCACAATATCTGATGCGTCTCTAAATCGCTTGATTGTACGTGCAGGTACACAAGACCCTGTATTGTTAGAAGCCCAAATTGAGACCAATGAATTCTATTCGGGAAGTGTGGTTGTCAGCATCCAAAGTGCCCCGGCAAGTCGTGATTCCTTAACCGATTGGACCACTCTGAATTCAGTAATCCTCCCATCGGGCAGTTTCATAGATCAGCAAGAACAAATTTCGATGAATATCACTTTGTTGACAGCCGGGGAATTCGACATTCGTGTGATTGTCGACCCGGATGAATCAATCCCTGAGCGAGATGAAGGGAACAACGAGTATTTCCTCTTGATTGGAGCTGCAGATCCACAAGTCATCGGCTCTGTGAGCGGGTTCATCCCCAATCTACTGATTTTGTTAATTTTGGGGTTATTTGCAAGCAGTATTCTAAACCGACGAGAAGCGGCGTCTTGAAAGAGGAGTCCTTGGTCGCGGGTTCTGATGGAAGGCTTGGCCCGAATCCCTCAGGATCGTATCGCGGTTCTCATCGGTCGCAAAGGCGCGACTCGAAGAGCTTTGGAAGAGGCCACAAATTCAACGATTCACATCGATTCAAACAGTGGAGATGTCTCAGTTGTTTGGAAGGATGATTTTGATCCGATTACACGTATGAAATTCCCTGACGTGATTCGTGCGATTGGTCGAGGGATGAATCCTGAAAGGGCCCTTCAATTGCTCAAAGATGACCATCACTTGATGCTATACGACATGCGAGAATATGTTGGTAAAAATGCAAATCAGCAGCGTAGGATTCGCAGTCGATTGATTGGTCGCAATGGTCGAATTCGTGAGTTGATTGAGGAACACTCTGGAGCTGAGATTGTGATTTATGGTTCAACTGTGGTCATCATCGGTGATGAAGATGGGTTGCCCCTAGCGGGTCAAGCCATTGAACGTCTTTTGCAGGGTGCAGAACATTCCTCTGTACTGAAACACCTTGAGACGGAACGAAGGAAAAAGAGGATGACCTCTCGAAATTTAGAATCGATAAATTTGCGAGACGATGGTGAACGATTTGCCACACTTGTTCCAGGACTAGAAGCTGCACGTCGAAAAAGGGAACGAAGATACAAAGATGCTCAAGTCGACCCCTCTGATGGCAATGCAGTTGAGGAAATGATGGAACTCGCTGATGACGAATCGATTGGATTCGAAGAAGAGTAATCAGTACAACACATTGGCCATCGCTTCGGCAATATCTACCTCAACACCTTGTCGCTTTGCCCACTCGACCAATCGAGTAACATCGCGAACCAAAAATTCCTCAGCATGAGGATGTGTACTCGTCACCGCTTGACCAACGTCGATGACACGGGGTCCACCTTGGTGCCACAAAATATTGTATTCACTGAAATCTGCATGTACCAATTCTGCTTTCTGCCAGCAATCTCGTAACCAGTTTAGCAGTTCATCAAATACTGGACCTGGTTCACTAACCTCAACGTCTCTCAATCTAGGGCTTGGTCCATCTTGATCACCAAGATAATCCATGACCAAAACGTTTCGAAAAAGCGCATGAGGTTCGGGGACTTGTAGACCGTGATTAGACATGCGCATCATGTTTCTGTGTTCCTTGCGAACCCAGATATTGACCAATTCATGATGACGGCGGCGAAGACCTCCAAACCGAGGGTCACCCTCGATATATTGCATCAATCCCTTGAACACAGCATTACTTGTATGAAAAATTTTGACTGCAGCTACACCGTTGGGAGTTGTCGCATGAAATACATGTGCTTCCTTGCCTCTTGCAATGGGCCAATCGAGGGTATCGATATGTCCCTGTTGCATGAGTTTGTATACGGATAGAAGCGTGCGTTGATCAAATACTTGGTCGAAAACACGTCGATCAACCCACTCAAACTGGCCTTTACCCAATGCTCCTTCCAACCGATGTTCAATTTCTTTGAACATGGTTGCATATTTTTTTTCTTTCATCCAAGTCCAAGAGTCTAATTTTTTGTCCATTTCGGCGTGTGCTAAGGCTTCCTCGTCAGCCTTCCACTTCTCTTCAGCAAGTGCGATATTTTCTGCCTCGATTTGTTTCTCAACAGGCGTGGGATCTGCATCTAAATCTCGATTGGTGGAATCGCTCAAATCAGTCCAATCACGCGAGTCGCTTTCGCGTCGTGCCTTCCGGCGTCGCGCGATGAACATCCCTCCTATGCAGGACCGAACAAGCTGTCGATGTCATCGTCGGTGACATCTTCCTCGAACGGCTCTGGTTCTTCCGTCGGTGGCGACGTATTGGGCTCGGCCTCAAACAAATCGTCTTCGCCTGATGACTCTTCGATTTCCTCAGTTTCTTCGGTGATTTCTTCAACAACTTGAGGGCTAGAACTAGGCTCTCCACCAAAAATTCCAGCATCATCCAAATCATCCCAAGTTTCGGTTCCTGTTCCGAATACATCGACAATTTCGGGCAAGACACCTTTGCGAGAAAGATAGAGTGATTGAGTCTTTGAGTAACGCTTCTTGACATCCGCCTTTGAATCTTGGAAGTCCCAGGGCTGAACAACAATCAGGTCACCTTCTCGAACCCACTGTCGACGGCGCATTTTTCCTGGTATCCGAGCCAATCGAGTCTCTCCATCTGCACACACTACGCGAACACGACGACCACCCAAAATTTGATCTGCAATGGCGAACATTTCGTTGATTCTCTCGTTGGGAAGTGGAACTCGAATCTTGTCACTAGAGCCACCCTCTAGCTGTGCTAGGAGCTCTTCGTCAACAGTTTCCTCTCTGCGTCTACCCATGGTAACAGTCTCGCGAATCGACCACCCTACATAAACACGGAGGCGAAAACTCGGAGTTGGGTGGTGGCTACAACTACAACTCAACCAAACAATGCCAATGCGGCATCGTTAGCCGCTGCCGCCAAGACATCTGCCAATGGACCAAACCCAAAGACAACCGCACCCATAGTACACAACATGATTGTAATTCGAATCAATGGAGCACGTGGAACCGCCATGCGATCGGTTTCCTCAAAGAACATCACGACACAGATGCGGAGGTAATAGAACAACGAGATGGCGCTGTTAATGAAGACCAGGATGGCCAACCAGAAAACCCACGACAGTGAACTCATCGCCTCGGAAAGATTGGCGCCTGCTGCATCTCCAACCGTGCTGGAGATGATACCACTCACCATCATCAACTTGGACAAGAATCCAGACAGAGGTGGGACACCTGCAAGTGCCAACATGAAGATCATCATTGAGACTGCGAGAAGTGGATCGCGACGTGCAAGCCCGTAATAGTGCTCGAGTTTGTGGCCACGGTTATTGTCACATTCTAACAGTGTAATCACAAGGAAGGCTCCTAACTTGAATGCAACCAACACAACAAGGTGGAAAATGAGCGCAGTAGCAATCAATTCGCTTCCTGAACCTGGGCCCAACGCCCCAATTGCGGCGATACCAGCCAACATGTATCCGGCATGTGCAACACTTGAGTAAGCCAGCATACGCTTTGGATTGTGGCTTCCAAGAGCCGCAATGTTACCCCATGTCATGGTGATTGCTGCGACAGCACCAATGAGAATCGTCCATTCACTGCCATCATCGACTAGCGTGACTCCGATTAGAACACGCATCAGTGCGACGAAACCCATCCCCTTACTTGCCGTGGACAAAACACCAGCAACTGGGCCGCTTGCACCAGCATATGCATCTGGAGCAGCAAAGTGGAATGGTACAGCGCTAACCTTGAATCCAAATGCAACCAACATCATTGCCAAACCGATGATGGCCATTCCATTCGGACCCGCAGCCCAAGCACTTGATAGACTGGCGATTGAAAGATCTCCATTCCAGATGTAAAGCATCGATAGACCGTACAAACCTACGGCACTCGCAACGCTTCCAACGATGAAATATTTGACGCCTGCCTCAGGACCAATTTCAGTTTCTTTGTTGAACGAAATCAGGACATATGAAGCCATGCTAGCCAACTCTAGGCCGACGAAGAGCATGAACAGATTGGTGGATAGGGCAACGGTTGACATTCCCAATGCAACCATCAGGATGAGCAAGGAGAAGTCGACCTGACGACGGTTATTGAGCAGACGATGGAGTCTGCGAGATTCGACACCATCGTCGCGCTGTTTCTTGGTTGGAATTCTGTTTACTGGTGTTGCTGGAAGACGGTCCCAGTTGGCCAAGACTGCGAGAAGAAGTGCAGCAGTGAACATCATCTCCATCAATCTGCTAAATGCGTCCACCTTGAGGATAGTGGCATCTTTGCCACACCAGTTATCTCCAACCTCAACCTTGCCCTCTGCAACAGCAATACAGGTCTCTGCGATGCCCACTCCTGAGTCAATCATTTGGCTGAGGAGGGCAGTGATGAATGAGGCAAACAAGGTGAATGCAGCAATGGCCTTCGGCAACCGTGGATCGCCTGTTAGAGAAAATCGCTTACCGCCGATCAAGTATGGTATCCGCCAAGACTTCCCTGGAATTGGCAGCCTGAATGTTGCGTTTCCGAGGTTTGGTACGACGAGCATGGCGATGATTCCGAGAATCAATATCCACTCTGGCATCAAACGACTGGCCATATCTGGACCTGCAAACAGGTTTCCTAGATTCATGGATTCACCTCCATGGTCACCAAGAGAGTCGCCCAATCTGACATCATTTCGAACATTCCGAAGAAGTCAGGATAAATTCCGAAAATCACAGCCAGCACACCGAGTATCAGCATGCCTGTGTTCTCATGCCATGTAACATCACGGGGAGATTCTCCATGCAGTGTCGATGGTAGTTTGGCAATGGGGTGGTCATGGTCATCTCGACCACCTTCGAAAATCGTTCGTTGCATGCTCCAGAGGTAATACGCAGCTGTGACGATAAGGGTGATGGCAGGGAGCAAGACCCACCAACCGAAGGCCATGTAGAAGGCGATAAGAATAGCGACCTCAGCTACGAAGCCTGCCATGAGTGGTAGACCAAGGCTGCCCATCCAACCAACCATCATGTGGCCACTCATCCAGGGACTATGCTTTGCCAAGCCTCGCATGGAATCAATTTCTAGAGTGTGATAATGGTGTTTGAATGATCCACAAACCGCGAACAGTAGTGGGCTAATGATTCCGTGTGCGAACATCATGAATATCGCACCGGCGATTCCAAGTGGCTCAAGAGTAGCAATACCAAGGAAAATCAATCCCATGTGACTGACTGATGAATATGCGACCATGCGCTTGAGGTTCAACTGGCCCAAACAAACAACGGCGCCGTACACCAAACTAATCATTCCCAAGACAAGGAGTAAGGTTTGGAATTCAATCAGTTGATCTGGGAAAAGGGTCACTCCGAGACGTAGGAATCCATAGGCACCCATTTTGAGCATCACACCTGCCAGCAGCATCGAGCCGGCTGTAGGCGCCTGAACGTGGGCGTCAGGTAGCCAAGTGTGGACTGGGACGCTTGGCAACTTTGTTGCGAAGCCAATCAACATCAACAGGAAAACAAGACTCCGAAGGCCTTCAGATGCAATGAAATTGGTTTGAGTAGACATGAGGACGAAGTCAAACGACTTCCCAGTAATGTTCCCTACCCAATTGGCATCGTTGTTGAAGTACATCACAAGAATACCTGCGAGCATGAAGACACTTGCTGCAAAGGTGTAGATGAAAAACTTCTGCGCAGCATATCGGCGGTCTTCACCACCCCACATCAGAATCAAGAAGAACATCGGTATCAGTGTCAATTCCCAGAAGACATAGAAGACGAATAAATCGAGGCTCACGAACACACCGATCAATGCACCCTCCATCATTAGAATCAGGCTGTGGAAGTAAGCGCCCTTCTTGGCATCCCACTCAACAATCATGGTGATTGGAATCAACAAGGTTGTGAGCCAGACCATCGGGAATGAAAGAGCGTCAATACCCACGTGCCAAGATACACCGATGCTACCAATGAGGGTGCAACTACCTGTTCCGATTTCTCCTGCTAAGCAATTTTGATAGAGATATTCACCCCAACCTAGGTCAAATGATTTCTCTAAACCAATCATTGTTGCAAGGACAAACATCAGCAAGGCGAGGGTGAAATTGACGGCTCGGATGGGTTTCTCCAGCGTGACACGCATTTCTGCATTAGCCAACCAATGAGCCAACATGAGTAACAGTGCGCCCAAGATTGGGAGCAGAGTCATGACAGTCAACGGGTTGCCCAAAATGGTAATCAAATCTGCAATTTGCACTCAAACCACCCCCCAAAGGATACCGACAAAAATCAGCATCCCAATGGCTGTCATCAACAGATAGTCGCTGGCTCGACCAGTTGTGTATTGGCGAATCCATGTGCTGAGCCATTGTGAACCACCCTCTATACCCTTGATGACTCCATCCACCCAATTCTTGTCAATCCATGCCGAAATCTTTGCGAGTGGTAGCAGGGTTTTCGAAATCATCCATTCGTATGCATCATCGATGTACAAGCGATTGTGCAAAGCAGTTGCAAATCCACCCTCGGCAAGATCACCTACATCTGTATGTCCGACACTACCTGAGTATCGAATCAACCATGATGTGAGAGGGATGGCTCTTTCACCTTCGGAAAGATGGCCTCCATGCATTCGAGCTGCGATGAATGGGCCCAGTCCAGCGGAAAGTAGAATTGCAGTCCAACCAACAATCTTCAGTGTATTGTCTTCGGGCAGGAAGGCATGCTCAAGCTCGTAGAGAATCGCATCGATTGGATGCTTGAATAAATCTGTCATAAAATGTGACCCTTTCGTACTTTCAGGATCAGATAGCCAATACACAAAGTGACCGCAAGCAAGCAGGAAGCCACTGAAGGCTGTGACGATTGACAACGTGATTAGGGGTGTCTTAATCCACTGCGTATCTTCATGCACATGCTCGACAACATCACTCTTCGGTTTTCCAGCGAAGGTCATGAACCACATGCGTGACATGTAGAAGCCCGTCATGCCTGCAGTTGCCAAAACCAAAATGGCAGGGAAGAGAATCATTTCCCCGCCCTTGAGATAAACGTTCCAGGCTTGTCCAACGATGCCCTCTTTAGACCAAAATCCACCAATCAGTGGAATGCCAATGATGGACATCGAGCCTAGCATCATGGCAGTGCTGGTCACTGGCATCTTACTGGCAAGGCCACCCATGTTTCGCATGTCTTGAGGATCGAAGTGATGATGGTCTCCTTCGTCACCATCGCCGTGTGCGTGCTCGTGTGCATGGTGCATCTCATGGATGACTGAGCCAGAGGACATGAACAGCATGGCTTTAGCCATGGCGTGGTTGAACAAGTGGAATAATGCGGCTCCAAATGCAAACAGAGCGTACTTCTCATATCCTTCATTCGCTAACCAACAGGCTGCACCCAATCCGGTGAAGATATACGCCAATTGGCTCATGGTCGAATAGGCCAAAACACGCTTGATGTCGTTGGCAACAAAGGCGATGAATGCAGCCATGAATGCGGTGATTCCACCAATCCAAGCAATCAACATCGCTACATCGGATAATGCGCCCTCGAAGCTGGCTTCACTAAAGATAGGGAACATTCGTGCGACAAGATACAGGCCGGCGTTGACCATGGTTGCAGCGTGAATTAACGCGGAGACGGGGGTTGGACCCTCCATCGCGTCGGGCAACCATACATGGAGGGGGAATTGGGCAGACTTTCCTACACACCCAATGAACATCATAATCAGTGGCCACTGAAGTTCTGAACCCTGGATGGTTCCACCTAGAGTTGGGTCACCGAAAATGACAGCGAACTCAAGACTGTGATACAAATCATACAGCATGAACAAGCCGACCATGAGGAATACGTCTCCTACGCGTGTGGTGAGGAAAGCCTTCTTCGCAGCGGCAGCAGCACTGGGCTTTTCCCAATAGAATCCAATCAGTAAGTAGGAACAGAGACCCATGATTTCCCAGAAAATGAACAACCAGAGGAAACTGTCCGCGAGGACCATACCGAACATGCCCATGCTAAACAAGACAAACTCGGCAAAGAATCGGTGATTGCGGTCTTCATTCTGATGATCTGTGGTCATGTATCCAATGGCGAACCAGCAAATGAGAAAACAGAGGAATGCGGCTACGAATAGGACGGTGAGTGAGACGCTATCAATCCACAGTCCGAAGCTCAGGGTTGATGTTACCCAATCACCATTCGAACTCAAAACTTCAAAGTGAATCCAGTCAAGGATGGTCCCTTGTGCACCGAATTCGGCATGATGTACCAAGAATTCAACAATCAACCAAACAGTCAACGAGAGTGTGATCATCAATCCAGCGAGCGCAACGATTCCACCCTCCTTCAGTTGATTCTTCCACCAATCTTCACCTTTGTTCATCTGACCAATAATCAGAATGGCGGGGAAGATTAACAAGGGTACGGCAACAATCAAGAAAGCGCTTTCAATCGCTTCGAAGCCCATGGCCATTCGAATTCCAGGGAAGGAAATCATGGCTAGAACCGGTAACAGTAGGTTCCATTCTGCTTTGCTGTGTTCTCCCATACATTTCCCTCCTAATGCTTCAGCAGCGTAACCTCATCCATCGAAATCGTACCCCGCTTGCTGTATAGCGCCAAGAAAATCGCCAAACCGACTGCAACTTCCGCTGCTGCGATGGCGATTGCCACTGAAGTGAATACCCAACCGTCGATGTTGTTGTAATGCATCGCACCTGCAACAAAATTCAGATTGACCGCATTGAGCATGATTTCGATACACATCAAGACGATGATTGCATTCTTGCGGGTGAAGACTCCAACCAATCCAATGCAAAATAGGAACGCGCCTAAGCCTGCAATCCATGTAGGTTCGATCATTCTTCTTCTCCTCCATGAAGTTCCCACATCAGATTGATTTCACGTTCGTCACGGACCAGATATGCTGCACCCACCATCGCCATGGTCAATAGAGCACCAAGGATGACCAATGTGAAGGCCCAGTCATCGAGTACCGCAGTGGCAAATTCCAGAGTGGTTAATTCTCCTGATGAACCCGTACCCCAATTGGCAGGGTCCATGAGAACTGCAAGCAATAGACCAAGCATTCCAATGATGCCCAATCTAGCAGCTGTGCTGATGAGCCTCATTCGAAATCCTCCTCCATGATTTGTCGACGTGAAAGCATTACACCAAAGGCGAATACCAGCATGACGCTGCCGAGATACACTAGAATTTGAATCGCAGCCAACATCTCAGCATTGGCCATTAGGAATACACCTGCAACAGCAAAGAAACACATAATGAGAGCCAACATGGAGTGAGCAACACGCTTGGAATAAACTGTGCCCAAGGCACCAGCAATGGCGATTACAGAGAGTATGCCAAAAGCAATCCCTTCGACGGAACCAAAAATATCTCCAATAGGATCCATGATGATGCCAGGTAGTTCCATCTTCATGCCTCCGAACCGGCCGCCTTCGCGGCTGCTTTCTCTGCCTTCTTTCGTGCTTGGTTTGCACGCTTTGCCAATTCACGGTCAACGGCTTCCGCATGTTGAACAGGCAACACGCGTGTTCTATCAGCCTCAAACCAAAGATCTTCGCGGGTAAATCCTGACATACCATCGTATTCATTGGTCATGAAGAACGAGTTGAATGGACAGGATTCCATACACAAACCACAGAACATACAGCGCCCAATATCAATACGACCAGAGACGATGTCCACTTCTGCACCAAGCAAATCTCCAGCAGCAACGTCCTCCGTTGTTCCAGAAGCATTCCAGCGCACGCTGACAGTATCTCCAGAGAGGTTGATCACCTCGCCAAATTCGTATTCTTCAGGTGGAGGTGCGTGTGAGATTGAAAGTTCGAAGTTAGCCGCTGCTTCTTTGCTTCCCTCAAGGCGTCGTGCAGCCATACCGCCGACTTCAAGTTCAACACCGTATCCGTAATTGTCATCGCCCTCCTCGGCCAAATCAAGAACATTGACACGGGTTTCTGTTTCCATGTGGAGGCAATCATTGGGACAAATACGAACGCAGGCCTTGCATGCAGTACAGGTCTCCCAAATGACACCGATTCGGCCATTGTAGTTGCCCGGTACGAACAACCAAGGCTCCATCTCTTCAAGACGCTCGTAAGGATACATTACGGTCACTGGGCGTTCAAAGTAGGGGAACAGTTCCGTAGTTTCTCGGTCTGCTGCATAGGTTTGTTCACTGAGTGCCTCATAGCGTGAGCGGTCAAATTCATCCATGCTGGCTAGTTTTTCTTCATCCCAAAGCTTGGTTTCTTGTCCATGGTAGGCTTTGCTGGTACCGTGTGCCTGAAGGAATTTCCAGCGACCGATTATTGGGAGAGTTCGTAGTGCAGCCTTGAGTGTAATCCACATCGGGCGGACAACCAGATTTCGGAAGTTTGGCGTTGCGTGCTTGTGGTATGCCATTGGTATCACTCCCTGTGCTGGCCAGGACCGGCCACGTCTACTGTCTGGACACTGAATGGCCGGATTTGGGCCTCCAGTGCTTCTGGATCTTCATCAATGGAGAGCAGGATGAACAGCGCGAGGCTGATTGATGTAATTAGAATTGGAATGAGAATTGGCCATTCCTCATTGATTCCGTCATACACCCAAAGGCGAAGTGCGGCTGCAATGGCTAGGTTCACCAAACTGAGTGGAAGTAACCAGCGCCATCCAAATTCCAAGATCTGGTCGGTTCGAACTCGGTGGAGAGCTGCGCGGAACCACACGAAGAAGATGAACATGAACCAGGATTTCAGCAGTACCCAAACAATATGCGGGACATAACTGATGTAGGGTATGGTATCCTCAAATGGTGCTTCCCAACCTCCAAGGAAGAAGTGAGCAAACAGTAGGCATGCTGCGTAGGTTCGCAAATATTCAGATGCAAACATTAGGCCCCAGCGCATTCCACCGTATTCTGTCCACCAACCTTCAACCAGTTCGGCCTCAGCTTCAGGCATATCGAAGGGGATTCGCTCAACTTCAGCGACCATGACGACAATGAACAGCACTGCACCCAGTGGCATCAGGAATACATTCCAAACACCACTGTCAGCTTGGAATTCAATGACTTCAATCAAGTTGAATGATCCTGAAAGTACTACTACGCTCAACACGACAACCAATAGAGGGATTTCGTAAGCGGTAAGTTGAGCCGCGGATCGAATCCCTCCAAGTAGCGTGTACTTGTTGTTTGATGACCATCCTGCAAAGAATACACCTAAAGGCGCGACACTGAAGACTGCCATTAAGAACAGAATGGACATTTCTGCATTGTTTGAGTAATAATGTGGACCCAGTGGGATGAAGGTGAAACACATTACTGTCGTTGCGATAATGAGGAATGGGGCCACTTCAAACACATATCGATCGGCTTTTTCTGGGACCATGTGTTCCTTGGTGAGGAACTTCATACCGTCCGCAACATTTTGGAAAAATCCTGGTAGGAGCCACCAAACACCATGCCATGAACGATTGTTAACTCGAGAGACCACTTCCAATTCGTGATCATTGCCAGCCAAATCATTCAGTGTGCGATTGAGCATCCCCACGGGCACACCAGTGCCAAACGGCAACTGATTCCACCACTCACCTGCTGTAACTCCGTTCTCACCAATCCATAAACTACGAAGGGAGGTACGAGCCCCACGACGATCCATGAATCGTCCGAGTAACTTACGTTCCATCCATAGCAGCACAGGCAATGTACCCATGATTCCGCTAAAGGCAAGAACGGCCATCAGAAATTCAGTCAGGAACATTGAGACACTGTCGGTGTATTCCCAGTGCCGTGACATCCCGACGGTGTTTTCTGCGATGAAATCGGTTGCGGCATGAACCCAACCGCGAATGTCAAGAACATCTTCAGTTGCCATTGTATCACCTATCTGTCTCCCCAATGCAAGGATCGAATGATCCCATGATGGCTGGAATGTCTGCAATCTTGTATCCGATCATACACTTGCTCGCGTATGGGATTGTGATGAACATGGGGCTGCGGATAGAGACTCGGTAAGGGTGCTTTCCACGTTCAGCGCCACCGCCGCTTAGGTAGAACATTGATTCACCACGGCTATCCTCAAAGTGGTGGAATCCTGTTTGTCCTTCTGCCGCACGAGCGGGTGCTTTACCCCAGATATTTTCTGTGAAAATCTTGTCATCTTCTTTTGAGTAATGTGTATCTGCACCACCGGGGAAGTGGTCAAACGAATCGAGAATCATCAATGCACTTTGACGCATTTCCTCGACACGGACACGGTATCGGTCGTAGCAATCACTACCCTTGATTGATGGGCGTTCGACTGCAGGCTCCCAATCCAATTCGTCATACACGGAATAGGGGTGTGCCCAACGGACGTCGTAGTTGTGACCTGCTGCACGTACGTTTGGACCCGTTACACCATGATTGATCATTTCCTCTGCCTTCGCATAACCGACACCCTGTGTACGAACAAGGAAAATTGTACTTTCATCAAGTAGCGCTTCATACTCTTGAATTCGATCAAGGAACAATTTGAGTTTAGCCTTGCATCGCATTGCAAATCCAATCGGTAAATCTCGTTTGACACCGCCAACTCTTGGGAAATTGTAGTGCATTCGGGAACCACCCAATTCCTGAAGCAAATCCATCATCAACTCTCTTTCGCGCAGACACCAAACCAATCCAGTCAAATTGCCAACATCAGGACAATACGCTCCAAGCCACATCAAGTGGCTAGCTATCCGTTGTAATTCAACGGCAATCATTCGAATGTATTCTGCACGTTCTGGTACCTCTACCTCAAGCAGGTCTTCGGCTGCATAGATGTAAGCATGCGACCAAGTGTTTGCACTTGCATAGCAAAGTCGATCACAGTAAGTGGTAATTTGAGTGAAGTCTCTGGCTTCACAAATTTTTTCGACGCCGCGATGAATGTAGCCCAAATCAGGTTCAGTGTCGACAACGGTCTCGCCATCGATTTTGACTTTTAGTGTCCACAGACCGTGTGTCATGGGATGCTGAGGTCCCATTGAAATCCACATTTCTGCCATTACTTCACCCTCCCTGAATCTTCGGGTTTGCGACCGAATCCTTGCGCATCATCATACATTTCATTGAAATCGTGATAGCGCAACTTGTGTTGTTTTTGAAGTGGATGATATCCAGTAGGTGTATCGTGCGGCAATAGGACACGGCGCATACCCTTGTGGCCTTCGAAATCAATGCCGACCAGGTCCCATGTTTCCTTCTCATTCCAATCTGCACCGACCCAAATGTCAGCAACACTTGGGACTGAGGGGGTACGACTGTCAGGAAGTGTCATCGAAATTTCAAATTCAAGCGGTGTGTCGCTGACCGATAGTCCTTCGATGTCGACCTTGGTTTCATGTACACGCTTATCGACAACCTTTGGATTATAGACGCCTGTGCGAATGAGGTGAACCACCACTTGCCATGCGGCCTCAGCGTTCTCAGGCCAATGGATGCCTGTTATCATCGAACAATGGTCGACGCCTTTTGATTTCTTGAGCCACTTGGCAAGGTTTCGCCATTCGGTAGCAGCGACCTCGATGTAAACGTAGGCGTTCTTTCGACGACCGCCGGTATGGTTGCGAATCTCAGCCTGAACTGCGTCACCGAAATCGGTGATGTCTGCCAAAATATCTTCGGCAGCGGCTTGAACTTGTGCTGCACTGACTTCCTTTGCCATCTCAATCCCTCAATCATCCGCGACGATAATCGGTGCGCCTCGGGCTTCAGTCTCCTCACTCGGTACAGCACCGATGCGGATAATTTTCTCACGCAACTT
>MDSW01080166.1_pt1 | contig 20086 bp, 4 predicted proteins | sample 811171 | NCBI WGS metagenome assembly MDSW01 (sample SAMN05326641, study PRJNA326480) | marine metagenome | isolation source: seawater | place: Atlantic Ocean: North West | collected 2012 | reverse complement strand
CTAATCAGGGTCCAAAGACCCTCCAGGAATTCTTGGACCAACAGATGTCCGACCTCAGGGCACAGGCATCGGGCGCTTCCACCGGCGAGGATATGATCCAACTCACGGACAGGAATTACCAGCACCAGGCAGGTTTCTTTGATACAATGATAGCAAGGACGTATGTGGGTTATGGGACATCGACCCTTGGTTTGCCCTCAATCAGCGGACAGGTTGGAGATGCCGACACCCCATCTACTTGGATTCTACCAAATTCACTAACAGGGACTCCAGGGAGCTATCTACAGGGTTCCATGGCTCTTCCCGGGGCAATGATGAACCACTTCGTACTATCCAATTGGTACGATCCGACCAATGGATCCCATTGCCAAGAAATCCAGATTACCGGATCGGCTTCTACGGTTACAGACTCAACCAAGCTGACAGACGTTACCCTGTCAACAGACGCTACCCTCTCAACAGGCTGGTCAGCCATTCAGTCGGGAGGGCCATGGGAGGTCACACAATTCGAAGAAGGAGTTATTCCAACAGGTTCCTCCATTCCCACCTACAGTAGCGCCATCTCATTCGATTCCAAGAGCATAGATATCAGCAATGCCGCTACCAACACAAGCAACGGGACAGATTTCGTTCTAACCGGCAAGGCTGACAAGTACTGCGGCTCAATCTACGACTCTAATAGAAACGTGAAGATTCTGAAGTACTACAGCGGCGCTACTCTGGAGGGCACCGTATCTCTCGATGGAATTGGCCCAGTTCCGAATGCTAGGATTCTGATTGAGAGGGATGCATTCAGTGGGGAAGAGGCCAATGAGAGTCATGTCGTCGATAGAGATTCCAGAACATACTGGATTCCTATCGGCAGCACTCAGGCTAATGAAGACGGATTTTTCTCATTCAAGGTGCCAGCAGGAAAGATCCGAGTATCCGCTTTCTCGGGCGAGCCAGACTTAGAATCGGCCAGATCCTCGCTGATGACGGGATCCGGCTCCTCCATGCAAGAACTATTCGTCGAGAGCTCCCAAAATAGGAATGTGAATGCAGTAACTGGGATTCTCGGAAACGTATACGGCTCTACGTGGCTATCTGAAACGGTCGTGAATATTTCTGGAATAGACGGTCATAGTAACGGCAAATCAATTATTCAGGCCCCTATCTCAGTTTCCCCCTCGTCCGCTGCCGGAATCCTAGAGTGGTCAGGAGAACTGGACTTCGACGGAGAGCCGGTAATCTCGGCACAAGTCGTACTCACTCCATCCTCGGATGAGGTTACCATCCATCCCTATGTTGCCATGACCTCCAACGGAAGCATGGAGGGCGAGGATTTGAGGTTCACAGGAACCGGAGAAGCGACCTTCATTGGAGAGGGTTCAGTTGAGAGCATGGGTTCAGTTTCTGTTCAGGAATTCACCGGATCTCATACCCAGACCATCTATGACAACCATAGCATAACTGGGCAGGGACAATTCTCCGGAAAGGGCACATTCGATGGCTCAATCTCAGGCACCTATCCTGATTGTTCTGGAGATTCAGTCCCGGATGACTCGGACGCGTGCTTAGTTAGCGAGGGCAACTACATTATTGACGGGACAATTAACGGCTCTGGAAAGTTCACTTCGATTGAGATCAGCGAGTTTACTAGAGACCTATTCCAAGCCACTTTCATAGGCTCTGGTACATTCGTCACAGATGCAAATCACAATCTATCATCCTATGGGACAATAAACGGTACTGGGACCTTCTCGGGACACGCACTTTTCAGTGGCCCCATGGTCAGCCCAGGATCTTTCCACGTTGTAGACGCCCTACCGGGAGAATACGTATTATCGGTCGATTTCGGTACAGGAAGTCCCGTGGAGTTGACAACTCCATTCAGGATTCCTCTATCTTCCTCAGATGTTCAATCCCCAGTTTCGATATACGGGGGCGCAATAAAGGGCCAAGTGTCGTTGTATTCGGGTCAACCAATTTCCGATGAAAGGATTTCAATATTCTCAATCAATGGATCAAGCGCGGACTCTCAGATACAATGCCTGGGGGTAATAACTCAGCCATGCTTCACGACCACTGATGAAACTGGATCTTTCGAAGTGGGCCCAATAGTGCCAGGAACCTACATCGCTGAAATAGATATAGACGAGGACGGATTCCCAGAATTGTCACAGATTTTCACCTTTGAATCCGATCAAGGAACCTTGGTTTCATTCCCATCGGAAATCCCTAGAACATCCGATATCACCTTCACACTATCAGACGAAGGAACAAGTGTGGACGACCTAGAGTTGCAATTCCTGCCTGAGGATCAGAATCTGGCACCAGTATCGGCAATTTTCGATAACGACACAAAAACCTACCATGCAGAATTACTTCACGGCGATTGGGTTCTGAACTACACTCTGGGTGATGACAAGCAACTATGGCAAAGGGTGAAGGTCGCAGAATCAGATATCTCCGAATCATTCCAGTTCCTCGTCAGTCAATCTGTGAACGGAATTGTATTGAACAAACCAGATAAGGATGGATCAGCGTCTCAGCTGGAATCCAGAGTTAATAACCAACAGATTATTTTCCAATGGGAAGGGTTCACCCTAATATCCTCAACAGACTCATTCGGCGAGTTCAGCGTCCTCCTACCTCGTGGCGCAGTTGTCCAGGCAACAGTCGAGAGGATGGTCGGTGCCGGAGGATTCTACTCAAACGGTACCAGCTTCCAAGTAGAAGAAGGAATGGAAAATATAACAATAGAACTCACGGACTCGATGATGGTCCTGGGCGAAGTAAGCCTGAACCGTGAAGGTAATACGTACAATCAAGGATTCTCTGGATGGTATCCTGTCCATGCCTTAGCAAACAACCTCGATGGCGAAACTACTGCCGTTTGGAGAGAGGAGGTTGATGACCTGGGGCGCTTCGACATGCTCCTGCCTATGGGCAACTGGTCATTTACCCTTGATGCAGGAGGGATGTCATCCAATTCAGTGATCAAGGAAGTCAATTCCTCGATGGAGGGAGTAGTAGAATTACTCGCTTTACCACTTGAGAACAGTACCGTACAAATCGACTTCTTCATCGATCACGAGGGGGACAACAACGCATCAAACGGTACGCCTGTAAACTATCCTTTCGAGATCAAGCCACTCTCTCCCAACGGGGCTGGTTACACTGTAGAATCTGATGGCCCAGAGTGGATTGGTTCTGGGACTGCCGAAGTATCGCTGGAACCCGGAAGATACAGAATAGTAGTCGAGAGGGCCAACTCTTCTGCAGACGAACCATTCGATACTCTGTATGACACAAACGAAATATTCGATGTGGAAATCGAGGCTTCAACGATAGTACGTTCCGTGGGTTTCGAACCAAGATGGTTGACCAATATCACCTTTAGAAATGAGAGTGGAGAACTTCTCTCCAATCATGAGATAAAACTGGAGTCAGTTGACAGTGGATGGGTTCAGACGTTCTTCACAGACGAGGAGGGGATGTTAGTAGAGTACCTTCACGAAGGCGATTGGATAGTGATTGTCGACGATTTCGAGACCGACTCTGAAGTCTTAGAGGGACTTAGAATGGACATATCTGTGAATCAGGATTCAGCAGGGACCAGATACAACTTCTACACACAAGAGTTAGCTCATGTTGCCCTGACTCTTCAATCATCATCTGAATTAGCCAATGCAGAGGAAATAGAAATCACAGTCACGTCACAAGAAGGACTAGGCTCCTTCCAGACTTCGGTTGATGGACTTGACCAAGCCGTAGAAATCAGACTTGTTCCAGGATTGTGGAACGTACAGGTTAACCAGACCAGCCAAAATGGGGTGAGGATACTCCTAGAGAACTCAACTCTGATTGAGTCGGGCGTTACCGTGGGGCCCGATCACCAAATTTACATGACCGTACAGAAGCTAGTTAGGCTTAGCGGCAAGGTATTCTGGGATCTTGATGCAGATGGCACTCCAGGATTCTCAGAGGGTCTTGCCAATGCAACAGTTAACCTCGCAGGAAACGATGAGAGCCTACAAATCATCACTAGCGAGGACGGAGAATGGTCCACCTTCCTGCCCTCATTGAGCTCATGGAACATTTCCGTGGAGAAGGCAGGATTCGACTCGCAGAACACAACGGTTGAACTCGGCGAATCATCACTCAATGAGGATATTGAGATTTCTGCAGGCGAGGTAGAGGTCTCCGGAACCATCTCGTATCTTGATCAGGATTGCGTCTCCAATGGTGACTGGTCTGTTGTCATTATCCCCTCTCATGGAATCGCCAGAGATCGTGTGCAGGTCTCGGGAAACAGTGAAGGGGATTGGACTACACTTCTTCAGCCAGGTAGCTGGGTGGCATACTCAACGACCTCCGGCACATCATCTGACTGCCAGGGATTGGTATCAATCGACCCTATCGATGTTGGTGTGGAAGGAGGATCGGTGGACTCAGAACTCACTATAGGGGGAATTCTCAATCTCGATACAAGTTGGCTTGACTTCGAAGGAGCAGAGCACGAACTAATCGAGATTGAAGGCTATGAACTCGTAATTGATTTCAACTCCATGTCGTGGGTCGAGGAGCTGGATGAGGACGGCACACTATCTCTACTACTTCTCCCTGGGACTATTCAGACTTCCAGTGACTTCGAACTGGTTGAAGAGGGCAGGAACGTCTCCTACTCGGGAGGTAAGGGAGTGACAATTAGGGCAGGACAGGAAAGCCCCCTAAGCACACTCAGCATTGAGAGAGTTTCCAAGCAAGATGTCTCTCTAGCTGTTCAGGGCGAAGAGACGGTACTAGTAAATGAGTTAGACCAAACATGCACAAACGACGATGATGGAGACGGTGTGATTAACGGTGAGGATGCATTCCCACTTGACTCAAGCGAGTGGAACGACAACGATGGAGACGGAATAGGCGACAACGCAGACCCAGACGATGATGAAGATGGGACTATAGACTCTGATGATGACTTCCCACTTGGGCAGGGGCTCTTCGAGAACCAGGTCCCTGGTTGCAAGTACAATGACGCGTACTTCAACGTAACAGTGGATTACCAAGGTCACAACTCCTTAGACGAGTACACAGCGGTCGGTACGGTCCCAGGGGCTGACGGAGCCCAGTGGAGTGTGGAGTTCCAGAACTCTACCGGATCTTGGTCGAACATGCACTCTTTCGACTTGGGACTCGGAAACTCTGACCTATCGGAGATAATCAAAATTCGAGTTGTTCCTGCAAACGTAGGTTCGGCACATCACTTCCCTATGGGTCACAAGGTCCTCGTTAAACTATCAACAAACCAGGGATACTCGACTCAACTCGAACTTACAGTAGAAGTTCCCCCGGTCAGGGGATTAGAGGTATATGAGCCAGACAACGTCTACTTCGATATAGATGAAAGAGCAGTTACGATGGAGATACCCTTCAAGAACATAGGTAACTCAGATGAGCTATTCTTCTTCGAATTCGAACAGAGTGATTGGTGGGAGGTCGCCGGCCCGAGTACTCAACCTGCATCGCCATTCTCGGATGGTACTGCAACCTTCACTTTCGTCAGATCGAGCGAGACAGAACTCCCAAGCCAGTACACAGAAGAAATCACTTTCACAGTCACTGATCAGAATAACAACTCATACCAGGGAGAAACAATACTGGTAATGGACGCACCATCCCTTTCCATAAACGGAGGTTCTGTCGATCTTCTTGGAAGCGATTTCGCAACCTATGGGGAAATTGAGACATATTCCTTGAGTATCTCCAATACTGGAAATGTAGACGCAGACAGCGTAACCTTGTCTGCAGCACTATGCTCAGACATTAGGTGTGAAAATTTCGTCGGAGTCAATGCAACTTCCAGCGGTTCAGTTCCAGCCAATAGTGAGGCTACATTCTTGATTAATATGGATTTCACTCAGTTTGACGAGCCAAAGAAGTACTTCATCAAATTCTACATCGAGGGGGAACTCACTGCAGAGATATCGGAACCATGCGCTGAAAATCTACCCGAGGGAGAGTCATCTTGTGTATTCGAAGCTCAACTCTGGGCCAGCTCCGAAGAGAATGATAATCTTCAGTACCTAACATACGCTTTCCTAGCCATGCTACTAGCTGCTCTACTATACTTCACCAGAAGGCCGAGCAGACGGGTCAGCGCCCCGTTCTAATACTACGACCTCGAGACAGGGTTGGACAAACATGCGCGGAATCTCGCATCTCGAACTCATGCCAGAGCCTGAGGATTCAAGCCTACTGACTGCAGTGGACACGGACGCACCGGGTTATCCCGGAAAGGCATATGGCCTCACAGACCAGGAAGCAAGGAAACTGAGATGGCCAATGGACCCACTAATCAAATTTCTTTGGCCATGGGGGGCGGTAGGATTCTCGGCCATTGTAGTCTCAATAATGCTGGTCTATCCTTCAATATACTCTGTACTTGGTAATGTTCTAGATTCAGAATGGGCCTTCGAAGACTCTGGAATAAGAGAACTTCAGCGTTCTGGAACAATGGGCGACGGGGTCAATGTATGCATAGTAGACACCGGGATAGACATCTCCCATCCCGACTTCTATGACTTGTCCTTGGAGGGCTTCCGTGACTTCTACACCGAGGTGAACGATCCAATCCGAGATATCGGCTTGGCTAGCCATGGAACACTGATGGCCGGGCTGCTAGTTGCAAACGGATCATTTGTAGGGGCGGCCCCTGAAGTTTCGTTATCAGTGGCTATTGCACTAGGCCCAGATGGCAAGTCAGCCAATGAAAGAATGGTCTCTCAAGCCATAAGATGGTGCAGAATATCTCAGGATTCCGACATAATTTCTCTCAGTCTAGGTTCTGAGCCAGGATCCATTTTCGCTTCTTCCTCTGATACCATAGAAGCAGTAAGAGAGGCTCTCGGAGAGGGTATTTTCGTAGTCGCAGCCGCGGGAAATCTTGATCCAGAGCAGGACTCTTCAGACGTTTCATCGCCTGCAAGCCTCCCGGGAGTCATTGCTGTTGGGGCCCACGGAAAATCCGGAGATCCTTGGAAAGATAGTGCTGTGGGGTCATTAGTTGACCCAGAAACAGGTCAAAATCGGACGTTCCCGAACCAGAAACCCGAGATCCTAGCTCCAGGAGTTGACCTCTGGTCCTGCATAGACAGTGAGAGGGACCCTCCCTATGCCTTCTCAACAGGAACTAGCGACTCCACTGTGATGGTTACTGGTGCACTGGCTCTCATACTGGCTATTCACGGTGAACAAATTGCTGGAGATGATGGAGAAATTGACGAGCAAGAGATGCGATTAGTCAAGGTTGCGCTGGCTAATTCGGCTGACAAAACAGAAGAGCATACTCAGACTCACGATGACAAGAGGGGATATGGCCTACTAGATGCAGTTGAGTGGTCAAATCAGGTTCAGAAAGAGTTCGGAATTGGCAGCGAGACCCCCGATTCACCTGATGCAAATTGATGCCAGAATAACCTATGGTTATATTGGCATGTTGTCGTCCGAAGGACAATGGCCCGGGACAGAAAGTTACGGTCTTTGTCTCTGACCGGATTGTTTCTGTTCAGCATTCTACTTTCTCTTTCATTGCCAGCCAGTACTGTTTCAGCTTCCAATGAGACGACATCAGGCACCATTACTGGGACTGAGACTTGGGCAGGGGTACACACACTCACTGGCGATGTAACGATAGCCCCTGGTGCTAAACTCATAATCAACCCCGGGGCAACGATTGAATTTCCCAACGGAACGCATCTCGATGTAAGGGGGAGTCTTTGCGCCGGAGTCGCATCATGCGGGGCTTCTTCCAATGCAGGCCCAGCAATGAGGATCAACCTAAGGTGGAGTGAGCCAGTCAATGCAAGTGCAACAGGGGAGTGCTACGGGATGAGCTATGGCAATCAAGAGATTTGGATAAATGACCCTTCTTGCAGCGAGGGAGTCCTGATGAGGAGTTCTATCGATCTAGCCGAAACAGGTCTGAGATACGTTAATTTCGATAGTGCTTGGGGAATTCCACAATATGTTTCTGCAGTGGGGGAGTTTCGATATGGGGCCCTAGTCCTAGATGGTGCCAGCCCAACTCTCACAGAACTGTCCTTCAATCAAATTAATACCTCCAGTGTACTAACTACTAACCTAGCCCAACCCTCATTCAATGGTGGAGACTTTGCAGTTGGAATAGATGCCAACACCGGAATAGTTGGCGCCGCTCTCCAAATTTATTCTTCAGGCTCATCTGTGAGTCCATTCTCCTTGTCTGATATTTCCTTGACTGGAACTAACAACGGCTGTGGGAACAGAGATAATGGCAGGCATACAATATGGGCCGAGAACTCATTTATCGATATCGACAATGCTGACATCCAATCCGGCGACTTCGGAATTGGACTATGGACGTCAGCCGGTAGCGTAACAAACTCTGCAATCAATGTGAATTGTAATGGTATTGACTTGAATGGGAAGAAGGCAGTTGGAGGGACATCTTTCAACTTCGATATTTCCAACAACGAAATTACAACAGTCGATGGTGCAGGGATATTTTCAGCAGCAGGGGCACTTGTGGACATTACCGATAATGAAATCGGAGGGGCTGCATCAGGTTCAGGGGTAGCAGTATACAATAGCGAGGCCCATATCCACGGGAATGAGATTGGGCCCATAGGTGGATATTTCGGACTATGGCTGGGTGGTTCTTACGATGTAATCGCTGAGAACAACTCAATCTTCGAAACTTCCCTCACCCCGGTAGTTGCGGGAATGTACTCTTATTCTATTCAAGCAGCATCAAGACTCTACCTGGCAAACAACTCGATTTCATACGATGGAGCCGGTACGTGCAGCAGCGATACCAATTGGGGCGGACAGTTCTCATGTCCCGTTTTACATGCATACTTGACAGGGGTGACAATGTACGACAACATAATCACCGCAAGTGGTACAGCAGATGGAATTAGGGCCGTGGGCTCGCTCTTGGACATCCAACGGAACTCTTTCGACATCCAGAAGACCGGAGCAGTAATCAAAAATTACGATAGTGGATATGCTGACTCACAGCAATACGGCTCCTTAGCCTACTTCTCTGAGAACGATTGGAACCAAGCAGAATCTGTTTACAATGTCACGAAGAGCTCAGTAACAGCACAGTCCGAGTATATCCCATCGCCTCCTAGTGGAGAATACCCAGTAAAACTATCTTGGCCAGACCAGGAGGCATGGCCCGACAATCAATTCCAAGGAGCCATTATCCCAACTCCGGTTAAGGACTGTAATAATTGTCAGAACATGACTCCCAGGAACTTCCCACTGGGAGTTAGCATGGATAATAACTCCACAGTCTTCACTTTCGCAGATCTGACTAACTTGGACCTATCAAAGGTGAAAATCGCTACACAGCCAACACACTTTGCAGTCCAAGTGAGTAGGGCCGAGTTGGTAAGATTCCAAACTCTAATTGGGGGGGAAAAGGTCAGTGATGCCCTAGTCATAGTTGAGGATGCACTCGGAAACGACTTGTACCGAGTCAACTCTGGAGGAGATGGATTCACCCCCTGGATCGCACTTCCTTCAAACTTCCATCTTGATTTCAGAGGACTAGGGGGCGGCGACAATCCGGATGGCTTCGCCGATGACGAGTACGAAGACTCCTGCTCTGACGGAATTGACAATGACGGCGACCTGATTGTGGACACAGCCGATCCTAGCTGCGACTACTCAGCAGGAACAAGGGAACTTTCCTTGTACAGATATACCGCATATAGATTCGGTTATGGCTACTACTCGGGAGAATTCACACTAGAAGAGAACTCTCTACAAGAGACTGCTAACCTTGAGAATCAGGCTCCGACGGTAATAGTTACACAGGAAGATGGCCACTCATTCCGAAGAATAGTCAATATCACAGGAAGCGCATACGATGGGACTCTGGCCAACAGCTATCCCACAGACGAGAGGGCACAATGGGATCAGGGCGGATACGTTCACGAAGTACAGGTCAGGAATCCATTTACTGGATCATGGGAGAGTGCCGAATATGCAATTGACACTAGTGGTGTAGATGAGGGTAAAGTAACGCGATTCAACAGGCCCTTCAGCTCATGGTACTACAGTATCGACATGACTGGTATGGCGGGAGAGGGAGATTACACGTTCGAATTCCGAGCCTTCGATGGGATAGATTACAGCCCAGTGGTATCCAGGACAATCAAACTAAACACACAACCACCCACAGTATTCGTCACATCCCCTAGTTCATTTTCATCACATGACGAGGGATCAGTAATTTTCGATGGGTTCGCCCAAGACCCATACGGTTGCCCTGAAGACTGCAATAGCGATATTGGCCTTGTGTACATGGATATTTCTGGCCCAAATTACCAGGTTACTAGCCCAGTCCAGACAAATGAAGATGGAACTTGGGGCTGGGAATGGGATTTCAGTACTAGGCCAAGAGAACTGACAACCTACACATTCACGATTTGGGCTTCAGACTCCGACTTCTGTATAGGCGAAGTAGATGAGTGCCAGCCAGTAACTCTCACTCTGACAATTGACAACAGAAACAGCCAGCCAACGATTAGCGTAAACCAACCTATCTCGGGGACACGCGTTCCCTCATCAACTGATACTTCACTCAGTGGGGTCGCCAGAGACTTCGATGGAGGGGTTACCAGAGTAGATTTAGAGGTAAGAGACGTATCTAACGACTACGTCACCGTCCATGAAACAAGTACAGGTGAGTTTTCGGAAGAAGGTGAGTGGGAGATTAATTGGGATACGACCCAACTTAGACACGATGCAGAGTATCAACTAAGATTCCGCTCTTATGATGGCATTGACTACAGTAGTTGGGTGGATGTGATAATCACCGCAGACAACCCCCCTAACGTCGGCAACAATCAACCAGAGTTCTCCCAATCCGGTTGGCAGAGCGAGATTGTTCTCTATTGTGATACCGAATCTATTTCGGTTGATAAGTGCACAACAGTGGAGATAGATCTGAATGAATATTTCTCAGATATTGATAATGATATCCAGTTCATGTCAGTTTACAATGATCCCTCCATCGACTCCGACGACATATATCCGCTAGTTGTGGGGGTCGGAACTGATGGGATAGCTCGATATGACCCAGCAGATATGCTGTTCTATGTGGAGGAAATGGATGCATGGACCCTAAACAATGTTATTTTCATCGCAACAGATGCCTGGGACTCGAAGGCTAACTCCCTACCAGTCACATTCCGGGTACTTCCTTTGGAATTCACAATTCAAGAGCCCAACCAGACTTGGGTCTATTCGGAAGGAATTGCAATATATTCTGGAATTGGACTACCGGGAAAGCAAGTCTCAGTATCAATCGGCGGAAATCCTGTGAATACCACAGTTGTTCAGGAAGATGGAACATGGGAACTTGGAGTCCCTGCCTCTAGAATCAAAGGCGAATCCTCCATTCCTGAATTCTCATATGCCGGCCAAACTACAGAAGTGACCCCCATATCCAAGGGAGAACCAACATCAGACTCCACTAGCATGGTCGTAGTCATAGGAATAGTCGTGCTAACTCTCGCGGCCCTCCTGGTTCTGGCATTCTTCACAGGATTCATCGGAATAGAGGTAGAAGATGATGAGGGGGTGAAGCAACCAGCCCAAATTCCTGAAGGTGAAGAATGGTGGTCAGGAGAAGATTCGAATGAAATTACTGAGGAAGAAACAGGACTAGAAAGGTACGAAGACCACCCCGGTTGGCTATGGGACTCCGAATCAGAGGAATGGATACCCGATCCAGATTTCCAGGAATAATTGGATTCACAGGTCCTCCGAACATTATTGAGTGAGTCCAAGAGTTGAGTTTCCATGACAGGTGGCACTTCTTCACGACCCGGGGTGCAGGAAAGGATATTTCTACACCTAAGTGACTATGTGGATCACACCGATAAAGTCGAGGTCCCATTCGCTCTTTCTCAGATGGGTATTGCAAACGCTGTCTCAATCGCCAGATCAAATGTTCCGAGGGCGATATCTGGAATGAAAGAGGCCGGTCATCTGGTGGAACGGCAGGCCCATGTCACTGGCGTCTCCAGGAAGAGGAAAGCCTACTTCCTAACGGACGAGGGTGCCAAGGTTGCAGATGAAATCTGGTCTAGGATTTCTGAGAACAACGTCATGGTCATTCATTCAGATGGCCGCTCTGAATCCACAACTCTGGCACAGGCTATTGAGTCGTCAGAACTACCACTTAGACATGTAGACATGCTTCGATACATGGACGATTCAGGAACAATTGACCTTTCGGGACTTTCGTCAGAATTGGTTGAGAGGGACCTTTCCAAGCATATCGAGAAGCAACTTGTCTCCTATCTAAATGATTTACCCAGGACGAGGAGATTCTACGGTAGAGAGAAAGAATTGGACGTGATGGCAAATCTTCTCGAAGCTAAGTCAGCGTCAATCTTGGTTCCAGGGATTGCAGGGATCGGCAAGACATCGCTATCAACCAAGATTCTGGATCGATTTACGCACCGAAGAAACCTCCTTTACCATAGGTGTCAGGACTGGGAGGGCTCTAGGGCATTTCTTGAAGCATGTGCCGAATGGCTATCAGCAGTTGGAAATAACGATCTTTCAGACTATCTGTCTTCGACTCCCGTCCCCCAAACTAGTTTGGCAGTGAATCTAATTTCTGATGGTTTATCCGAATCTCCCTCACTGATAGTGATTGATGACTTACACAAAGTTGGCGATGAGACGCTATACTCGATTCTGAGGGAACTGACTCTTCGAATTCATACTCTGAATGACGTGGGACTCGTGATGTTCTCTAGGTCTTTTAGGATGGTAGTCCCTGAATCTGATCAAGCCGGGAATATCGTAACTCTGGTCATGCCTCTTCAGGGACTAGATGAGGAGTCCAGCAGACAGATTCTCACCGCTATGCCGAAGATGGATTCGGACCAATTCATGCACATTTACTCTCTCTCCAGGGGGCATCCACTAATTCTCGAACTAATCAATAGGGGGAATGTTGCAGAGACCTTTCACGCCACACTAGAGGCGTTCGTAGAAAAGGAGATTTTCAGTAGACTTTCTGGGACTGAGAAACGTCTACTTGGGGCGATTGCTGTCTTTAGAGAACCAGTTCCCATACAAGCGATCCATCAAATCGAGGGAAGCGTCGATTTGATAGATGAATTAGTCGAAAAGGGCCTGGCAAGGCAGTCAGATGCAGAAAATTTCGATGTTCACGACCTAGTACGAGAGTTCTTACTAAGATCTATGGACTATGAAATGAAAACCGACCTCCATACTGCAGCAGTGAAATGGTATAGGGGGAAAATGGACGACGCTACAGACAGGATAGAGTTCATTCACCACCTGAGCCAGACAGGAGATGAAGAGGGACTAGCAGAGGTATTGATTACAGAGGGGCACGGTCTAGTAAGTTCTGGACACACCGAACTTCTCTCAATCCTCAACTCTCTGGAAAGTAGCGATTTTGATTCAAAGAGTAGAGGACTAATCAGAGAACTCAAGGGGGACATACTGACTATTCAGGGTAGATGGGACGAAGCAGAAGAGCAATATGACGTTGCAACGAAGCATATCGGCACTACCAAGCCAAGCTCTGAACTAGCTCGTCTTCTATCAGCCAGAGCAGACATAGCAGTAAAGAGAGGAGCAATGGACGATGCTCTAGAGCTGCATCGAAACGCTCTCAAGATTCAGATTGAGATTAGGGATGCCGTAGGTGCTGCTAGGACTTACAACAACATGGGTCATATTTTCCGTAGGAGGAGGGACTCTCGAAGAGCGCTCGAGGTCTATGGGAACGTCGAAGATCTGCTGGAAAAGGAGGAAGATCCCGAACTAAATGAGGCTAGAATTAGATTAGCCTCTGCATTTATTGAGATGGGTGAACTAGATAGGGCAAGGGAACACGCTCTTTTTGCCTATGAGAACACTAAGGACTCCAATCAGGATTTCCTACACGCCAGATCAAGAGCCGTCCTCGGTAGATACTACGCAAAAATTTCTGACAATGACCTAGCACTCCTCCACTACTCTGGAGCACTGGATACCCTTTCCGATCAAAATGATCCCCAGAGTACGGTGGAAGTTGAGATGCTCCTTGGTCAGGTTTTGATTGATGCGGGTAGAAGGGAGGAAGCGGCCGAGCACTACCTCAACGGTCTAGCTGTAGCGGAGTCAAACGACTTTAGGATGCTACAGGGAGAGCTTCTAGCAAGACTCGGTGAGGTAGAAACCGATCGTTCACAGAGGATGAATTATCTTCAGAGATCGCTCTCTCTATTCAGGGAGCTGGGGGCTGTTGGAAGGATGAAGGAAGTCCAGAACTCAGTCCACAGAGCTGTAATGGGGCGATAGTCACGAAGCCAGTATTTCACTAGGCTCTGCCTGCCCTGTCCAGTAACTGAATTCAGGTCCTAGTTGTTTTGAGATAGAGATATTTCCTTCAAACTCGTCTCCTATTGCTAGAAGCACCTCACTTTCTGCCAAGTGAGGTGCGTTATTACTCTCCGAGAGGTGACAAAGAACAATGCTCCTCAGGTCCTTGCTCATAGATCGAAGAAGAACCTCTCCAGCCTGGCTATTGGAAAGATGCCCCCCCCTTCCGGAGATTCTCCTCTTTAGAGAGTCAGGATAAGGCCCTGACATAAGCCTCGCATGATCGTAGTTAGCCTCTATGGAAATATGGTTACATCCCGAGAGGTGCTTCACTAGGTCGTCTGGAGCCTCTCCTAAATCAGTTACAATTGCAGCCCTCTCTCCATTTCCATCGCTAGCAACCAATGCTACATTATCCGCATCATCATGTGGCACAGGTATGGCTAGCATACTTAGTTCGGGGGAAAATTGAATCCTCTCCAGACTCCCGAATTCTCTGAATTCGCTTTCTAATAGCCCCATCCTAGAGGCGGTTCCACCGTTGCAGTACAGATTTGAGGACCATTTTTTCGAAGCATTTAGTGCAGATGCTGAATGATCCTTATGATGGTGAGTCACTACTATCGAATCAATTGAATCTGGATTAAATCCTGCTATCTTGAGCCTTTTCTCAGTCTGTCTTAGACTGAATCCACAATCAACTAGTACACTGTGCTCTCCAGATGAAATTAAGGTGGCATTTCCGCGACTACCAGAACCGAGGTGAGTAATGCCAATGCCCATAATTAACCCCCTGCCTCGAGACGCCCTTTGAACAAATCCATCGTAGTCACAGGATATTCATGGTTTCTTCACATGGCACATTTCTCCATGTCTCGGATCATGATATGTCCGAACGACGCTCCATCACCATGATAAATCTCTGAAGTCGGGATTTACACAAGGGTGTGCGAATGCGTAGGAAGCAGACAGCATTGCTAATTTCCGTGCTAATTTTTTCTAGCCTAGCTTTTGTTTCTCAAACAAGACCACAGTCCCCGGTTTCATCCACCGATCCCAATGAGGCTGATGGGACAGATTCGCCGGTTACAGATCAAGATGGAGACTTGGTTCCAGATCTGTATGAGGTAATCTTCGGCGAATCGATTGAGATTGATTTGTCTGGAACGAAGATGTCCATATCTGGTCTGAATCCTTCTGACTCTACAGACAACTCAACCGATTATGATAGGGACGGCCTGACCGCATTGCAAGAATACTGCTGGCCTTACACATTGGACAATTGCTTCGAGGAGAGGAGCACTCTAACAGGAAAACCACCCGAACAAACCGAATCAGGACTAAGGGAATACTTGGATCCAAGACTGTCTGATACCGACGGAGATGGACTTCCCGATGGCTATGAAGTACACATGTGTACTTTGGGAGGACTCTACAAAAAGGACCCAAACGATCCACTGAATCCAAACAATTTCTGGGAATGTCGCTATTTCGACCCTCTAGATCCAAGTGACATAAACATCGATTTCGATAGATGTGAAGCTGACTTTAGTTGGGGGTGCGGTGATGGATTCGACTTCAATAGTGATGGAGTAATAGATGTGGGCGAAATGTTCACCAACGTCGAGGAATACTTGTTTGGAACACCCGATGACTGGATTACTGAAAGAGACGGATTGTGGTGTTGGGGGCAAATAGAAGGCCTTACTGCAGACTCTTGCCAAGACCAAATTGAGAGACCAACGGGTGAATCCGGATGGATGGGTAGCGACCCCAGATTCTCAGACTCCGACTATTTCTTCTGGGACGAACTATCTCCGTCTAAATTAGAGGTAATAGGCGATGGTATTCCTGATGGATGGGAGGCCCAATATGGCCTAGATCCATTGAATGCTAGTGATGCTACTATCGACTCAGACTTTGATGGTTGGGACGTTGATGGAGACGGATTCGTAACTCAGGATGTTACAATCGATACCTCTCGGTGGGGGGAGTCATTTAGCAACTACGAAGAGTACATGGTGGACTTCGATGATAGGGCAAGTGTAGTTCCCGGTGTGAGGGGATTCGAGATATTTGCGGATAATGGTAACACGCTTAGTTTCGATCACTCTACTGCAATAAGACTAACCGACTCTTCTGTTCACAGCATTATACCAGATCAACCCAGAGAGAGGCTGATAATTGGGAGTAAATATGGCATCACAGTCCTTGATCCGTTCAGGGGAATCTCCTCATCATTCGAAATTCCCTCTGGAGTTGAGATTAATGTCATGGAGAGAAATTCAGTAGGTGGTCTCGATTTCCTATTGCTCGGTTCAAACATAGGCTTCCACTCAATAATCATGGAAAATGGAATTCCCGTCATGGAGTCAATGATTACAAACGAGATTGGGGAGGTATCAGTAATTTTCCCATTAGAATCGGAGGCTACCGATTTGGGCATTCTACTGATAGGAAAAGGAGTTTGGAAGGTTACATTCTCTGATGAACAATCAACACTTTTTCAATCCGAGATCTCGGAAGTAGAGCCTCTCTTTTCCCTTCTTGAAGATGCTAAGGCAACTGTAAAATCAGTCGCCCAGGCTAAGATCTTTGGTAGGACGCCCATTCTCCTAGTCGGTACCGACTTTGGATTAATTGGCTGGAATTCAACAGATGCCTCAGAAGATGTTGGCAGCCCATGGTGGGTATTTACTTCCAACAATGCCGATGAATTCGTTAATCCCGACATACTCGATTCAAGAAAGACTGCAGTCGTGAACACAATACTTGTAGAAGAGTCAAGCAGTGGCTCAGATGACGTTTGGCTAGGTATGGGCGGAGGACTTCATCAGATTACAATGGACCTATTCATTTCTCAACCAAGAGAGTCAATTAGTAATCAGAGGATGCTCAATCTGGACGGTCTACTATCGGGATCAAACGATGTTAGAGCTATATTGCCCATCGATGGCATGTTAGTGCTCGGTTCAATGGATGGGACTTGGTGCTTAGAGGGCGATTCGGACGGAATACTTGGAATTATGCAGAATCAAACTGATATCCCGGGCCTTGTAACCACTATTGCATCACTTCAGAGGGATGGGGAGATGTGGATATTCGCGGGAATATCTCCTGGCAGATTCATGAATATAGCCCCCATGGACCCCCACTCTCACGACTCCGATCTGGATGGGATGCCTGATGGATGGGAATTTGCTTACGGACTTGATCCAACAGACCCATTCGATGGCTTAAGAGATAATGACGCAGATGGAGTTTCTATTGGAACCGGAACCGGTTTTGGGTTTGACCGATACTGGAGCAATTTGGAAGAGTATCGCTTTACTTCTCCCTCTGAATACGGACACAATGGTACCGATCCAAGAGTTTCTGATACCGATGGAGACGGCCTAACCGATGGCGAGGAATACTGGGGGTGGTTCCTAGAACCAACCAATTTCGAATGTCATTACCTAAATCAACAGTATCTCTGCGACCCTGTCCTGGGACAATATGCATCAGATGTCCACAGAGGGGGATGGACCGGCACAGGATCCAGCGGGGGGAGCGATTTGCCTACAGACCCTACCAATCCAGATTCGGATGGCGATGGGATGCCGGATGGTTGGGAGATTAAGCATAGGAGATGGATCGGGGATGTATATACCGGAGGAAATGACTGGACGTTGGACCCTAATAATCCAGATGACGCAAACGAGGATGCTGATGGGGACGGCCTGACTAATCTTTGTGAATATGAATGGGAGAGGCTGAGGGAAAGATCGCTACTAACAGGGATACAATCCCATGGAGAGTCTCCAGAATCAGTTTCTAATTGGACTCCAACCAATCCTAACCAAGTTGATTCAGACGACGACTCACTTCCAGATGGTTGGGAGGCAAGATACTCCTGCAATTGGCCTTCTTCTAGTTCGGGAATCAATCCAATGAATGGCTCCGATGCACTAAAGAATCCAGACGGTGATGGATTTGACGTAAATAAAAACGGAGTCATTGATGCAGATGAGGCATTTGTTAACTGGTTAGAGTATCACATGAAATCAGAAATATTGCTGCATGACTCAACTCATTCCGGATTGGAATATCCGGAGAATTTCACTTCTTCTCTACCTCATCATTCATGGCAAGGCCTCGCAAATGAGGCATTCGGAGAAAGAACCGGCGAATACTACTTGTCACTCTGGGTAGGGTTGCCGACAGAGGATATAGGTTCGGCCGATCCTCTAAATTCAGATTCGGACAATGACGGGATGCCTGATGGTTGGGAGATATACCATGCTAGGTGGGGCCTGTTCGATGATGACTGGACCCTAAATCCGGTTAATGGTGGTGACGGACTAGGAGATCCTGATTTGGATGGCATGTCAAACTGGGAAGAGTACAACTCAATTGATAGTGAAATTAGTGAGTCAGACCCTACTATCTCTTCTCCCCAATTCTACCTGACCGATGCGGCTGGAGCTCTCGTTGAGACTCCTTGGATTGGGGCAGAATCCTCCCAATCCTTTGGTCATTTTTTGACGGAGGAACAGTCCAGATTAACTGGTACTTCATCGGATCCAAATAATCCCGATACCGATGGTGACGGACTATTGGATGGAATAGAAGTGGTATTCACTACATGGAACTCTACCGATTCGGTATGGACTCTAAACCCCCTTGTTCCAAATCAGGGCGGATATGATTCGGATGGTGATGGGGTCGGAGACTTGGTGGAATTGAACCTGACCTCAAATCTCCCGATAAACGGGGAGACCTACCCATTAGGCGTTCCGACCTTTGGGGATGAAGCGCGAGAAATCGACAATCTAGCATTTGAAAATAGAGTTTTTAGAATTTTATTCAGCAAAGAGGGGAGGGCCGAGCTTGGAATGGATCAGTACTTCGAATGGAAGTCAGGGATGCCAGCAAAACCGATGCTACAGGCTATTTTTGGAATAACTGACCCTAAAGACCCCGATACAGACAGAGACGGAATGGTTGATGGATACGAGTATTGGTTCTCAGAATGGGATCTGGAGGAGAACAAGTGGTCAATGAACCCACTAACTGATACTGACGTGGATTTTGACTCCGATGATGACTCATTCGACTGTAATGGGGATGGGGAGATTTCAGACTCCGAGTCATTCGATAATCTAGCCGAGTTCGACTCAAGATGGTATGGAAAGAGGTTAGAGATAGGAAACGTTCCAAATGGAACAAATACCGTATCATACGGCAGGGATGCCGTAAATGCGTTTATCGAGGAGGAGGGACTTTCTAATTCATCAGCATGGGATAGGCTTTACTCCATTTTCTCAACAAAGAGCTTGAAGTCGTCGGAGAAAATGGGGCTAATTAACCAGGAAGATCCAGATAACTTCAACAGATCTATGATTGGAATAAGTGACCCTACAGACAGTGACTCTGATGGTGATGGGATGCCAGACGGTTGGGAATACTGCTATTCGGTGTATTCAGAGATTCTACCTGTAAACTCGTTAAGATGGTCGCTAAATCCATTGAATCCCTTGGACGTGGATTATGATCCCGATGCAGACGGTTGGTTGGATAGGGACATTCTTGATACTCCGGCAATTCAGGGCGTTTGGGAGGATAGGGTATTTTCCCCATTCTCAGATGATCAGCAGTTTAGCAATGGGGCGAACTCCCTATATTTCACCAATATTATGGAGTACAGAAATGG
>MDSW01188880.1_pt1 | contig 20091 bp, 16 predicted proteins | sample 811171 | NCBI WGS metagenome assembly MDSW01 (sample SAMN05326641, study PRJNA326480) | marine metagenome | isolation source: seawater | place: Atlantic Ocean: North West | collected 2012 | reverse complement strand
GATGTTGTATCAAAAAGTATTACAAAAGTTGAAGCAGTTGAACGTGCTGACAAGCAATATTTCATTTCAATAACACCAAAAAGAAATACAATTGCAGATAAAGCAATAGAACAGATTTAATCTTTCTTTTTTTATTTTGTATAGTTTGGTGCAGCGACGGATCTGCTTCGTGCATATTTTTCTACAATATCTTCTGGTAATCTACCATTAAACAAATCCTTACAGAGACCTCTCAAATATCTCATGATTGCCCATGTTCCAGCTTTTAGAATTCCATACATGAAAATCTTCATTGGTGGTCCATATGTCTTGTTTCTAAGAATAATTGGAATTATATCATTAATCACACGTAGATTATTTTCCCAACATTTCCAAAACAGTGTAAATTGTGCCTCATTCAAGTTTCCAAAATGCATTGAATTTTTTTCACTGAAATCTTGGTAAAGTAGAGGTGCAACTAAGCCTCTAAAATCAGTGGCTCTAAAGTCACCCATCATATCAATTGTATATTGAGTTTCATCAGGAGTTTCATCAGGCCATCCAATTATTATTGTGGCAGCTGGGAACCAATGATTTTCATTCATTATTTTTGCACCTTCTCTTACAACCCAACCCCATTCATCAGTTGAAAATGGCTTTGTTTTTACTCCAAGATGCTTTTTCACCATTCGTGGTGCTACTGTTTCAATTCCTAAGTTAGTCGAAAGCCATCTTCCATTATTATGCATTCCATTAATTTCTGATATATCATGTAATAGTTTTGGGTCTGCAGCAATTGCAGAAAATGTCATGTGAGTAGTTCCAATGAAGTTTGCACCAAGACCTTTCAGTGCTTTCCAAAGTTCGGTTATTGCATCATAGTTTGGTTGAAAGTCTCTGTTATCACATCCATAAAGTAACATCTCGTCTGAATGTAACCAAACAGAATCAAATCCATAATCAAGGTTCATTTTGGCTTCTCTTTGAAGTCTATCAACTGGAAGGTCCTTTTTAGAACGCTTGTTCACATCACAGAAATCACATCCTCGTCCACAACCTCTCATTGCCTCAATTAAGGAATTCACTGTAGGACCAGTAATTTCTGGAATGTTCTGGATATTTTTTACAAAACAGTGCATCATTTCAGGTGCTTCACCGCTTTCTAATTCATTGAATAAATCTAATGCAAGTTCATCTGCTTCACCCACAACAACCGTATCTATTCCATGAACTTTCATTCTGTCCGACTTTGCTAATTCCCATGCTCCATTTCCACCAACTGCAACTTTGAAATCATATTTTTTCTTGAGCTGAATAATATCAGCACACATTTTTTTGAATTTCATTGCAACATATGATAGCTTTTCTGGTGCCATTGTAGTAGTAACTGGAGCCATTCCAAGTGGATCCATAACATTAATTCCAACTACTTTAGTATCTGGTCCAATTGATTTAGCTAAGTAATCTGGGTTTGCAACAAATATCTCATCTTTTTTGTAACCTTGATGTAATGCAGCCTCTACTCGTCTTAAACCAACTTGAGCAACTTTAGCTTCACCAGTAATAGGATCAGTTTCTACTGCTGGGCAAAAGACTTTGTCAAATACCCATTCCGGTAATACCTCATATGGACCACACGCAATAAAACCATAAAGAAAATTTCCTCTATAATTTGTCATTAAACTTCGATCAGCCGTAAGAACAATTCTTTTTCCATTCAATGTTATCATTCCCCTTCTTGTATGATATATATGATTTACGAGGAAACTCGCGTTTGGTAGGTAAAAATTTATTTTTTTAAGTTTTGATTAGCTATTTTTGCAGCAACTGCACCTGCGCCAATTCCATTATCAATGTTTACAACTGAAAGCCCAAGGGCGCAACTTTGAAGCATTGAGGCTAATGCTGCTATTCCTTTTTCACCATATCCATAACCAACAGATGTTGGTACTCCTATTACTGGAACATTTACCATAGATGATACAACTGAAGCTAATGCGCCTTCCATACCAGCTGCTACAATAATAACGTCTACATCTGCTTTAACAAATTCTTTTAAGATAGGGAAAGTTCTATGTAAACCCGCAATTCCAATGTCATAACTTGTTATGCATTCACAATTCATAGATTCACACATGAGTTTAGCTTCTTCTGCAACACCAATATCTGATGTTCCAGCAGTGATAATACCAATTTTAGCTCCTGATTTTTTAATAATCTTTCTAAAAATTAAAACGGTTGTTGTATTTTTGCCTTTTTTAATTTTGAAATTGTTTTTTTTAGAAAAATTTATTACTTTAGAATAATCTTTTTTCTGAATTCTTGAAACTAGGACACTGTCTGATTTTTTTAATACACTTGCAATTATTTTCTTTATTTCTAGCAGTTGTTTTTTCTCTGCAAAAATTACTTCTGGTATACCTTTCCTCATTTTTCGATTAATGTCAATTTTTGCAAAATTCTCTACTTCTTCAATTGAATATAATTCGAGAAGTTTCTTAGCTTTATTTACTGAAATTTTACCTTTATTCAATGATTCTAAAACTTCTGATATATCCAATTCTTCTCTTATTCTATATTGAATTTAAAAAACTGTTTATACATTTATGCCTGAGATTGCATCTTTAACGCTTTTTACACCTTTTTCAAACCAGTCTTTCTCAGAATCATTTAATTCGAGTTGAATAATTTCTTCTACTCCATTCTTACCTAGTACTGCCGGTACTCCAATCGAAACATCAGAATGACCATATTCTCCATCCAAATATGTCGAGACTGGCATTACTTGTTTTTTACTGTTAACAACATTATCAATCATTGCAGAAATTGCATTTCCAGGTGCATGAACTGTAGCACCTTTTAGTTTTATAACCTCAGCTGCAACATTTTTTGTTGATGTAAATATGTTATTCAGTTTTTCTTGAGAAAGTATATCCGGTAAAGATTTTCCATCTATTTTTGCTAGTCTAGTTAATGGAAGCATATTTTCTCCATGTTCTCCAATTACTAATGCATCTATTTCTTTTCGTGGAGAGTTAGTTGCTTCGTGAATAAATTGTTTGAATCTTGACAAGTCTAACATTCCACCCATTCCAAAAACTCTATTTCTTTCAAAGCCAGAAGTTTTGAAAGTAATGTATGCCATTGGATCTAATGGGTTAGTTACAGGAATGATAAGTGAATCATCAGCATATTTTTTGATATTTCCAACCACATCCTTTACAACTCCTGCATTAATTTTGAGCAAATCCATTCTTGTCATTCCAGGCTTTCGTCCTGCACCTGCAACAACAACTACAATGTTAGAGCCTTTCATATCTTCATAATTATTAGAACCTTTTACTTCAACGTCAATACCTTGCTCAGACAGCATATGGTTGATATCCATTGCCTCACCTTGTGGAAGTCCTTCTGCAATGTCTAAGAGAAGAATCTGATCATCTAACTGTTTTAGTGCAGAAAATAATGCTGCATCTCCGCCTACTTTACCTGCTCCTATAATAGTAATCATATATGCGCTCAAGATTCTGATTAATTAAATCTTAGTTTGAATTGTAAACAGATTTTTATGTATTTTTACTATTCATAATTCATGGTTCTAATAATTGATGCACAGATTGCAGGAATTTCAGGAGATATGATATTATCATCATTAGTAAATCTTGGAGCAAATAAATCAAGAATTATTGAGGGTATTTACACCGCAGAATCATTCCTAGATGATTCCAAGATTACAAACATTGATTTTGTATCTGTACAAAAAAATGGAAAAGTTGCTACTCAATTAATTTTGGAAGTTGATGAAAATGTTCATGAAAGAAAGGGTACAGATGTGAAGAATTGCATAATAGATTCTGCAAAAAAGATTGGACTGTCTAAATCTGGTTTAAATTTTGCAACAAAATCAATTAACACCCTCATTTCTGCAGAATCCAAAGTACATGGAGAACCAGAATCATCGGTTCATTTCCATGAGGCGGCAAGTATTGATACCGTAGTAGATATTCTTGGTACAGCAATTGCCTTAGATGATTTGAATTTGTTTAACGATGAAATAATTTGTTCGCCTGTCGCAATTGGTGGTGGCAGTGTAACATTTTCACATGGAAAGACATCAAATCCTGCATACGCAATTTTAGAAATTTTTAAAAATACTGAAATAATTATTCAAGGTGGAACTATTACGGATGAATTAACAACTCCTACCGGAGCAAGTATTTTAGTTAATTTGACTAAAACATGTTCTGAGTTTTATCCACCAATCAAGATAGATTCTGTTGGATATGGCGCAGGTTCAAAAGATTTTGGTGAATTTGCTAATGTTTTAAAGATTGTAAATGGAAAAACTAAGATCAATCTAGTTAAAGATACAGTTCAAATTTTAGAGACCAATGTAGACGATGTATCTGGTGAAGTTTTAGGAAATATGATTGAAAAAATCATGTCAAATGGCGCAAAAGATGTAACAATAACTTCAGGTATTACAAAAAAAGGTAGACCAACTCAATTGATATCTGTAATCTGCGATTCAGAATCAATGAATTCCATTTTGGAATTATTGGTTGCTGAAACCAAGACACTTGGTATCAGAATTAGAAATTCAGAAAGGTATGTTGTACCTAGATCAATTGAACAAGATACAGTGGAAATAGATGGACACAAATTCCCAGTTCATTATAAAATAGTTAAGGGAGATTCGCATTTTAAAATAGAATTTGAAGATATAAAATCCATATCAAATTCATTGAATATGTCATTTAATCAAACTGAAGAATTACTTAGAGAAAAAATAAATCAAACAAGAAAATGAAAAAATATCAAGATTTACTTAACTGGTTTGATGATAAAAAAAGCGTCCTAATTTCATTATCTGGTGGAGTTGATAGTGCATTAGTTGCATATGCTGCATTTGAAAAAATCGGAAATAATGCTATTGCACTTACTGCTGATTATAAGACACTAGCACAGGAGGAATTAGACTCTGCAAAAAAAATTACTGAAGAAATTGGAATTAAGCATATGCTGATTAATTATGACGAATTGCAAAATGAAAAGTTTGTACAAAATGATAAAAATCGTTGTTTTTATTGTCGTGAGGAATTATCTGAGAAACTAATTGCAACAGCAAACCAACTTGGAATTGAAGTTATTGTTGATGGTACTCATATAGATGATCTTGGTGACTTTCGGCCTGGAATTGATGCATTACACAAGAATGGAATTAAGAGCCCATTATTAGAAACAAATTTTACAAAACATGAAATCCGTGAGCAAGCAAAGATTCTTGGTTTAACAATGTATGATAGACCATCTAACTCATGTTTAGCATCTCGTATTCCATGGGGACAAAGAGTTACAGCAGAAAAATTAGTTAGGATTGAGATGGGAGAATTGCTGATTAAACAAAGTATCGAGACAAAACAAGTACGTGTTAGGGATTTAGACGGTGTTGCAAAAATCGAAGTTGATATTGATAAGATTCCTTTACTTACAAATGAGCAAAAAATAAACGAAGTTTCAAAAAAACTTCAGATGCTTGGATTTTCATCTGTTATAGTTGATAATGATGGATACATGCCTGGAAAGGCAAACGCCTAAAAATTATTTATTCTGAATTTTGTTTTTGCAGTAATCGCGATTATTGATATTATTGCAATAATTAAAACAAGTTGTGCTACTGTCGCAAATTCTGGGATTGCAAACGTTCCAATAATCTGCATGTAAGAATCTCCATTTTTTAGTGGAATTTCTATGCTACGAAATTCATCCGTTGTTTCAATCTTTCTAAATTCTGTCTGAACCGGATATTCATTTTGGGAATTTTTTACAACTATAATGAAAACCTCATCACTACCATCACCCTTTAGAGAGTCAATATAGTCACGGTATAATTTTAATTGAATATATCCGTCAGACTGAGTAATAAGGTCAATATCTATTCCGAAACTCTTTTGATTTAGTGAAATTGATTCTATAGTTCCTCCTTTAATCGTATAGGGTATATCAAATGTCCCTGCATCTGGAATGGTTACTTCATAATTTGAAATGAATCTATCCATCTGTGTTTTCTCAAAAAAATCAAAAGAGGCTTCTGTAACATCACTACCATATGCAACTCTTAACGTTGCTAGTCCATCTGAAGACCATAGTGGACCATCCGCAACAAAAGTTGTTGAAAACTTACCATTCTTTGATACATCAAGCTGTGCTACATCAACCTGTGTTCTCTCAAAAAATATTTGCATAATTACTGGTGTTCCAGGAAGAATTTTTTCTATACTGCCACTGACTGTAATTATATCTCCTTGTTGATATGCTGAATTATCCATAGTCACAGTAATTTTTTGTCCTGCCACTTCTTGTGCAAATGCTGGAGAAAAGGAAATTGATACAATTAGTGCTAACAAAAAAAATATTTTATTCATAATAAAACTCTGTTAAGATTGTATATTTCTTTTACTCATGAATTAAGAAGAATAAAAAAAATGAAAAAAGATGAGGTTTTTAGAGTTTTGGCATTAGGCTTAGTCTTGATTTAGAAGTTACTGCAATTATTGCAATAATTGCTACTGCTAAGACTACTGCTGCAATTGTGCCAAATTCAGGAATTACGTGTGTACCAATTACTTCAACTGATTCTACGCCAAATTCCAATGGAATTGTTACTGTATTACCATCTTGTGATGCATCATCACTTTCTTCTCCGTCTACTAGGACGAAGTAAGTGCCATCATCAAATGGTGTTAGCACATCACTATCAACTGTTAATGTTAATTCTCCACCGTCTTCAGCATCGTGAATTGCTATAACTACTGAATTGTTTCCTGCAGTTACGCTTGCAATTTCACCGCCACTTATGCTTGTACTTACATCATCTGTAAGGTCATAAGCTTCTGCTTCATGGTGATCTCCTTCATGATGGTCATCACCACCTGACATTGAGCCAGCTGCGATTCCACCTTCAAGTGTTACGGTAACAGTGTCATTAATGCTTTTGTCTCCGTATGTTGCTTTGATTTTGTATTCACCATCGTACTTCATCAAGTTGCTTGCAGTTCCAACTGATGTTGAAAAGTCACCATGATCATCAACGTTGACTTGATCAACTGAAACAATTCCCATTGGACCAGATACTACAATTGCTACTGCAGCTCCTGCTCTTATGGAACCTACATGACCAGTGATTTCAATTGTTGAATCATGATCATATGTATCACTGTCAGTGTGGATCATTATTGGTGCTGACATATGGTCGGCTCCTCCATGATGATCTGCAAATGCTTGTGAAGCGATGCCCATACTACCTACTGACAAAACTGCCAAAAGTAGTACTATTGATTGAACGTTCATCTAATTGATTTCAAAATTATTCTATATTTATGTATATTCTCTATTTCCTGATAATTTTTTAGAGTTTTGGCATTAGACTTAGTCTTGATTTAGAAGTTACTGTAATTATTGCAATAATTGATAGTGCTAATACTAGCATACCTATCACTCCAAATTCTGGAATTACAAACGTACCAATAATTTCAATTTCTTCAGATCCATTATAGAATGGAATTGTCAAAGTCCGGGAATTATCATGCAAGTCTTCAATGAATGCAGTCTCTTCACCATCAACTAGAATAAAAAATCCTTCTTCATCCGTATCAATTACATCTTTTGGAAGTGTAATTACAAGTTCACCATCGTTTGTAGTGCTGATTTTAATGATCAATGATTTTGCATCAAGATCAGGTGTCATTGAAATAATTTTTGCACCAGTGATTGTATAGTTAACATCAATTCCGTCTACAACTAAGACCGAATCTTGTACTTCAACACCAACAATTTCAGACGATTGCATTTGTTCACTTTGTACTGATTCATTTAATTCTTGTTCTGGTGCTTGTTGTTCTTGTGTACCAACAGAAGTCATCCCATAGTCAAATTGTATGTCAGTTCTTACATCATTCCAATAAAATGATCTTATATCATAAGTTCCTGATGCTCTCCATAATCCACCAAATGATGTTTCGATACTTCCACTAAACTCACCATCAGAATTAACTTCGAGTTGTTCTATTTGCACTATATTATTTCTTGGAGAAACTATTTGCAGAATTACATCAATTCCAGGAACTTGCGGATAGACTTGACCAGAAATTAAAATTGTTTCTCCCGGATTGTATGCTTCTTTGTCAGTAGATATCTCAAGTGTTATGCCACTACCTGATAATTGTTCGCTGTGTGAACTACCAAAACTTTCAGTCAAAAACAATGGCGAAATTACTATAGTAAAAATCAGAAAAATTATTTTTATGCTTAATACCAACAATTTCTTCAACTATCTTGTTGTATTTAACCAACATAGAATAAAAAAAACAGATTAGTGGGATAATTTTTGATTTTTCATGCTAGATTTCTAATTAAATATATATTGACCTCACAGAGACTTTTGGTTAGTTTGTTGCGTTTGCTTTTTCAAATAACTAATGTTATGCATGGAGGTAAAATTTATGGCAACTAAAAAAATTCCTACACTTGTGCCTGATCATGTATATGTCCCAAAACACGAGATTATGACAAAAAAAGATGCCGAAAAAGTTCTAAAAGATTTTAATTGCAATCCGACCGAATTACCATTTATCTTTGTAAATGATCCTGCAATTTTAGGACTTGGCGTAAAACCTGGTGACATGATAAAAATTACTAGAAAAAGTGGAACTGCTGGTGAGAGTTTCTATTATCGATACGTGGTGGAAACATAATGAAATCTCCAAATAGAAACTGGTCAGTAATTCAAAATATTTTAAAAACAGAAGGTATTGCAAGACAACACCTCAATTCATTTGACGAGTTTGTTGATGCTGGATTACAAAGCATAATTCACGAAGTTGAAAAAGTTGAGATTGAAAACGCAGAGTATCCATATAAGATTCAACTAGGAAAAATAAAGTTACAACAACCTAGAATGATGGAATTAGATGGTTCAATAACCCATATTACTCCTGCTGAAGCTAGACTTCGTAACATTTCATACGCTGCACCAATAATGATGGAAGCAAGCGTAATAGAAGATGGAAAAATTTTGGAGTCACGATATGTACATATTGGTGATATGCCAGTTATGGTAAAGTCACATGGATGTATTTTACATAGTTTTACAGATCAAAAATTAATTGATCATGGTGAAGATTCAAAAGATCCAGGTGGTTATTTTATCATCAATGGTTCTGAAAGAGTAATAGTTGGATTAGAGGATCTTTCTTATAATAAAATAATTGTTGACGCAGAAAAAATTGGTGGAAAAATAGTACATAAGGCTAAAGTCTATTCATCAATTGTTGGTTATCGTGCAAAACTTGAACTTGTAATGAAAGAGGATGGATTAATCGTTGCAAAAATTCCTGGTTCTCCAGTTGATATACCAGTTGTGACATTAATACGTGCACTTGGTTTGGAATCAGACAAAGATATCGCAAGTGTAGTTTCTCTAGTAGAAATTATTCAAAATCAATTAGAAGGTTCTTTTGAAAAGGCAGGTGATGTACCTACACCTAAAGATGCAATTCAATACATTAGTAAAAGAATTGCACCGGGAATGCTAGAAGAATTTCAAATCAAGAGAGCAGAGACTTTACTTGATTGGGGTCTGTTACCTCATTTAGGTAAGCATCCTGAAAATAGAAAAGAAAAAGCATTTTTCTTAGGTGAAGCAGCATGTAAATTAATTGAATTAAAACTAGGATGGATTGAACCTGACGATAAAGATCATTATGGTAATAAAGTAATCAAATTTGCAGGTCAGATGCTTGCTGACCTATTCAGAACTGCATTTAGAAATCTAGTTAGAGACATGAAATATCAGCTAGAACGTTCTGGACAAAAGAGAGGACTAAATGCTGTAGCAGCTGCAATTAGACCCGGAATTATTTCAGATAAACTAAACAATGCTATTGCAACGGGAAATTGGGGACGTGGAAGAGTTGGGGTTACCCAATTATTAGATAGAACAAATTATCTATCCACAATCAGCCATCTCAGAAGAGTACAATCTCCATTAAGTCGTACACAGCCTAACTTTGAGGCAAGAGATCTCCATTCTACTCATTTTGGAAGAATTTGTCCTAGTGAAACACCTGAAGGTTCTAACTGTGGTCTTGTAAAAAATCTGGCATTGTCAGCAATCATATCACAAAACGTTCCATCTGAGGATGTAGTTGAAACATTGTATAATTCTGGAGTAGTTGATTTAAACTCGGCTAATAATGACATCAAAAAAGATGGTACTAGAATCTTCGTTGACGGAAAACTTATTGGATTTCATAAAAACGGTCAGGAATTAACACAAACACTGCGTACTTTAAGACGTACTTCCAAGATCCATCCACACGTTGGAATTTCAATATATGAACCAGATCAAGAAGGTGCCACAGGTAGATTATATGTAAACTGCAATGCAGGTAGAGTTCTTCGACCATTGATAATAGTTGAAAACGATAAATCACTTCTGACAGACGAGTTTCTTGACAAGATTTCTAAGAAGTTAATTTCTTGGAATGACTTGATTAGAATGGGAATAATTGAATTAATTGACGCAAATGAGGAAGAGAATTGTTATGTTGCATTTGACAAAGGTGGCACTAAGAAATTTACACATTTAGAGATATTCCCATCTGCAATTTTGGGCGCAGGTGCTTCAATTATTCCATATCCAGAACACAACCAATCTCCAAGAAATACATATGAATCTGCAATGGCAAAACAAAGTCTTGGATTTTCTACTCCTATGATGAATACTAGTACATATGTTCGTCAACACTTCATGCTTTATCCTCAGACTCCAATTGTAACAACCAAATCTTTGAATTTATTGGGAATGGAAGAAAGGCCTGCAGGACAGAACTGTGTTGTAGCTGTTCTACCATTTGATGGCTATAATATTGAAGACGCAATTGTACTAAGTAAATCATCAGTTGATAGAGGATTAGCTAGAACATTCTTTTATAGAATTTACGATGCTGAAGCAAAACAATACCCTGGAGGTATGAGAGATAATTTTGAAATTCCAAATGCTGATGATAACATAAGGGGATACAAAGGTGAAAAATCCTATAGAGTTCTAGAAGAAGATGGAATTGTTGCCACCGAGTCATCAGTCATAGGTGGTGATATATTGATTGGAAAGACTAGCCCTCCACGATTTATGGAAGAGTATAAAGAATTTGAAACAAGTGGACCATATCGTCGAGATACATCAATTGGTGTACGTCCATCAGAAACTGGTGTTGTTGACACAGTTGTAATGACACAATCACATGAAGGTGGAAAAATGTACAAGATTAGAGTTAGGGATATGAGAATTCCAGAAATTGGAGACAAGTTTGCATCTAGACATGGACAAAAAGGTGTACTTGGTATTCTAGCAAAAAATGAAGACCTTCCATACACTGAACAAGGTATTAGTCCTGATGTACTGATAAACCCACACGCATTTCCATCTAGAATGACAGTTGGTATGATGATGGAATCAGTTACTGGTAAAGCAGCTGCGGTAAGAGGAAAACAATTTGATGGTTCTGCATTTGTAGGAGAAAAGATGGATGTTGTAAAAGAAATTCTAGATAAAGCTGGCTTCAAATATTCTGGTAAAGAAAAAATGTATGATGGTAGAACTGGCAAATCATTCTTAGTTGATGTGTTTATTGGTGTTGTTTACTATCAAAAACTTCATCATATGGTTTCTGACAAGATTCATGCCAGAGCAAGAGGTCAAGTTCAAATGCTTACTAAACAACCTACTGAGGGAAGAGCCCGTGGTGGTGGTTTAAGATTCGGTGAAATGGAACGTGATTGTCTAATTGCTTATGGTGCTTCAATGCTATTGAAAGATAGATTGTTAGATGAATCGGATAAAACTGAAGTTCTTGTATGTGAAAAATGTGGCTTAACAGGTTTTCATGATGCAAGAAAAAGAAAATTTGTTTGTGCACAATGTGGTGACACTGCACCAATATCATCGGTATCTGTTGCATATGCATTCAAATTGCTTTTACAAGAGATTCTTAGTCTTAACATAGCACCTAGATTAAAACTAAAGGAGCGTGTATAATGTCACTTACCGCTACAAAAATCATAGACGGAATTATTTTTTCAGTATGGTCCCCACAAGAAATTAGAAAGTATTCAGTTGCTGAAATTACACAGCCAGAGACATACGATGAAGATGGTATGTCTGTTCAGGGAGGACTAATGGATGGTAGATTAGGTGTACTTGAACCTGGTCAAAAATGTGTTACTGATGGTAATACTGCTGCTAGAAGTCCCGGGCATTTTGGTCATATTGAACTTGCAGAACCTGTTCTTCATATTGCATTTGTTGATAATATATACAAACTATTACAATCTACATGTAGATCTTGTGGCAGAATTAAACTTGCACCACAGGACATTAAAGAATTTTCTAAAATTACTGAACGTGAAGCCTCATATTCTATAATTTCACAAAAACGTATTCCTGAACAAATTCAGGAAAAAGCCAAAAAACAGAAAGACTGTCCACATTGTGGAAAATCACAGTATGAATTAATTTTTACAAAACCAACAATCTTCATAGAAAAAACAGAAATTGGTGAAAATAGGTTATTACCAATTACAATTAGGGAACGACTATCACAGGTTACTGATTCTGACTTGAAATTATTAGGTTATGATCCAAAAACTGCAAGACCAGAATGGTTTGTTCTACAGGCTCTTCCTGTACCTCCAGTAACAGTTAGACCATCAATTATTCTAGAAACTGGAATTAGATCAGAAGATGATCTTACACACAAATTAGTCGATATAATCAGGGTTAACCAACGTCTTAAAGAAAGTAAAGAAGCTGGAACTCCACCTTTAATCGTTCAAGATTTGGTTGACTTGTTACAATATCATGTTACAACTTATTTTGATAATGAAGTTTCTGGAATTCCACAAGCCCATCATAGATCTGGAAGACCTCTAAAAACATTAACACAGAGACTTAAAGGAAAAGAAGGTAGATTCAGAGGTTCATTATCTGGAAAACGTGTTGACTTTTCTAGTCGTACCGTGATATCACCTGATCCAAATCTTGACCTATCCGAAGTTGGTGTCCCTGAAGCAGTAGCTATGAAATTAACCATTCCTGAAATTGTAACAGATTGGAACATTGAAAAATTGAAAAAACTAGTAATTAATGGTCCAACCATTTTTCCAGGTGTAAATTACATTACACGTCCTGACGGTGTAAAAATTAGACTTGATTTTGTTGAAGATCGTTCATTAATTGCAGATCAATTAGAAATTGGCTTTCTAGTTGAAAGGCATCTTATGGACGGTGATGTTGTATTATTTAACAGACAGCCTTCACTCCATCAAATGTCAATTATGGCACATTTTGTACGCGTTTTGCCTGGAAAGACATTCAGGTTACATCCTTCTGTGTGTCCACCATACAATGCAGACTTTGATGGTGATGAAATGAATCTTCATGTACCACAGAGTGAAGAAGCACGTTCAGAGGCTGTCCTTCTTATGCGTGTACAGGATCAATTAATTTCTCCTAGATTTGGTGGACCAATTATTGGAGGACTTCGTGATTTCATTACAGGTGCATATCTAATGACAAAGGATGATACAATTCTAACAAAACAAGAATTTGCAAATCTTGCAATGCTTGGAGGTTTCACTGGTACTTTACCACAACCTAATGATAAACAAGCTCAGACATATACAGGAAAACAACTTTTCTCATTATTTTTGCCAGATGATTTTAATTATGTAATGACTTCTAAATGGTCTAAAGGGACTGGCGGAAAAGAGAAAGATATCGTAATTAAGAATGGTGAATTAATTAGCGGCGTAATTGATAAATCATCTATTGGTGCAGAAGAACCTGAAAGTGTTTTACATAGAATTGCAAAGGATTATGGTAACGCCAAAGCAAAAACATTTCTTAATTCAGAATTAATTATGATAAAACAATTTATCACCCATTATGGTTTTAGTTATGGCTATAGTGATCTTGAATTATCTGATAAAGATAGAGGAAAAATTACCGATGATATTAGTAAAACATATGATGAAGTTCTCGATTTAATCGACCAAGAAAAGAAGGGCATACTAAAAGGAACAAGAGGCATGACAACAAAAGAAACCTTGGAAGCATATATTGTGAATAATTTAGGAAAAGCAAGAGATAGAGCGGCTACTACTGCTAACAGTTCACTTAATGATGATAATGCTGGAAAAATTATGGCAACAACTGGAGCCAGAGGTTCTTCACTGAATGTAGGTCAGATGGCTGGAGCACTTGGTCAACAGGCTAGACGTGGAAATCGTTTACACAAAGGTTACAATAACCGTGTTTTAGCCCACTTCAAAGAACATGATAACAATCCTGATGCACATGGATTTGTAAAATCGAATTATCGTGACGGTTTGTCCACATTAGAATTCTTTTTCCATGCAATGGGAGGTAGAGAAGGATTAGTAGATACTGCAGTTAGAACACAACAAAGTGGATACATGCAAAGAAGATTGATTAATGCATTAGAGCACATAAGACTGGAATATGATGGAACCGTTAGGGATCCACATGGTCACATTATCCAATTCTTATACGGTGAGGATGGCATTGATGTTGCAAAAAGTGACCATGGTGAGGCATTTAACGTTCATAGATTAATTGAATCGCAGGGAATTGTAGATTCGGGAAAAGCAGCAACAAAGGATGAAATCGCAAATACCATCAAAAAATATACCAAAACATTCAACACGCGCTTAGCAAATTCTGTTAAAGATGGTCTTGAAAATTCAAATCTAAGCAAAGATGGAATAGAAAAAGTTGCAAAGAAAGGTTTGGAACTATACAATAACGCACAAGCAGAACCTGGTCAAGCAGTTGGAATTGTAACTGCTCAATCTATAGGTGAGCCAGGTACACAAATGACATTAAGAACATTCCACTTTGCAGGAATTGCAGAAAGAAATGTGACATTAGGTCTACCAAGATTGATTGAGCTAGTTGATGCACGCAAAAAACCAGTTACACCAACGATGGATGTTTACCTTGATGCTGAATCTAAGACTGATCAACAAAAAGCAGTAGAGATTGCAAGAAATATTCTTGAAACGTCAGTTAATGATTTGATAATTGATACCGAAACTGACTATGCTACAAAAATAAGTCTAAATCTAAATGAAAGAAAACTCAAAGATCGGGGTGTTACAATTGATGACGTCGTAGAAAAATTAGAAACCAATAAAAAATTCAAACTTGAACGTCTTGGTGAGACATTACTCTTAAAATTAGTAGATGAAGAATCTGATGCACCAACTGTAATTACATTGCGAAATAAAGTGCTTAAGACAACTGTGAAAGGTGTCAAAGACATTAAGAGAGTTACAATTGTAAAGAAAGACAACGAGTGGGTAATTCAAACAACTGGTTCAAATCTATCCGACGTTCTCAAAGTTTCTGGAATTGACAAAAATAATGTAAGAACAAATAATGTGTCTGAAATTGCTGAGAGTCTTGGTATTGAGGCAGCTAGAAATGCATTAATTAATGAACTTTCTTCAACACTTGAAGATCAAGGTCTTGAAGTTGATCAGAGATACCTTATGTTAGTAGCTGACTTGATGTGTCACCGTGGTTATATGCAACAAATTGGACGTCATGGAATTGCAGGAACAAAAGATAGTGTACTTGCCCGTGCGGCATTTGAAATAACTGTACCAACAATTGCTGGTGCAGCAAAAACAGGTGAAACAGAAGAACTCAAAGGTATTACTGAAAATGTAATAGTTGGAAGTCAAATACCAGTTGGAAGTGGAACAGTTGACCTGTACATGCAGGTAGCAAAAAAACGAGAGTAATTAGACAATATTTTCAGTGATCTAAAAATACTAGCAGTATATAGTAATTCTATGGTAGGTCCTCAAGATGGCGGATTTGGATTTGATCAGTCAAAAAAATATTCTAATGTTGAAAACCTAGAAAAAATCTGTGTCCAATGTCAAGCTGGTCAACATAAAAAATGTCTGGCTAAAACTAAAGAGCAGCCAAACTGTGATTGTGAACAGTGTATGATTTTTGGATGAAATTACTAGTTTTTTTGATTTCTAAGAGAAATTTTTTTGCTATGAGTAATCAGACTGGCAGATCTGAAAAATACTGCTAACGAATCTTTACAACCAATATCGCATGATTCTTGGATTGATATTTTATTAGAATTGGTACCGCCTAGATTAAAGATCGCTGAGATCAATGGACCAATTGCAGCTCGTCCACCAAATGCTGTGTCTTTGTTGATAAACCAAAACATCTCTAATGCATTGGAATCAAGAAAATTGTCTCTAATTGATTTGCCAAACTCAGTATAATGCCCAACCATTCTCAATTTTCCTTTTGCAAAGAAATTAACCATTTTTGCAAACTGTATGCATACATAACATTTGTCATCATAGATCATTAGGGGCAGATCTTTTTCCAAATCCATACCATACGTAGGATCCTTATGGATTAAAATTTTCAGATATAGCTATTTATGTAATCTTGGTGATTTTCTGTTTGGGATGGGACTAAATTATTACCAAATTAAAAAAAACGTTCTCAAAGCTAGAAAACTAGTAATCAAAGGCACGACTGCTGCTGGCTCAGGCCACCCAGGCGGTTCATTTTCAATGGCTGAAATCATGGGGTGTTTATTTTACAAACATTTGAAATACGATACTAAAAACCCTGAATGGGAAGATAGAGACAAGCTGATATTATCAAAAGGTCATGCATCACCAGGTCTTTTCTCAAATATGGCAGTATCAGGTTATTTTGAGGAATCCAAAATGGAGACTCTCAGACAGTTTGGAACAATCTTACAAGGACATCCAGATTTAAAATGTCCAGGTGTAGAATTTTGTGGAGGTTCACTTGGAATAGGACTTTCATATTCAATAGGTAATGCATTAGCTGCAAAACTTGATGAAAAAGACACTAGGATATTTACGGTTATGGGGGATGGAGAAACTGACGAAGGACAAGTTTGGGAAGCGGCAATGACTGCAGCTAAATATAAGATTGATAACCTTACAGTTATTCTAGACAGAAATTTTATTCAACAAGATTCCTACACTGAAAAAATCATGCCATTAGATGAACATCTTGAAAGTGATGATTTGTCAGAGATGTGGAAGGATGCAAGTAGATGGAAGACTGGTGATAAATGGCGTTCATTTGGATGGAATGTTATAGAAGTTGATGGTCATAGAATAGAACAAATTTCTAATGCAATTACTAGAGCAAAATCAGTTAAAGGATTACCAACAATCATTATTGCTAGAACAATAAAGGGCAAAGCAGTTGAGCATATGGAAGATAATCCACAGTGGCATGGAAAAGCTGCAAAACCAGAATTTGTTCCAATTATTGAAGAAGAACTTGAATCACAGTTTATGATTTCTCCATCTATTATTGCAGGTGATATGACCCATCTAGAGAATGAAGTAAAACGGTGTGTTGATGGTCGTGCAGATTACATTCATTTGGATGTCATGGACGGACAGTTTGTTCCAAATACAACTTTTGATAATGAAAAAATAAAAGAACTACGACCACTAACTGTAATTCCTTTTGATACACATCTTATGATTAATGAACCAGTTAGATACGTTAAGGATTACATTGATGCTGGAAGTGACATAATTACAGTTCATACAGAAGTATGTGACGAATCAAGTTTTGGTGAGATACATGATCTTCTTAAATCGAGCCAAGTTGGTATTGGTCTTGCAATAAATCCCGATACAGAGCTACCTACTTGGTCAGAAAAATTCATTCCTTCATTAGATCAGCTTATTGTAATGTCTGTAATACCAGGCAAGTCTGGTCAAACATTCATCGAATCCTCCCATGAAAAAATCAGAAAACTTACTCAAACTCTAAAAGACAAGAAATTTGAGGGCTATATCGAGGCTGATGGAGGCGTCACACTAGATAATGTTGGAGCATGTTTTACTGATGGGGCTAGAGCATTTGTTGGTGGTAACGCAATAATTGGTCAGAATGATGTAAGAGTGGTTATTAGAGAATTTAGAAACAGGATTCTAAGATCTAGAAGGAAACTTTTAATCAAAAAAGCAAATGAACTTGGTGGAACAGATTTAGTGAATAAATGGATAGATTTGCATGTGGTAGGTAAGAAAAAGGACGAGTTACTACAAATTTCTCAGGAGTTAGGATACCAATGAGTACTGATGATTTTGGTGATATGAGAACTGAATATGGCAAATCTTTAGTTGAGTTAGGTGAACAAGATAAAAATGTCGTAGTTTTAGGTGCAGACACTACTGATTCGTTAAAGACTGCAGGTTTTGGAAAAAAATTTCCTGAACGTTTCTTTAATGTTGGAATTGCAGAAGCAAATCTTGTGTCTGTTGCTGCTGGATTAGCATATTCTGGCAAAACATCATTTGCAAGTACATATGCAATATTCCTTCCTGGACGATGCGTTGATCAAATAAGAAATGCTATTGCATATCCATCACGTGGAGATAAAAAAGGTCTTAATGTAAAATTAGTGGTCTCACATGGTGGATTAACAGTTGGTGCTGATGGTGGTTCCCATCAACAACTAGAAGATATTGCAATTATGCGTGCAATACCAAACATGCGAGTTCTGATCCCTGCTGATTCTATTGCAGTATCAAAACTAACTTGGACGATAGCACAACAATATGGACCATTTTATATGAGAATGGCGCGCTCTAAAGTTCCAATTGTGCATAATGAATCACAAGATTTTGAAATTGGCAAAGGCATAACTCTTAGAGATGGCTCTGATTGTACAATAGCAGCATGTGGTATTACAGTAAAATTTGCATTAGATGCAGCAGAACAACTAAAACAAGAAGGAGTATCTTGTAGGGTTATTGATTGTTTTACTGTCAAACCTATTGACAAAGAAATTTTAGAAAAAGCTGCTAGAGAAACAGGTGCAATTGTAACATGTGAAGAGCATAATGTTCTAGGAGGATTTGGTTCTGCTGTGGCTGAAGTAATTTCTGAAACTTACCCTGTTCCAATAAAAAGAATCGGTGCACAGGATATGTTTGGTGAATCTGCGCGTGACAATGAGATTCCAGACTTACTTGAGAAGCACGGGATAACATCAGTTAATATAGCAAATATGGTAAAAGAAGTTCGGAGTAAAAAGCAATGAAGATATTCCTAGATACTGCTAATCTTGAAGAAATTAGAAAGTATAATGATATGGGACTACTTGATGGAATTACTACAAATCCTTCTCTTTTGGCAAAAGAAGGTGGCGATCCACATGAAGCAATGGAGGAAATTACCCGAATTATCAAGGGTGATGTTAGTCTTGAAGTGGTAAGTACTGATTACGATGGCATGATGGAAGAAGGAAAAAAACTTCGTGAATATGGTGATCATGTAGTTGTCAAATGTCCTATGACAGGAGAAGGATTGAGAGCATGTAAAAGTCTGAGTGAACAAGGAATACCTGTTAACGTTACTTTAGTTTTTTCTCCAAACCAAGCACTTTTGGCAGCAAAAGCAGGTGCAAAATATGTTAGTCCATTTATTGGCAGATTAGATGATATTGGTCACACTGGAATGGATCTTATCAAAGAAATTAAGCAGATTTTTGCAAATTATAATTTCAAGACACAGATTCTTGTTGCAAGTGTAAGGCATCCACAGCATGTAATTGATGCAGCAAAGACTGGAGCAGATGTTGTAACCTTGCCACCTGCAGTACTTGGTAAGATGTTAGGTCATGCATTAACAGATAAAGGTCTTAAAGCATTCTTAGCTGACTGGGAAAAATTACAGTCAGAAAATTCTTCCAAGTAGATTTTTGAAAGTATTTGACTGGATTATTCAAAAAGAATCCAAGAAGACGTCTTAGAAAATTAATCAAACAAAAAAAATATGATGAAGCTCTAGAATATGGTCACGAAATTGAAAAAAATCTTGACCATGATCCCGATGTTGCGTTCATTATAGGTACTGTGTATTTCATGAAAGGTGATATAAAAAACACCTTAGCATACATGAATAAAACTTTAGAAATAGGTGAGTAT
>MDSW01142792.1_pt1 | contig 20096 bp, 20 predicted proteins | sample 811171 | NCBI WGS metagenome assembly MDSW01 (sample SAMN05326641, study PRJNA326480) | marine metagenome | isolation source: seawater | place: Atlantic Ocean: North West | collected 2012 | reverse complement strand
TTTCAAAGCTATGCCCTCTTCCCGCATCTGAGCGTGCTCGAAAACGTGGGCTTCGGGTTGCGCTACAAGGGGCTGAGCCGCAAGGAAGAGCGCGAAAAGGCCCGCGCGGCGCTGGAAACCGTGCAAATGACCGCGATGGCGGATCGTCGCCCGCGCCAGCTCTCGGGCGGGCAGCAACAGCGCGTGGCGCTGGCCCGCGCGATTGCCAACGAGCCGCGCCTGCTGCTGCTGGACGAGCCGCTTTCCGCGCTCGACCGGCGGATGCGCAAGGACATGCAGATCGAGCTGAAAGACCTGCAGCGTCGGCTGAAAATGACCTTTCTTCATGTCACCCACGATCAGGAAGAGGCCTTCGCGCTCTCGGATTGGATCATCGTGATGCGGGACGGGATCATCGAGCAACAAGGCGCGCCGGATACGATCTATCGCCGCCCCGAGACCGCTTATGTGGCCGATTTCATAGGAGGCGCGGCCTGCGTGCCGGGCAAGATCACCGACACCGCCATCGGCGCCTATGAGATCGAGACCCCCTTGGGCCAGTTCGCGACACCCGGCGTGCGCGGTCTCAAAGCCGGCTCCCCCGCCGTGCTGTGCCTGCGCCCCGAGCAACTCTTCCTCGACCCGCAGGGCCGGATTTCCGCGCGCGTGACCCATGCCGTTTATCGCGGCGCGGAGTGGCTCGTCGAAGCCGAGGCCGCGGGCATAACGCTGGCGCTGACCGTAGGCAATGACGACGTACCCGAGATTGGCGCGGAGATCCGCATCGGTTTCGACCCGGCGCAGGTCTGGATCGCGCGGACCGAGGCCGAACAGAAGGCGGACCGGGCCACGGAGGCCAAGCCATGAGCCTGCGCGTCGGCACGCTCCTCGCCGCCCCGGTGACGGCCTTCCTGCTGGCGCTTTGCGTGGCGCCGCTGCTGATCCTCTTCGCCTACAGCTTCTTCAGCGTCGATTTCGTCGCGATCTCCTACGACCCGTCTTTCGCGAATTACGCAAAGATCGCAGGCTCTGCGACCTATCGCGGGCTGATCCTCAAGGCCTTCGGCTCGGGCGCGCTGGTCGTCGCGATAACCGCCGTGATCGGCTACCCGGTCGCGTGGTTCCTCGCCAAACGTGCGGGTGCGATGAAATCCGCGCTGCTGACGCTGCTGCTCGTGCCGCTTTACTCCGGCGATCTGGTGCGGGTGTTCGCTTGGCGCGTGCTTCTGGGCGCCGAGGGGGTCATCAACCGCTCGCTGATCTGGGCGGGTGTCACCGACGCGCCCATTCAGGGGCTGCTGTTCTCGCCCCTCGCGACCAATATCGCGCTGACCTACAACTACCTGCCCTTTATGGTGATCGGGCTATGGCTCGCCTTCGAGAACCTCGATGACCCGTGGCTGGAAGCCGCCGCCGATCTGGGCGCGCGCAGCCCCAGCCGCTTCGCCCGCGTGACCCTGCCGCTGACCTTCCCCGGCCTTGTCGCCGGTGGGCTGATGGTCTTCGTGATGGTGGTCGGCGATTACCTCACACCGCAGCTGCTGGGCGGGGCCTCGGGGATCACCGTGATCTCGGCGATCAACGACCTCTTCGGGACCGCGTTCGACTGGCCGCTGGGCTCGGCCATCGCCTGGACGATGCTCGCGATCCTGATGGCTTTCTTCGCCGTGGGCGCGATGCTGATCCGCCGCTCCAGCCTTGTGGGAGGGTCCTGAAATGTCGCGCCTCTCCACGCTTTGGGTCTGGGCGGTCTTCGCCTTCATGTATTTGCCGATCGCGATGATCGCGCTGTTTTCGGTCAACGATTCCAAGATCATGTCCCTGCCCTTCTCGGGCTTCACCCTGAAATGGTACGCCGAGGTGATGGGCGACGGGCGTCTGGGCGGGGGCTTCCTGACCACGCTCAGCGTCGCCTTCCCCGTCGCGATCTGCGCGACGCTTCTGGGCGGGCTCGCAGCGCTTGCGATCAGCTTCTACCCGATGCGCGGTCGTGGCATCTTCGCGGTGCTGCTGCTCGCGCCTTTCCTGATCCCGAAGCTGATCCTCGCCGTGGCGCAGCTGATCATGTTCAACGAGACCGGGGTGGAGCGCAGCCTGCTCACGGTGATCGCCGCGCAGACGGTGATCGTGCTTCCCTTCTCGACGCTGGTGATCGCCTCGGTGCTGATCCGGATCGACCGCGGGCTGCTGGAAGCGGCCGCCGATCTGGGGGCCTCGGGCTTTTCGGCCTTCCGCCGGGTGGTACTGCCGCTGATGGCCAACGGGCTGATGGCGTCGTGGGTCGTGGCCTTCGTGCTGTCCTCGGCCGAATACGTCCTGACCGCTTTCGTCTCGGGCCGCGCGCAACCGCTTTCGGTGCTCGTCGCCTCCGACTTCCGCTTCGCGCTCTCTCCCTCACTCAACGCACTCGCCGTGATGATCGTCTTCGGCAACATCGCCCTCGTGGCGCTGGCCGAGCTGATCCGCCGCCGCGCCTCCAAGACGGGGGCCTGAGCGCGATGACCAACCACAAGGACCCCACCATGATTTTCGAAAATGCCCTCGGAGAGGGGCAATCCAACGAGCTCATTCTGAACCCGCATTACGACACCGCGAAAGGCTATGGGCCCAAGCAGGAGGCCGTTCTGAACGACGCCGCCTTCGATCTGGCCAAGCGCACGATTTCTTCGTGGGAGGGCTACGCGCCGACGCCGCTCGTCTCGCTGCCCGCAATGGCGGCAAAGGCGGGCGTGGCCGAGATTCAGTTCAAGGATGAGGGCGGGCGCTTCGGTCTCGGCAGCTTCAAGGCTTTGGGCGGCGCCTATGCGGTGCTGCGGCTTCTGGCCCGCGAGATCGCGAAGGCGAAAGACATCCCCGAACCCAGCGCCGAAGACATCGTGGCAGGCGAATATGCCGATATCGTCTCGCAACTGACCGTCTGCTGCGCCACCGACGGCAATCACGGGCGCTCGGTCGCATGGGGCGCGCAACGCTTCGGCTGCCGCTGTGTGATCTTCATCCACGCTACGGTTTCCGAGGGCCGCAAGGAGGCCATCGAGGCCTATGGCGCCGAAGTTCGCCGCTGCGCAGGCAATTACGACGATAGCGTCCGCGAGGCGCAGGAAACCGCAACGCGCGAAGGCTGGTTCGTCGTCTCCGACACTTCCTATCCGGGCTATACCGAGATTCCGAAAGACGTGATGCAGGGCTACGAGCTGATGGCGGCGGAAGCGGCCGATACGCTTGGCACCCCGCCCACCCATATCTTCATCCAGACCGGCGTCGGCGGGCTGGCGGCGGCGGTCGCGGCACAATTCGCGCGTCGTTACGGCCCCGAGGCGCCGCGCGTGATCCTCGCCGATCCCGACCAATCGGCCTGCTGGCTCGAGACGATCCGCGAAAGCAAACCCACCGCCGTCGAGGGCGATCTGGACACGCTGATGGCAGGTCTGGCCTGTGGCGAGGTCTCGCTGCTGGCGTGGGACGTGCTGGAGCCACTGACCTTCGCGGTGATGTCCGTCGCCGACCCCGATGCCGTTGCGGTGATGCGCGCGCTGGCCAATCCCGAGGGGAGCGATCCGCCCGTGGCCGCCGGAGAATCCGCCGTGGCGGGGCTCGCCGCCTTCCTTGCCGCCACCGAGAATGATGAGGCGCGCGCAGCCCTCGGGATCGACGCAAACTCCCGCATCCTGTGTTTCGGCACGGAAGGCGACACCGACGCCGCGCTGTTCAAAACCCTCGTCGGTCGCAGCGCCGCCGAAGTTCGGGGCGCGGCATGAGTATCGCGATCGACATCGAGCGCCTGATGGCGCGACTGGAACGGCTGGGACAGATCGGTGCCCTGCCCGGCGGCGGCGTGAAGCGCCTCGCACTTTCCCCTGAAGACGCCGAAGGCCGCGCCCTCGTGATGCGCTGGATGCGCGAGCTGGGCCTCGAGATCACCACGGACGTCATCGGCAATTGCTGGGGCATCCGCGCGGGCGAGGAAGACGGCCCGCCGGTCGTGATGGGTTCGCATATCGATACGGTAGCGACGGGCGGCCTCTATGACGGCAGTCTCGGCGTGTTGGCCGGGCTGGAAGTGATCGAGGCGCTCAATGCGGCCGGCGCGCGCACCCGCCGCCCCGTTGCGGTCGCGTTCTTCACCAATGAGGAAGGCGCGCGCTTCGCCCCGGACATGATGGGCTCGGGCGTGGCGCAAGGCGCGCTGCCGCTCGACGAGATGCTGGAGGTGGAAGGCATCGACGGGGTGCGCCTGCGCGATGCGCTCGCCGCCATCGATGCCGCAGGCCGCGCCCCGGTCGGCGCGCTGAAACCCCATAGCTATCTGGAGCTGCATATCGAGCAGGGCCCGGTGCTGGAGACCGAGGAGCTGCAGATCGGCGTCGTCACCGGCGTGCAGGGCATTTCCTGGACCGAGATCACCGTCACGGGCGCCTCGGCCCATGCGGGCACGACGCCGATGGCGCTGCGCCATGATGCAGGCGCGGTGGCGGCCCGGATCTCGGTCGAGGCGCAGCAGATCGCCGCCGATCACGGACCGCCGCAGGTCGCGACCGTGGGTCGGATGCGCGTCTCGCCCGATCTGGTGAACGTGGTCCCGCAGGAAGCGGTGATGACCGTCGATCTACGCCATACCGACGAGGCCACACTGCAAAAGGCCGAGACCCGGCTCTGGCGCGCAGCACAAGATTTCGCACGCGCCGGCGGATGCGCGATCACCCGCCGGACGCTGGCCCGCTTCGAGCCGGTGGAGTTCGACCCCGCGCTGGTCGACAGCGTCGAGGCCGCCGCCCACGCCCGCGGGCTGGGCCATCGCCGGATGCCCTCGGGCGCAGGCCATGACGCGCAGATGTTCGCGCCCAATTGCCCTTCGGCCATGATCTTCGTGCCTTCGCAGGACGGGGTCAGCCACAACATTCACGAATATACCGCCCCCTCGGACATCGCGGGCGGGGCACAGGTGCTGATGGATGTCGTCTGCCAGCAGGCGGAGCTTCAGAACGCGCCCGAATTTCAAACGATCGAGACAGGACAATTGCCATGACCCGCAAATTCATTGCCGCCGCCGCACAGCTTGGACCGATTGCGCGTGACGAGCCGCGCGCCTCCGCCGTGGCGCGGATGCAGAAGCTCTTGATCGACGCCCATCGGCGCGGCGCGGAACTGGTCGTCTTTCCCGAACTGGCGCTGACCACCTTCTTCCCGCGCTGGCTGATCGAGGACGAGGCCGAGCTCGACGCGTTCTACGAGACCGAGATGCCGAATGCGGAGGTGCAGCCGCTGTTCGATACCGCCCGCGAGCTCGGCGTCGGCTTCTATCTCGGCTATGCGGAAATCGCCTACGAGAACGGCCAGAAGCGCCGGTTCAACACCTCGATCACCGTCGACAAGGCTGGCCAGATCATCGGCAAATATCGCAAGATCCACCTGCCCGGCCATCCGGAATATGAAGACTGGCGCCCCTTCCAGCATCTGGAGAAGCGCTATTTCGAGCATGGCAATCTGGGCTTTGGCGTCTTCGACGGGTTCGGCGGCAAGCTGGGTATGTGCCTGTGCAACGACCGCCGCTGGCCCGAGACGTTCCGCGTGCTCGGTCTGCGCGGGGCGGAACTGGTGATGCTGGGCTACAATACGCCGGTGCATTACCCGCTCGCGCCCGAGCATGACCACCTGCAGGACTTTCACAACCACCTGTCGATGCAGGCGGGCGCTTATGCGAACGGGTGCTGGGTAATCGGCACCGCGAAAGCAGGGCGCGAAGAGGGCTGCGACCTGATCGGCGGCACGTGCATCATCGCGCCCACCGGCGAGATCATCGCCAAGACCCAAGGGTTCGGCGATGAGTTGGCGATGGCCGAAATCGACCTCGACCGCTGCCGCGAGCTGCGTGAGAACGTCTTCAACTTCGCGCTTCACCGCGAGCCGGACGACTACCGCGACATCTGTGCGGGATAAGAAAGTCGATGAGGGTGTGGGCTACCGATCAGTGCAGCGGCGCATTCGAGGCCGCGAGCTGTTCCGCATAGGCGCCCCGAACCTTGAGCGACGAGAGCATCGGCTGGGACTGCATGATGTATCCCTCGAGGAAGGTGACAAGGGCGATGCGCCACCGGCGTTCGATCTCGATATAGGGATCGGAGGTCGCGAAGGAACTCACGTTGACGGACACCGAGAATTTCTGCGGATCGAAAGTCGCGCGTTGGTCGAGCAATTCGGAGCGCAAGGCCGGGGTGAACACCTTTTCCGGCTGCGCCAGTGTCGCCAGACCTTTCAAGTCGATCGAGTCGCCGAGAGCGTCACGGGTGTCGTCCTGGAAATTAAGGGAGAATTTGCCCACTTCAGCCACACCGCGCTCATCAAGCTTAACCAACAATTCAAGCGACACGTGTTTAACATTCATAATCAATACCTCCGTTGGACGCGAGTGGCTCCGAATGGACCTGTGCGGCTCGCCTACGACGGCTGGATCACATGCAAGAGCGGCGATGTTGTGACTTGAATTGGGCAACTATGTCAAAGTTAGTTTCTGACGCTGCGTGACCTTTCGAGCCGACGATCAGGTCTCCATCTGCGGGGCCTGCCATCGAGAAATACCCTTGCGGCAATCTCCCGCTCATGTGCGCCGGGAAATCCTCTGCGTGGCGCCGCTGCGTCAGTGGCACTAAATACATCCGCAGCAACAGAAAAATATTGCCGCGACCACGGTGCACCTCAAATAGTTGAACTGGTCCGTTCACTTTGAGGGCCCGAGTCGTTTTGAAAGGAACCCGACATGCAAAACCCGATGAAGAAAAAGGCCGTGCTCGCTCTGGTCGCATGCTGCGCCATGGGCATTCTGGCCGCCTGCAGCCAAACCGAAGTCACGGCGACCGCTGCAAACGTTCCGAACATGAAGGCGAACATCGAAAACCCGATGTAAGCGATCGGAGCCTTTTCGCAGCTCCGAAGCCGACCCGCTACTGACGCGCCCTCTCGACATCCGCGAAGAGCGCGTCAGGAGCGATGCCGCGTTTCTCCGCACTGGCGCGGACGGCCTCCTGCAGTGACTTGCTACGGCTCAGCAGGCGACGGAAGCGGGCTTCGTCCAATTCCAGAAGAGTCGACGGGGTGATCGCGCGCACTTCGGTCCTGCGCGTCCGTCTCATCAGGATCGACAGCTGACCGAACATCTCGCCGCGACCCAGCCGCCACGTCTGGTTGGCCGCCTCCACCTCGACGGCCCCGGAGGCGATGAAGAAGACGCTTTTCGCGACGCTGTCACGGCCGAGAATGACCTCCCCCGCATTGGCGTGCCGCGCCTTGAGCAAACGGCTCAAGCGTTTCTGGTCCCGGGCATCGAGACCGGAGAACAGCGGAAACTGCCGCACGAGTTCGATGCGCCGCAGCGCGATATCGAGCTTGGGGCGATCCTCCGCGCGCGACCGCTTCTGCGCAAGGGCGGCCCGGAGCTTGGTGTAGACCTCATCGCCGATCAGGCCGTCTTCGCGCATCGTCTCGTATTCGCGCTCCTCCAGCCGCAGCGCGGTCCGGCGAATGATGCGCCGTTCGAGCTCTTCGGCGTAGCCGGGATATTGCAGACGCAGCCCCTGCAGCGCGGTTTCGACGATTTCGATGCGGCGCGACAGCAGGTCAGAGAGCAGGTCGCTCACGCGCTTGCCATGAATGCGGCGGATGCGGCCGCTGATGAAGCCGCCGAGATCGCGCAGTACCAGCCGCTGCGACAGGAGCATCTCGAACCGGTCCGCCGTCATCCGCGCGAGGGGGCGCGACAGGTGGAGGCGGCGATGCAGGATATTCGCGACGCGGAAGCCGAAGCCATATTTGACGCTGCGCCGCGCGATCCGGTTATAGCCGTGCCGCCCGTCCGCGCGTGCGCCCTCGATCAGACGGTCGGCGTTCGACAGAACCTGTTCGGCGATGCGAGAGGCGATCGTCCGCTCCCGCACCCGCATCAGAATGGTGTCGCGTTCATGGCCAGCGAGCGCGATAAGCCCCAGGGTGATACGGTCGCGGTCATGGATGTCCTGACTGTCATCGGCGGCCTTGACCGCGCCCTCCAGCCGCTCCCCGAACCGCTTGGCCTCGGACCGGACGACGTCTCGGCTGAGTTCGTAGTTCTCGGTGGTCCGCGCGAGGTCTTCGCGCACTTTCTGCAGCGAGACGGCGACCACCTGACGCGATAGCGCATCGTCGATCGGCGACAGCCGGTCGAGCCCCAGCCGACCGATGATCCAGCGCAGCGTGGTGCCCTGCCCGATCAGTGTGAATAGCGTAAAGCCGGTGGCGAGAATGCCGACCATGCGCTGAACCTCGTCGGGGACGCGGAAACTCTCGGTCACGGCCAGCGCCAGCGCGAGCGTCACCGCCCCACGCAATCCGCCCCAGAGGATGGCGACCCGATAGGGCCGCTCGACCGTGGGTGAGACCCGCAGCGCCGTGAGAAGTGGCAGAAGCCCGAACAGGATCACCGCGCGCGCGAAAATGGACGCGAGGACCACGACACCGACGAGGGCGACATCCCCGATCCGGATTTCCTCCAGAAGTCGCGGGATCAACAGCGCCGCGAGAACGAAGATGAGGGCCCCCGCCCAATGCGCCAGGACGCCCCAGAGCTCGCGCAGATTGATCCATGTCTGCGGTTGCAGACGTCCGGGCCCGGTCAGGTTCAGCGTCAGACCGGCGGCGACCACCGCAATGACACCCGAGGCACCGATGCTTTGCTCCGCGCCGATATAGGCCAGGTAAGGAAGCGCCACCGAGATCGAGAGCTGGGCAAGCTCATGGCGCCGGAAGAACGACATCATCCCGACGGCGATCCGCGCGACCAGCCAGCCCGTGAACGCGCCGCCGAGGATGAGATACGGAAACCGGGCGAGTGCGTCGCCCAGCTTCGGATCGGGCACGCCCATCATCACGAAGCCCATGAAAAGCCCGAACAGCGCAATCGCCGCCGCATCGTTGAGCAGGCTTTCCCCTTCGATGATCCGCGACAGCCTGCGCGGGGCAGAGATCGAGCGGAAGATCGAGACGACGGCGGACGGGTCGGTCGTGGACACGATCGCGCCGATGAGCAGGCACGCGGTGAGCGGGATCGAACTGACCCAGGACAGCGCGTAACCGACGCTGAGGGTGGCCGCGACGACCGCCACCACCGCGAGCATCAGGATGGGAACCCAGTCGTCCAGCATCCTGCGCAGGTCCATGCCCAGCGTCGCCTGAAACAGCAGCGTGGGCAGGAACACGTAGAGAAACACGTTCGAGCGGATCGGAAGGTTCAGGATCGCTTCCGCCACCGGATTGAGCGCGTCGGTCAGCTCGGTCCGGAGGAAGAACACAGCCGCCACACCGATGAGAATACCGATGCCCGCAAGGATCACACTGAACGGAAGACGCAGCCGCGCCGCCAATGGCTCCGCCACCCCGATGACGAGGAAAAGCGACGCGACAATCGTGGTGATGACGACGATATCCATTCAGTCGAAATACCACGTTGATCGGGGGACGCACGGGGAATTGAAAGGTTTGGACACTTTGCGATCGGGAGACAAGCACGCCCCCGCCGAGAGAGGTGGGGGCGCTTAATGGACGTTAAGTCAGATCAGGCGACGAGTTTCGCCGTCATCTCGACGAGGCGTTTCGCCTGATGGGCGATCGCGGCCTTGCCAGCCTCGTCGACGCCCCCGGCATTGGTCGAGAAGCCGTAGGGGTTGCCGCCCGCATTGAAGATCGCCTCGTCGGTATAGCCCGGCGGAACGATGACGCAGCCCCAATGCATGGCCGTGGTGTAGAGGCCGAGGATGGTCGCCTCCTGCCCGCCATGCGCGTTCTGCGCGCTCGTCGTCGCGGTGAAGGTCTTGTTGGCGAGCTTGCCCGCGCCCCAGAGACCGCCCAGCGTGTCGATGAAAGCGCGCATCTGGCTTGCGGAGACGCCGTAGCGGGTCGGCCCGGAGAAGAAATAGCCTTCGGCCCATTCCATATCGTCGGCGGTCACTTCCGGAATATCGCTCATCTTCTCGAGCTGGTTCTTCCAAGCGTCCTGCCCCTCGACGACGGCTTTCGGGGCGGTCTCGGGAATACGACGCAGGCGCACCTCGGCCCCGGCTGCCTCGGCGGCTTCCGCAGCCGCCAGCGCGACGGCGTGGTTGGTGCCATAGGTGGAATAAAAGACGATTGCGATCTTCGGTTGTGCCATTTCTAACTCCTGTGTTGGGAAGGGTCTGAGGGGCAACGGCGCCCTCAGCCGTGTTTGATGAACGTGCCGTTGTTGAGTTCAGTCAGCGCCTGACGCAGTTCGTCTTGCGTGTTCATGACGATGGGGCCGTGCCATGCGACGGGCTCCTGGATCGGACGGCCGGTCATCAGCAGGAAGCGGAGACCTTCGTCCCCGGCCTGCACCGTGATCTCGTCGCCCGCGCCGAAGCGGACCAGCGTGCGGTTGCCGGTCATGTCGCGGATATTCAGCTCCTGCCCGCGATACTCCTTCTCGACCTTGATGCCGACGGGATCGCTGGCGTCGCGGAAGGTGCCGGAGCCTGCAAACACATAGGCGAGCGCATTGGAGTGCGTGTCGACCGGCAGCACCTTGCGGCGTCCTGCGGGGATCGACACGTCGAGCAGCATGGGATTGGCGGCGATACCGTCGACCGGGCCGGTCTTGCCCCAGAACGAGCCGATGATGACCTTGACGGTCGTGCCGTCATCGTCGCCCTCGATCGGGATGTCGCTGCCGGTGATGTCCTGATAGCGCGGCGCCGTCATCTTGAGCGCGCCGGGCAGGTTCGCCCAAAGCTGAAACCCGTGCATCTGCCCCTTGGCATTGCCCGAGGGCATCTCCTGATGGACGATGCCGGAGCCAGCCGTCATCCATTGCACGCTGCCCGCGCCGAGAAGACCGCGATTGCCGAGGGAATCCGCGTGCTCCACCTGGCCGTCGAGCACATAGGTGATCGTCTCGATGCCGCGATGCGGGTGCCACGGGAAGCCCTTGGAATAAAGCCGCGGATCGTCGTTGCGGAAATCGTCCATCATCAGGAACGGATCGGTCAGCGACGGGTCGCCGAAGCCGAACACGCGATGAAGATGAACGCCAGCGCCTTCGAGCGCGGGTTGCGCTTGGCTGGTGGCCGAGACAGGTCGAAAGGTCATGGGAGCCTCCAAATATCGTTGGTGATAGTGTGGGGCTTCCCGTGGAAATTTGAACTAGCGAAGGTCCCGCATGTCCTGTGCGCAAGCGCGCAGACGGGCAAAGGTTCCGCAAAAAGAACCGGGCCACCCTTCGGCAGCCCGGTCTTCTTTTGCCTTAGCTGACCCTCTCGGGATCAGATGTTACCCTTGGACAGCTCCCCGGCGATGAAATCCGCCTGCCGGATCGCGAGCGCCACGATGGTCAGCGTCGGGTTCTCCGCGGCCCCCGTCGTGAATTGCGAGCCGTCCGAGATGAACAGGTTCGGCACGTCATGGGTCTGGCCGTGCTTGTTCACCACCCCGTCGCGCGGGTTCTCGGACATCCGATTGGTGCCGAGGTTATGCGTCGACGGATAGGGCGGCGTCGGCAACGTCCGGGTCGCACCCACCGCCTCGTAGATCGCCTTCCCACGAGCATAAGCGTGATCGCGCATCGCCCGGTCGTTCGGGTGATCGGTGTAGTTCACGTTGGCCACCGGCAGCCCGTAGGCGTCCTCGACCGAGTGATTAAGGGTGATGCGGTTGGTCTCCTGCGGCATGTCCTCGCCGACGATCCACATCCCGGCCATGTTCTCGTAGCTGTCGAGCGCCGAGGTGAACTCGCGCCCCCAGCCGCCCGGATCGAGGAAGGCCGCCATGAAGGGCAGACCGAGGCTGAGCGTCTCCAGCTCATAGCCACCCACGAACCCGCGCGAGGGATCGTGGCGCGCCTCGTCGCGGACAATGCCCGCCATCGTTGTGCCGCGCCACATCTTCACCGGCTTGTCGAAGACGCCGTAGACCGAGCCCGTGGTGTGACGCATATAGTTGCGCCCCACCTGCCCCGAGGAGTTCGCAAGCCCGTCGGGGAACATCGCCGAATGCGAATTGAGGAGCACGCGCGGGCTCTCGATCGAATTGCCCGCGACGCAGACGATCTTGGCCTTCTGCATCTGCAGATTGCCCTCCTTGTCGAAATACTCGACGCCGGAGGCCATGCCCTGATCGTCATGCAGGATGCGGGCGACGTGGCAGTGATCGCGCACCTCCAGATTGCCCGTCGCCTCGCCGCGCGGAATATCGGTGTAGGCCGACGACCACTTGGCGCCCCATTTGCAGCCCTGGAAACAGAAGCCTGTCTGCTGGCACGACATCCGGTCGTCATAGTCGATCGAGTTGATCGCCATATGACCGGTATTCACTTCCTCGTAGCCAAGCGACTTCGCGCCTTTCTCCAGCACCTTGAAGTTGTTGTTGCCCGGTAAGCCCGGACGGTCGCCGGTGCGGGTCACACCCAGCTTCGCTTCCGCCTTGTCGTAATAGGGCGCAAGCTCCGCCGGATCGATCGGCCAGTCGAGCAGGTTCGCCCCGTCGACATTGCCATAATGGGTCTTCGTCTTGAACTCGTGGTCCTGAAAACGAAGGCTCGCCCCGGCCCAGTGGATCGAGGTGCCGCCAACCGCTTTCACGATCCACGCGGGCAGACCCGAGAAGTCCTTCGCCACCCGCCAGTCGCCGCTCGTGGTGCGCGGCTCGGTCCAGGCGAGCTGGCCGAAGCTTTCCCATTCGTCGTTGATGTAATCCTCGGGCAGATAGCGACCGCCTGCCTCGAGCGCCACGACCTTGACGCCCTTTTGCGCCAGCTCGTTTGCCAGCACGCCGCCGCCCGCGCCGGTGCCGATGATGACAACGACGCTGTCGTCGCTCAGATCAAATTTCGCAACCATGTCTGCCTCCCTTACAGCCAGTCGATGTCGTCAAAACCGCGGTTGATGTAGCCGCCCTTGGAATAGGACTCGCCCTCGTAGCCGAAGATCGGCCAGACCGCTTTCTGGTTGTAGAGACCTGTCACCAGACCACCCCGGATCTTCTGGAAGAAGGGGCTCTCCTCCATGCCCCGCAGGATCGCGACGCGATCCTTCTCCCAGCCCGTCTCGAGGTAATTCGCGAAACCCTTGCCGCGCGCCGCCGCATCGAGCGCGGCAATCCCCGCTTCTATCTCATCGGCCGTATCGGCAGTGTCGTAGCCCTTCACCGCGATGACATAATACTGGTCGTCGACCTTGTCGTGCGGGTAGATATCGCGCGCCATCTGCACGAGCGTCGCGAAGATCGTGGGCTTGAGCGCCGAGAGCTCGGTGGCCCAGGCGGCATTGCGCGCCGCCATGAACCCCGAACCCACGACGAAGCTCGCCCCTGCCGCGGTAGCCCGCGCCAGAAGCTGCCGTCTGGTCAGCCCTTTCGAGCTTGCCTTGGTGGTCATTGTCGTCTCCTCCCTGATGTCTCCCTTAGGAAAATCTCACTTGAAGCGGCCTTCGCGCGCGAGCACCTCGATCTGGTATCCGTCCGGATCGGCCACGAAAAAGAACTTCGCGACGACCTCCCCTGCCGGCGCGAATTCCACGAGTTTGCGAGGCGCGAGGCCCTCCGCCTCGAAGCGTTTGTGTTCGGCTTCGAGATCATCGACCGAGACCGCGAAATGGCCGTAGCCATCGCCGAGGTCATAGGGCTCGGTCCGGCCCTTGTTGACGGTGAGTTCCAGTTCGAACTCGCTTTCGGGATTGCTCAGATAGACGAGCGTGAAATCCGGCAAGTCGAGACGGTCGGCGACCTTGAGGCCGAAAGCCTTGTCGTAGAACGCGACCGAGCGGTCCTCGTCGAGGACACGGATCATGGAATGAATGGATTTTGCCACCGGTTGCTCCCGCTGTAGTGCTGTCAGTTGTCCTGAAAGCCTAGCAGCGGGCCCCGGTGGGGCGGGTAGTAGGTCTATACTACCCCATAAGAATGTTTGACGTCAGGCTTGCGCTTACTCTGCAGCGACCGCGAGCGGCGCGCGATCGTTCGAGATTTCCATGAATTTCAGGCACGCACAGCGCAGCAGCGACGTGAAGTTCGACGGCTCCCCGCGCAGCTCCAGCACTTCCGCATGCAGCGTCGAGATGAAGGTCGGCGTGGACACCCCATCGCGCGCGGCGATCTCGTCGAGAATGTCCCAGAACGCGTTCTCGAGCCGGATGCTCGTGCTTTGCCCGTTGAGCCGCAGCCTGCGCGTCTCGCTCGAATAACGCTCCGGGTCCTGACCGGCGAATACATGGCACATATCGTCTCTCCTCCCTCAGATCCGATTGCCGAGGCGAACCAAGATTCACCCGAGACTCAAGAATATGGTCAATCCGGGGCGGGTCAATCGTGTTGTGACAGGGGGGCTGGGCGCGTCGGGCTATGGGGTCGCCCCGAACCCTCCCACGAGGTCACGCACCACGCGCTCCGCCGCCGCCAGCGCGCCTTCCATGTAGCCGCCCATCTCGGGCGCGGTTTCCGAAGACGCGAAATGCACACGGCCCTCACGGAGCCCGCGCAGCACCGACGGCAGGCCGTAATCGGGGTGGAACCTGAGCGGTTCGAGATCGGCCTCCGTCGCCGTTTCGGGCGCGACGGCCCAGTCTTCGAGCGCATAGGTCAGCGGGTTGGCTGTCTCCGGTCCGAATATCCGGCCAAGCTGCTCGAGGGCGGCAGCTTTGACCACCTCCTCCTGCCCGATCCGCGCCCGCGCAGGCACGCCCAGAAAGCCGAACAGCGCCGCCGGCGTGCCGTCCCGCCCGGACGCATCGTGGATTTCCGCCAGAGGCCCGCGCTGGCTCATCGCGTCGCCCGACAGCCCGGCTTCGCGCCAGAACGGTCGCTCGTAGAGGGCAACGAATTTCGCGTGCCCTGCCATCCATGTCGGGATCGCGCGGAGCGCCTGCCTCTGCGCCTCGCTCAGCTGCGGCGCGAAAGACATCTGCGCCGCAACGCGGGGCGGCACGGCCAGCACGACATGCTCCGCCTCGCAGGCCCGACCGTCCTCAAGCGTGACCGAGGGCCCTGCCCCGATTTCGACAACGCGCGATCCGGGATGAAGCTGCGCGGCGGGAAGGGCGGCGGCGAGCGCATTCGTCAGCGCAACCATCCCGCCTTCGAGACGCCACGACCCCGCCATGCTGGCAAAGCCCATATTGCGGTGAACGTCGCCGCTCGCATCTTCCAACGACACCGCGCCGCGCGCGAACTGCTCGAACTTGCGCAGGTTCAGCGCCTCGGTGAGCGCGGCGATCCGGGGTTGGCCGGGCCAGAACCATGACGGGCCGAGATCAACCCTGCCCGTTGCGGTCTCAAGCCCCTTGATTCGACCGCCAAAGCGCGACCGCGCCTCGAACAGCTCGAAAGAGACACCGCGCGCGTGCAGATGCCGCGCGAGCGCCGAGCCCGCGAGCCCGCCGCCCACGATCGCGACCTGCGTTTTCATGGAAGCCTCGTCATTTTGAGAAATGGATTCCCATTACTGTTCCGGCGCGGCAACGAAGCGCAGATGCCCCGTCTTGATCCAGAACTCGGCGCCGCCCGGCCGGGCCTGAACCTGCAGCGGCTGATCCACGGGCAGGCGCAACCACGATCCCTTGCGCAGCGTGTCGCCGCCTTCGGACAGCGTCCCGCCCAGCACGAGCAACTCCATCCCACCCGGTTCATCGAGGGAAAGGGTCGCATCCGGCGCGAGCCGGAAATAGCGAACGATTTCGCGCGCGTCGCGATGAAGTTCAGCGCATTCGACGCCTTCGTCGGTCTGGATCAGATCGGCCCGCATATCCTTATGAAACTGATTGCGGTCGTCCGGGTCGAACTGCCAGAGCTTCACGAAGATCGTGCAGCCACCCTCCGATTCCGGCCGGTGCCGGGTCTGCGGCGGATTGCGCACGTAGGTCCCCGCCGGATAATCGCCGCTCTCATCCTGGAACACGCCTTCGAGCACGAGATATTCCTCGCCGCCGCCATGCGTATGCGCCGAGAAACTGTGCCCCGGGGCGAAGCGCACGATGCTCGTCGCCCGCGCCACCTCGTCGCCGATCCGGTCGAGCATCCGCCGCTCGACACCCGCCGACGGCGAGCCGTGCCAGTCGAGCGTGTCGGAATGAACGAGCACGCGCTCCGAGAATTCCGCGTTGATTTCCATGCCTCCTCCGAAATGTCTGCCCAGACCCGGGCTGGACTGTCGCTCCGTCGCCAAGCGGCGCGTAATTCGCAGCTATGCTCGGAAGGCAGAATTTCAAATGGAGCGGAGCCGCGAAGCCCCTCGACTATTCCACGCGGCGCAGATCATCGAGCTGAACCGAGATGACCTCGCTTGGATATTCCGCGGATTTCGGCAGGTCCGCGATCAACGTCGTCGGCCCGCTTCCGGCCTGCGCCACAGCCTGTCCGTCGGGACCAGCGATCACGGACTTGCCACCGAAGTCGATATCGCGATCAGGTCCGGCGTAATTCGCATAGACCACGACGGCCGCGTTCTCATTCGCGCGCGCCCGCACGAGCAGATCGGGGACGTGATCGTAGCCAACCGGGTTCGCCGTCGGCACGAGGATCAACTCGGCCTTCGCTCTCGCCAAGGTACGTGCGTGCTCCGGGAACTCGATGTCGTAGCAGATCAGCAGACCGGTCCGGACGCCATTCAACTCGAAGACGGGCGGCGTTTCCGTCCCGAAGGCGAAGCTCGCACGCTCCATCTCGCCAAAAAGCTGGATCTTGCGATAATGCCCGACCTGCGTGCCTGTCTTGTCGAGCACAGACGCCGCGTTGAACACATCATCGCCCAGCCGTTCGGCCCAGCCAAAACAGATTGCGCAGTCGTATTTGCGCGCGATATCGCCCATCGCGTTGCACCACTCTCCCCCGAGGGGCTGCGCCTGCGCGCGATGATCCTCGGGCCGATTGTAGCCGGGCAGGATCAGCTCGGGCAGTACGACAAGATCGACACCGAGCGAGGACAGGCCGCGCACCCATGCCTCGATGGCCGCAAATATCTGCGCCGGGTCAGAAGGAAGCGGATGCGGCTGAACAAGCGCGATTTTCATGTTTGTCTCCATTCTCGACAAACAAGCGTATCGCTTGCGCCACAGCCCGTCACCCTGCGCAAAGCCAGAAAACTCTGCCTAGGGGCGACTGGCGTCTGGAGAGAGTCGGTACGAAGGCGGCCGCGACGACCTGTTCAGTTCAATCAAGACAGGAGTTTCGCCTTGGCCTCCCGCAAAGCACGTGCCAGTTCGAGATAGCCGGCATTGCCATTATTGAGATGCATCAGCTCATAATGGTCCGCCCAGTGGTCGATCCGCGCGCGCGGCACCCGGTCCGACCACGCTCCTCTGCGCAGCCGGATGGCCCCGTCTTCGAGGCACTCTACTTCGATACGCGTTTCGATCATCACGATCTCCATCTCTAACTCATCAAGGACGCAAGAGGCTCGCGATACGGCCGGGGCCCTCTGAAAAATGACTTTTTGCGAATAGACAATTGTTGCGAATAACCCATTGGTAACAAAGGAATGCGACTCCGCGCATTGCGGATTTCCTCAGTTTTTTCCGCGGTAACAGCGAATTGACTCACGGCGTGCCGAAATACCCCCTGAGTTGAATGCTTAGCGGGTGGTCCAGCAGGGTCAATTTGGAGTGTCTGGCCTCCGGGCGAGAAGCGAAGCCCCCCGATTTGTGCTCCGACTTAGAGCGATCTGGATCTGGGAGCCGTGCGGCGCCCCCTCATGCCAGCATCAGCCCGGTTCGACCGCCATCAGACATCGGATGCCGCAACTGACCGCCTAAGCCGATCCTTCAAACCCTCTGCGCGAGAAACGCCGCAGCAAGATCCGGTGTGGCGATCTGGGGGTAATCCGCCTCGGCAATCGCGACGCCGAAGCGCTGGTTGAGCGCGATCACCAGATTCAGGATATCCATCGAGTCGAGTTCGAGATCGTCCTGCAGATGGTCCGAGCCCGCGATTTCGGCAGGGTCGAGGTCGGGGGCGACGCGCACGAGTTCCTCGATATAGGCGCTGCGGATTTCGTCTTCGGTCATAGCTCCTCCGGGGTTTGCAGCTTCGCGTCGATCGCGGTCAGGAATTTCGAGCCCAGCCGCCCGTCGCTCACGCGGTGATCCGCGGCGAGGGTCAGCGTCACGGCCTGCGCGGCGATCACCTTGCCATCGCGCACCAGCGGTTGCGGGCCGGGCGCACCGGCGGTGACGATGGCGACCTGCGGCGGCACGATGATACCGGCCATCGCCTCGACCCCGCTTTCGCCGAGCGCCGAGAAGGTCAGCGTCGCCATGCTCATCTCCGAGCTTTTGAGCCGCCCGGCACGCGCGCGCATCGTGAGGTCGCGCATCGCCTCCATCAAATCCTGCAGGCTCTTCTTGTCGGCATCGAGGATCGCGGGGGCCACGAGCCCGCCGCCCCGAAGCGCGATAGCCAGCCCAAGATGGATCGCCGAGGATGGCGTAAAGCCCTCTTTCCCGAAATGCCCGTTCACCGCCTTTTCCTCGCGTGCCGCCAGCGCCATGGCCTTCATCAAGAGCGCGCCCATCAGGATGCGCTCTTCGGGCGGGCGGTCCGCATTGGCGGCGCTCAGCCAATCGCTCGCAGCAGTGAGGTCGACCGTGTGAGTGACGTAGTAATGCGGGATCTCGCGTTTGGACCGGGCCATCGCGGCGGCGATCGCCTTGCGCATCTCGGCGAGATAGGCGCCGCGATTTTGCGCCGGGGACGTTGCCGCGGCGGGTTTCGTCGTCTCGACATCGGCGAGGACGATCGCGCCCCCCGGCCCGCTTCCGGTAAGGCTCTCTAGCGCGACCCCAAGTTCCGCCGCGCGCGCCTTGGCGGCAGGAGATGCGGCGATGCCTGCTGCGGTGGCGGCAGGCGGAGTACTTGGCGGCGCCGCTTCCGCCGCAGGCGCGGCAGGTTCGGCGTTGGTCTGCGGTGCGACTGGAGGCGCGGTCTGCGTTGGGGCCTCCGCAGCCTCCCCCGGCGCCTGAATAACGGCGAGCGGCGCGCCGACGGGCAGGTCTTGCCCAAGCTCTGCCATCAGCTTCTCGACCACGCCATCCTCGAAGACCTCGATCTCGATTGCACCCTTCTGGGTCTCGACCACCGCGACGATATCGCCGTGCTTGACCGTATCGCCGGGCTTCACCAGCCATTCGACCAGCTTGCCCGCGTCCATATCCGCGCCGAGCGAGGGCATCTTAAAAACGGCCATCGCGTCACCCTTTCCCGAGCGTCGCCTTCACGGCGGCGACGATGGCGGGCACCTGCGGAATGGCGGCGTCCTCGAGATGTTTGGGATAGGGGATCGGCACCTCGGCCGAGCACACCCGCCCCACCGGCGCGTCGAGATGCCAGAAGGCCTGTTCCCCGATCCGAGCCGCAATTTCGGCCGAGAGCGAGCCGGACCGCCAGCCCTCATCCACGATCACCGCGCGGCGCGTGCGCGCCAGCGAGGCCATGATCGTCTCGTCATCGAGCGGCCGCAGGGAGCGCAGGTCGATCACCTCGGCCTCGATCCCCTCGCCTGTCAGCGCTTCGGCCGCCTCCAGCGTCTTCCACAGCGATCCGCCATAGGTGATCAGGCTGATATCCTTACCCGCGCGCCGGATCGCGGCTTTGTCGATATCGACCGGCCCGGCATTCGCCGCGATCTGCCCGGTCATGTTGTAGAGCATGACATTCTCGAAGATCAGCACCGGGTCGGGATCCTCAAGCGCGGTCCACAGCATCCCGCGCGCGTCCTCGAGCGTGGCGGGCGCGAGAACCCGTAGCCCGGGAATATGCGCGTACCACCCTTCAAGCGAATGGGAATGCTGCGCCGCCAGCTGCTTGCCCGCGCCGGTCGCGAGACGGATCACCACGGGCGCACCGAACTGCCCGCCCGACATATGCCGGATCGTAGCGGCGGTGTTCATGATCTGGTCGAGCGCGAGCAGCGAGAAGTTCACCGTCATCCCCTCGACGATGGGCCGCATGCCGCCGAGCGCCGCGCCGATGCCCGCCCCGACGAAGCCCGACTCGGCCAGCGGCGTGTCGCGGATGCGCTCGGGCCCGAACTCCTCGAGGAGCCCCTTGCTCACGGCGTAGGCGCCGCCGTAGTTCCCCACGTCCTCGCCCATCAGGAA
>MDSW01054101.1_pt1 | contig 20105 bp, 18 predicted proteins | sample 811171 | NCBI WGS metagenome assembly MDSW01 (sample SAMN05326641, study PRJNA326480) | marine metagenome | isolation source: seawater | place: Atlantic Ocean: North West | collected 2012 | reverse complement strand
TTTTAAGTTGAATAGTGCGCAAACTGTAGCAGTTGCTAAACCGTGTTGTCCAGCACCAGTCTCAGCAACAATTCTTTTTTTACCCATTCTTTTTGCTAGAAGTATTTGGCCAATACAGTTATTTATTTTATGTGCTCCAGTATGATTTAGCTCATCTCTTTTAAAATAAATTTTAGGACCATTAAGGTCTTTAGTTATTCTTTCTGCAAAAAAAAGTGGGCTTGGCCTTCCAACATATGTTTCCAAATAATAATTAAACTCACTAATAAAGTTTTCATCATTTTTAATTTTTTCATATTCATTTTGAACTTCCAATATTAATGGCATTAACGTTTCAGATACATATCTACCACCAAATTGACCAAAATACCCTTTTTCGTCAGGAAATTTTTTATAACTATTTTTAAGCATTTTTTAATTTTTCTATAAAATTATTTATAATCTGATTATCTTTAATGCCAAGTTCTTTTTCAACTCCTGATGATAAATCAATGCCAAAAGGTTTGATTTCTGTTTTTAAATATTGAATATTATCAATGTTTATTCCACCAGAAAGAAACCAAGGCTTACCCAATTTAAATTCTTTAAGAATATTCCAATCAAAACTCTTTGCATTTCCACCAGGTAACTCATTTTGTTTAGGTTTATAATCAAACAAAAAATAATCTACATTTTTATAATTTTTTATATTTTCAATATCTTTTTTATTGCTTACTGATATTTTTTTAATTACTTTAATATTAAATTTTTTTATTTCATTTATATATTTTTCGTCTTCTTCACCATGTAATTGAACAAGTTTTAATTTAAGTTTATCTATATATTTAACAATGTTCTCAATATTTTCATTAACGAAAACGCCAACACCTTTAATATTCATGTTACATGAATTTTTTTGAAGCTCTTCCGCTTGGTTAATTGATATATTCCTTGGACTTTTACTATGAAAAATCATACCAAAAAAATCTACATTTTTATTTTCACAACATATAAGTGTTTCTTTATTTTGTATTCCACAGATTTTAACTATCATTTTAATCTAGTGATTTATTAATCTTTTTTAATACTTTTAATGGATTTTTTGAGTTTAGTATTGGTCTTCCAATAACTAACAAGTTTGCCCCTAAATCTATTGCTTGTAATGGATTTAAAACTCTTTTTTGATCATCACTTATTTTGTTTTTATTATTTAATCTTATGCCAGGAGTTACTATTAAAAAATCTTTACCTACTTCTTTTCTAATATATTTTATTTCTTTTGGACTACAAACAACCCCATCTAATTTATTTTTTTTTGCCATTTTAACAAATTTTTTAACAAGTCTTTCAATGTTATTTTCATTGAAATATTTTTTTGTTTGCTTATTATCTAAGCTAGTTAAAATAGAAACACCTAAAATTTTTGTATATTTTCTATTAATTAAACTTGCCTTCATCATTTCATCTCCACCAGAAATATGAATTGTAGTTAATAGAGGTCTTAATTTATCAATAGCTTTTATACCTTTTTGTATTGTATTAGGTATGTCGTGTAATTTTAAGTCTAGAAAAATATTTGGACAAATATTTTTTATTTCATTGTAACCATTAATTCCATAATTGAAGAAAAATTCATAACCAATCTTAAAAGCAAAAACCTCAGATTTTAAATTTTTTACAACTTTTTTTACTTTTTTAATATCACTATTGTCTAATGCTACTATAATTTTTTTAGAGATCATCAATTAATTTTGAATTTATTCTATTGTGAAGAGTTTTTCCAATTTTAAAATGAATTTTAAAAGAATTTTCTTTATATATTCTTTCATTAGTTTTTGGATTTCTTACATATTTTTCTTTATTAAGTTTTCGACTTATAGTTCCAAAACCTCTAATCTCAACATTTTTTCCATTTTTAAGAGAGTCAGTAATTTTTTTAACAAAATTTTCAAAAATAATTTCAATATCATTTATGTTTAAATTATTATATTTTTTATGAAGTTCCTCTAAAATTTGAGATTTTAACATTAGTTCTATTTTTTAAGAACTGATCCTAATATATCCCCTAACGAAGCACCAGACGCACTTGATCCATATTTAGATAATACTTCTTTTTCATCTTGTATCTCTAGTTCTTTAATAGATAAGTTCAATACTCTCATTTTGTTATCTACAGACAATATTATAGAATCTACATTTTCGCCAAGAGCAAATCTTTCAGTTCTTTGTTCGTTTTTATCCTTAGATAGATTAATTTTTTTAATATATCCTTGAATAGCTTTTTCTTTATCAAGTTCAACCTTTATACCTTTTTCGTCCAATTCGATAATTTTACCAGTTATTTTTGATTTTATAGGATGTTTTTCAAGAAAATCTTGAATAGGATCATTGTTAAGATGCTTAATGCCTAAACTAATCCTTTCTTTATCAACATTTATGTCTAATATTTTTACTTTTAGCTTATCATTCTTTTTAAAATTTTTTAACATTTCTGCACATTCGTTTTCATCCCAGCTTAAATCAGAAACATGAACCATTCCATCAATTTCATCTTGTACTTTAACAAAAATACCAAAATCTACTATGTTTACAATTTCTGTTTCAAAGGAGTCGTTGATGTTGTAGTTTTCTTTTAATTTCATCCAAGGATTTTCTCTCATTTGCTTTAAACTACAGTTAATTCTTTTTTTATCTTCATCAATTTCCAAAACTTTTACTTCAAGTTCTTCGTTTGCATTTACGATTTTTGATGGATGTGGAGGTTTTTTTAACCATGTTAATTCGCTTATATTTATTACTCCATCATATGTATCACTAATAATTATGTTTACTTGATTATCGCTTATATTTGAAACTTTTGATAATGTTGTTTGATTTACTTTTATATTGTCGTTTACTGAATCCCATGGATTAGGAGTCAATTGCTTGATACCTAAACTTAATCTAGATAGTTCTTCGTCAAACTTCAGTACTTTTACTTTTATATTTTGATTTAACTCAAGTTTTTCAGATGGATTATTTATTTTTGTCCATGAAATATCAGTTACATGAACTAGACCATCGAGTCCTCCTAAATCTATAAATGCTCCATAATCAGTAATATTTTTGACTTTTCCTTCTATAATTGAACCTTCCTCAACTGAATTTAACAACTCTTTTCTTTGTTCTTTAAGTTCATTTTCTGTGATTGCTTTTCTTGATACAACAATGTTACCTCTATATTTATCCATTTTAAGAATTAAAAGCTCTAGAGGTTTATTAAGTAGTTCTTTTGTGTCTTTAACTATTTGACGAGTGTCTATTTGACTACCAGGAAGAAACGCTGTTACACCATCTAAATCTACACTCATTCCACCTTTTACTCTGTTATATGGAATTCCAGTTACAATTTTATTATTTGAGAAACTTTCTTGGAGGTTATGCCAAGCCTTTTGTTTTATTGCTTTTTCTCTTGATAGTTTTGTCTCTCCATAAGCATTATCTACGTATTCAATAAATACTTCGGTAGAGTCTCCAATATTAACCTCTGCCTTTTGTCCTGGTCTTGAAAATTCGCTAAGTGGAACACGACCCTCACTTTTCAAACCAACATCGATTGTCACTATATCATTTTCAATAGATATGATTTTTCCGGATATAATTGTCTTTTCTTTGATATTTGTATTTTTGAAGGAATTAGATATTAAATCATCATATTCTGAATTTGTGATTTTACTCTGTATTTCTGTTGACATATTATAAATTTTTTATCAGTTTATTTATTTGTGAAACTGTATCTTTAAATGAACCATTGTTATCAATTATGAACGCACCTTTTGGAACTATTAATGGTGAGTTTTTTCTTTTTATATCTTTGTTATCTCTCAATTTAATATCTTTCAAAATTTCAGGGTATATAGACCTTTCCCCACTATCAATCAACTGTTTATGTCTTCTTTTTGCCCTATTTTTTTCGTTAGCCTCTATATATAGTTTCAAATCAGCATTTTTGAAAACTACAGAACCAATATCTCTTCCATCAATTACAAAATAATTATTATTTTTATGAGAATGTATGAAATCCCTTTGAAATTTATTAATATATTTTCTTATAAATTCATGTACTGCAATTTTAGATGCAATTTTACTTACTTTTTCTGATCTTAATTTTGAGTATTTTCTAAAGGAAATTGAACCTTTTGAATTAATAATTTTTTTTAACTCATCAATTGAATTAATGTCTACTTTATGCTTTATTAAATTATATGCTAAACTTCTATAAAGTGTTCCAGAATCTAAGTGTTTGTATTTCCATTTTTTACTTATATATTTTGCTATCTTACCCTTACCTGACGCTGCTGGACCATCAATAGTAATCAATTTTTTTTTCAAGAAATTTTTCCACCAATTTTATTATACTCAGTCACAAATGAGGGGAAACTTGTATTTATAGAGTCTGAGTCAGTAATATTTAATGGTCCAATTTTTGATCCCATGACAGTAAATGCCATCGCTATCCTATGATCAAAATCAGTTTTGATGAAATTATTTTTTATATTATAATTTAAACTAGGATATATATAAAGGTCGTCTTTCATAACCTCACATTCTACACCACACCTCTTTAAGTTTGTTTCAATAAGCTCTAATCTATTACTCTCTTTTACTCTCAATTCCTCCAATCCTTTAAATACACTTGGAGTTGAAGCAAATGAAGCAGCTACTGCTAGAATTGGATACTCATCTATCATTAACTTGGCCATATCTTTATTTAATTCACATCCAATTAAATTTGAACTTTCAACCTTAATATCACTTACCTCCTCATTATTTGATAATTTTTTATTTTGGTATGAAATTTTTGCACCCATTTTATCTAATGCAATAAGAATACCATTTCTTGTTTTGTTTATATTTATATTTTTTAATACTAAATTTGAATTTTTGTTGATCAGTGCCGCTACAATAAAAAATGCACTACTTGATAAATCACATGGAACATCAATATTTTTTGACTTGAGTTCTTTTTTTCCATTAATTGCTATTATTTTTTTATTACCTTGTTTTGAAGTTTTAATATCCGCTTCAAAGGAATCAAGCATTATTTCTGTATGATCTCTAGAAATATTGTGCTCAATAACATTTGTAATTCCTTTTGTATTAAGTGCTGCTAATAGAACACCAGATTTAATTTGAGCTGAAGGAATATTAATATTGATATCAGCATTAGAAAGTTCTGTTCCTTCTATAACGATTGGTAATTTTCCATCTTTACTCTCAATTTTAGCTTTCATTTTAGATAAAGGGTCAGTAATTCTCTTCATAGGTCTTGATGAAAGTGATTTATCACCAGTTAAAACCGTTGTAAATTTTTGTGAAGATAACAATCCTGCTAGTAATCTTGCACTAGTACCAGAGTTACCCAAATAAATTTCCTTATCTGGTTTTTTTAGAGAATTTAAACCATTTCCATAAATAATTATTTTATTTTTATTTTGTGTAATTTTTACACCCATTGATGTGAATGCCTTTAGAGTATTAATTACATCATCTGACTTTAAATAATTATTTACTTCACATATTCCATTTGAAATTGAGGGAATAATAATTGATCTATGAGATATAGATTTATCACCTGGAATGTTAGGTTCTCCATTTAGACCATTTTCAATTTTATTACTTATCATTTAAAGTCTAAATTCTGATCCTAAGTAAAACTTTTTTATCTTTTCATCCTCAATTGCATTATTCGGACTTCCCTCAAAAAATATCGCGCCCTCATTAACAATATAAACCTTATCAACTATTTTAAGTGTTTCTCTTACATTATGGTCAGTAATTAGTATTCCTATATTTTTTTTCTTCAATTTTTTGATTATTGTTTTTATTTCGTCAATTGAAACAGGATCGATTCCTGTAAGAGGCTCGTCTAAGAGTAAATATTTTGGATTCGAGGCTAGAGTTCTTGCGATTTCCAATCTTCTTCTTTCACCTCCAGATAGAACAATAGATTTTGATTTACGCACATGATTTATATCAAACTCATTAAGTAGATTCTGAAGCTTTATCTCTTGTTTATGTTTTTCTTTTTCAGATATTTCTATGATTGATAATAAATTATCTTCAACATTCATACCTCTAAAAATTGAGGCCTCCTGTGGTAAATAGCTTATTCCCATAACACCTCTTTTGTAGATTGGCTGTTCTGAAATTTCAATTTTGTCTAAAAATATACTGCCTCTATCAGGCTTTACCAAACCAACAATAATATAAAAAGTTGTTGTTTTTCCAGCACCATTTGGACCCAGTAGACCAACAATTTCACCCTGTTTTATTGATATACTAATATCCCTAACTACCTGTTTGTTACCATAGGATTTAGATAATTTTTTTATAATAAGACCATCATCTAATATTTTAAATTTACTCATTTTTGTTTGAAATTATAACCTTAACTTTGTTCGAGTCTTTAGATTTAATTTTATATGCATTTGTTTCGGTATTAAGTGTTCCATAATCTCCTGTGATAATTTCTCCCTTACTATGAATTTTGACTTTATCCTCTAACTCAATTAAAGATGTCTCTTTATTGTATCTAATATTTTTTGCAAACATTTGGGTATTATCATTCTCAACATATGCAATATTTTCATCAAAAACGTATAATACAGAAACTTCTTTATTATTATTGTTAGAAAATACTCCATTTATCTTATTTCCTTTTATAATAATATTTTCAGATTTAAGTTCTGAGTTTGCGCCATATAAATCGAATTCACCATTTGAATTATTAACATTTATTTCTCCATCAGATAGCATTACTGTATCTTCTGTTATTAATTTTGAATTAATTCCTTTTATTCTTAATTTTTCTTCATTTATTTCAAAATATAAACTCTCTCCGTTTGCTTTTATATTATAGTAATCTGAGTTTAAATCTACATTACCTTTAGCATCAATAATTTTAATATCATACAAATCATTATTAAAAAAAATTTTTATTTCATCTCCTCTTAATATAAAATTATCAGAATTTATTTTTACATTTTTTTTTAATAAATAATATTTTTCAATTTGGAAAACTTCAATACCATCCTCAGCTATGATTTCCGTTTCACCTATTTGTCTTGCAATTAAATTATTAAAATTTAAAAAAAATAAAAGGATTATTAGTAAAAGTCTCATTTTAAAATTATTATAGCATTTCCAAAAAATTTAATTTTATTACCACTATCATATATATCAAACCCATCAGAAGAAATTTGTGTTTTTTCAGATTTAAAAATAGATTTAGTTTTACTTGTTGCAGTTTGTTTATTTCTATCAAAAATCACATTGTCAGTTTCAATAACAAAATTTTTAGATTTAAATAATACATTTTTATTTAAAAGAATTTCATCTTTATTTAAAAAATTACCTTCTCTAGCTGTTACTAATATTTTACTTTTAGAGTTATTGATTGCAAATTTTGGTTCAGTAATATCAACATTGGAAATTATATTATTTAATACAAGTGATTTTTCATCTGCTGAATTTAAATATTTGTAAAAAATAAAAAAAAGAAATCCAATCAAAAATATTAATGAAAAATATAAAATATATTTTCTATCAATTGAAAGAAGTGAGTTCAATTTAGTTAGTTAACCTCAGCAAATCGTGAATATGTACAATACCAATTGGTTTTTTATTTTCACATACAAATAAACTAGTAATTTTCTTACTATTCATTATGTTAATTGCTTCAGCCACTAACATATTTTGATTTGCTAATGTTGGATTCTTAGTCATAACTTCATGTGCTTTTTTATCAAAAAATTTCGAATTAAGCTTTCTTCTGAGATCGCCATCAGTAATTATTCCAACAATTTTAGTATTATCATCTACAACACCTATACATCCAAAACTCTTGCTTGTCATAGTAATCAGTGCTTTTGACATTTTTTCATTTTTTTTCGCTAAAGGTATATTTTTATTTTTATGCATGACTTCTCTGAGCTGCTTTAAGTCTTTTCCCAGATTTCCACCTGGATGAATATTTCTAAAATTTGAACTTTTAAAACCTTTTAATTCCAATAAAGCTATTGCTAAACAATCACCAATTATCATTGCCATTGTGGTTGATGTTGTGGGAGCTAAATTTAGAGGGCAAGCTTCTGTTGGTTTTTTGTATAAAATTCCATATGTAGAATTTTTATGAAGCGTACTTTTTGCGTTGCTAGTTATACTGATTAAATTAATACTAAATCTTTTTGTAAATTTTATAATATTATTCAACTCTTCTGTCTCACCTGAATTTGAAATTGCTATAACACAATCGTTTTTTTGAATACTTCCTAGATCTCCATGACTAGCTTCAGTTCCATGAATAAAATATGAGGGTGTTCCTGTTGAAGCAAGAGTAGCAGAAATTTTATTTCCAATATGTGCACTTTTACCTATACCAGTTAATATTACTCTACCTTTTAAACTATGTATTGTTTCTACAGCTTTATAAAAATTGTTATTGAATGTAGAGGATAAGGTTTTGATACTCGCTAACTCTCTAGAGAAAGCCTTCTTTGCACTTTGAAGTATTTTATTTTTTTTATTCATAGTTAATGTCTAAATATATCATGATCTTGCCAACCATTTATATCAAGCTCAGTTCTGTGTTCTATAAAATCAAAACATGCTTTAGCAAGCTTCACCCTTTTTTCTCTAATAAGCATCATATCAAGCTTGTCTCTAATTTTATGTAGGTACAAAACATCAGTAGCAGCATATCTTTGTTGGTCTTTAGTTAATTCACCTCCCCAGTCCGATGATTGTTCTATTTTTGAAATATTTTTATTTAGTAATTCACTACATAAATCTTTATATCCATGTTTATCAGTATAAGTTCTAATAAGCTTAGAGGCAATTTTTGTACAATATATATTTCTGACATTTATTTTAAAATTGTATTTAAATACTGCAACATCAAATCTAGCAAAATGAAAAATTTTTTGAATTTTATTATTTTTTAAAATATTAATTAAGTTAATAGGTTTTTTGTTTTTTAGATCAATTTTTATTAAATGACAAATTTCATCACCATTAGATATCTGAACTAAGCATAATTTATCTCTTTTTGGATTTAAACCCATTGTTTCACTATCAATGGCTATGCTATTGGCGATTTTTATACTATTTGGAATATCCCCTTTATAAAGATTAATTTTCATTTTGATATTATTACCTATAATATGTATATTTTATAATTATATCACTTATTTATTTAAAGGTCATGAAATCAATAGTAATTTTTGGAGGTTCGGGATTTGTTGGAAGACATCTCATAAGGAGATTAGCACAAAAAGGTCACAAAATAATAATTCCTTACCAAAAATCAGTCCATGAAGCTAAAATTAGGATTTTAGGTGTAACTGGGCAAATTACGCCTTTTCGTTTTACATCTCTTGACGATCAAAGATTAAAATCAGTTTTACTAAAGTCTGAGATTTGTATAAATTTAAAAACAACTTATGATCAAAAAAGTGGAAGTTTTGATGAGAAAATTTTTAAGTTTAACAAGCATCTAATTAGCATCCTTAAATCAAGCAAATTATTGCAACAATACATTTACTTTTCTGGACTAGGAGTAGATAAAGATAATACTTCTTCAAGAAGTATTGCCATATTTAAATCAGAGAGAGAAGCGAATAAAAACATCAAAAATTCCATAATTATTAGACCTGGTGTTATTATTGGTGGAGGAGATGTTTTTTTAAAGAGATTACTTCCAATATTTAGAATGTCTTTCTTCATTCCTTTATTTGGAAACGGCTCTATTAAATTTCAACCTGTTTTTATAGACGATATCTCAATGGCTGTAGAAAAAATTATTGAAAACAAAATAAAAGGAAACAATATCTATGAGTTGGCTGGTTCTAGGATCTTATCTTATAGAGAATATTATGATTATATTGCTAAATGTTTAAATAAAACGCGCGTACTCACACCGGTACCAATTGGTTTACTAAAACCAATTATAGGCTTAGCTGAAAAAACCCCCTTTTCACCACTAACTTCAGAACAATTGCTACTATTTGAAAAAGACAATGTTTTACAAAATATTGATAAATCCTTTCAAAATTTAGAAATTAATCCACAAGATACCCTTCTAATTACTAAAAATATAATTGAAAAATAAGGTTTTTTATTAAATTAGTAATAAATCGAGACTAATATTGTTATTTTTTACTATATTTTTTCTAACATATTCTATAATCGGATCTATTCTAATAATTAAGTAAACAATATTGACCTAAATGTTAAAATTTACTCATATTAATAAGGAAAATCCTACAAAAACTTCAGCCCAAAAAAGGATTAATTCATTTGATGAAATATATGCAAACTATGCTGCAAAAAAAGCAGAAGAACAGGCATCAAGATGCTCTCAATGTGGAGTGCCATTTTGTCAAGTACATTGTCCTCTTCATAATAATATTCCAGACTGGTTGAAGTTAACTGCAGAAGAAAGAATGCAAGAGGCATTTGAAATATCTAGTTCAACAAATAATATGCCCGAAATATGTGGACGTATTTGTCCCCAAGATCGATTATGTGAAGGTAATTGTGTAATTGAACAATCTGGGCATGGAACAGTTACAATAGGCTCAATTGAAAAATATATTACAGATAATGCTTGGGAAAAAGGTTGGGTAAAAAAAATAATACCCAGTGAAGAAAAATTAGAGAGTGTAGGAATAATTGGATCGGGACCTGCTGGTTTAGCAGCTGCTGAAGAACTTAGAAAAAAAGGTTTCCAGATTACAATTTATGACCGCTATGATCGACCCGGAGGACTTTTAATCTATGGAATTCCAAATTTTAAACTTGAAAAAGAAATTGTTATAAGAAGAACTGATCGATTAAAAGACAGTGGTATTAAATTTGAACTAAACTGTAATATTGGAGAAGATATAAGTTTTGAAGAAATAAAAAGTAAGCATGATGCTATTCTAATTGCAACAGGTGTTTATAAGTATAGAGAAATTAATCTTAACACATCAAATTATAAAAATGTTGTACCAGCTTTGGATTTTTTAATTGCAAGCAATAAGACTGGCTTAAAGGACAAAGTTGAGGATTTTACAAATGGACGTCTTAATGCAAACGGTAAGAATGTTGTAGTTATTGGTGGTGGAGATACAGCTATGGATTGTGTTCGTACTGCTGTGAGGCAAGGAGCTAAATCTGTTAAGTGTTTATATAGACGTGATAAAAATAATATGCCAGGATCACAAAGAGAAGTTCAAAATGCTATTGAAGAAGGTGTAGATTTTCAATGGCTAGCATTACCAACACAATACTCTGGAAATGGCTCTCTATGTAATGTGAAAACTGTTTTAATGCAACTGGGTGAACCAGATGATTCTGGAAGAAGAAAGCCTGAACCAAAAGATGGAACTGAAAAAGATCTTGATGTAGATCTTGTAGTTGAAGCGTTAGGCTTTGAACCAGAAAATTTACCTAAACTTTTTAAACATGAAGATTTAACAGTGACACAATGGGGGACATTAAAAATAAATTATAAAAATATGATGACATCAATTGATGGAGTGTTTGCAGCAGGTGATATTGTGCGTGGAGCAAGTCTTGTCGTCTGGGGAATCAAAGATGGAAGAGATGTAGCAAAAAACATAAAAGATTTTATAGAGTTTAAAAAATTCGCAGAAGAAAAAGAAAATAAGAAAGCTATAAATGCATAAAAAGTTTGTTGAAAATTATAAAAAGAATAGAAAATTTCTTGAAGAAAATCATGTTTATAATGAAAAAGATGAACATTCATCTTGCGGTGTAGGACTTATAGCTTCCTTAGATGGTTCTGAAACAAGAGAGATTGTTGAACTTGGGGTTCAAGCACTAAGAGTTCTTTATCATAGAGGAGCTGTTGATGCTGATGGTAAAACAGGTGATGGTGCAGGAATTCAATTATCTATTCCTAAACAATTTTTTATAGAAAAAATAGAACGAACTGGTCACAAACCTAATGATTATCCATTCGGCGTTGGTATGATATTTTTACCAAGAACAAACTTTGCCGCTCAAGAGAATGCACGTACCATTGTAGAGTCAGAGATTATCAAAGAAGGTTTAAAAATATATGGTTGGCGACATGTTCCAATAAACTCTTCAATTATTGGAGAGAAGGCTAAAGCTACAAGACCTGAAATAGAGCAAATACTTGTTTGTAATGAAAATTTCAAAGATGAAAAGGAATTTGATAATATACTTTTTTTAATTAGAAAAAGAATTGAAAAACAAATTAGAATTCTAAATATATCTGATTTTTATATTTGTTCACTCTCTTGTCAATCTATTGTTTATAAAGGAATGTTTTTAGCTGAACAGCTATCAAATTTCTATCCTGATATCCAAAAAGAAAATTTTATTTCAAGATATGCTGTATATCATCAGAGATATTCCACAAACACATTTCCTACTTGGTCTCTTGCGCAACCATTTAGAGTAATTGCTCATAATGGAGAAATAAACACTTTAAAAGGAAATAAAAACTGGATGTCTGCTCATGAACCAAGAATGCAACATAATAACTTTGGAAATAACATTGACGATTTGAAACCAATTATAGACTCAAACGCTTCTGATTCAGCTGCTTTAGACTCCACAATCGAGTTATTGGTAAAAGCAAATCGTTCTCTTCCAATGGCAAAAATTATAACTATCCCTGAGGCATGGGCACACAGAAGAGATTTTCCAAAAAAATTAAAAGATTTATATGCTTATGGAGGTGCAGTTATGGAGCCTTGGGATGGACCGGCTGCTATCTGTGGCGCTTACGGTGATTGGGCGATAGCAGGTATGGATAGAAATGGTTTAAGACCAATGCGATACACACTCACTAAAAATCTTTTAATTGCTGGCTCAGAAACAGGTATGGTTACGATAAATGAAGATGAAGTTGAAGAAAGAGGTAGAGTAGGACCTGGACAATTAATAGCAATTAATTTTAGAGATAAAAAATTTTATAAAGATAATCAAATTAAAAAATACTTAGCTGACACAAAACCCTTTGGTGATTGGACAAAGAAGATCACTTATATTGATAAATTTGTAAAATCTACTGATGAAGAATTTAGAGATTTGGACTCAAGTGATTTAAGAAAAAGAATGGCATGTTTTGCATGGTCTGTTGAAGATATCGAATTAATTCTTCATCCTATGATCGCAGAAAAAAAAGAAGCAACTGGATCAATGGGAGATGATACCCCTCTTGCCGTTCTTTCAAATAAATATAGAGGACTTCACCATTTTTTTAGACAAAACTTTAGCCAAGTAACCAACCCACCTATAGATTCTTTGAGAGAGAGAGTTGTAATGAGTCTTAGGACAAGAATTGGTAATCTTAGTAACATACTTGACGAACATGAAGCTCAGTGTGATCATTTACAACTAAATTCCCCTGTTCTTTCTATTGAACAATTTAAATCAATGCGAAAGTATATGAAAAATTCGGTCAAAATTATTGATACCACAATGGATAAAGCAAATCCTGAAAATAACTTTGAAAGAGAAATTTTAAGAATAAACAATGAAGCAGAAGAAGCAGTAAGAGAAGGTTACGTCCATATAATTTTAAGTGATAAAGATATGTCTAAAACAAGAATAGCATTACCTATGATTTTAGTTACTAGCTCTGTTCATCATCATCTAATTAAAAAAAATTTAAGAACATTTATTTCGCTAAATGTACAATCAGCGGAGTGTTTAGATGTTCAATATTTTGCTGTTCTGATTGGTGTTGGCGCAACAAGTGTAAATGCATATATGGCTCAACAAGCAATAGCCGAAAGACATAAAAAAGGATTATTTAAAAATTTAACGTATGAGGAATGCGTAGAGAGATTCATAAACTCTATAAATAATGGTTTACTTAAGACAATGAGTAAAATGGGTATATCAGTTGTCAATTCTTATAGAGGAGGTTGTAACTTTGAAGCTATTGGTTTGAGTAGAAACTTAATGAGTAAATACTTCCCTTCAATGAGTTCAAAAATTTCAGGAATTGGCATTAGTGGAATCGAAAGAAGATCAAGAGTCGCACATGATCAAGCATATGAGGAGAGCATTATTACTTTGCCTATTGGTGGTAACTATCGTTATAGATTTGGTGGAGAAAAACATGCATTTGAAGCTCGATCAATTCATATGTTACAAACTGCTGTTACTACAAATAATTACTCTTTATTTAAAAAATACTCATCAATGATTGATGAGATGGACCCTATTAATATTCGTGATCTTTTAAATTTTAAAAAGAACAAAGATAAAAGTAAACTGCCAAATAATTTAGAGCCATCTCAAGAAATTAGAAAGAGACTTGTTGCACCTGGTATTTCTCTTGGTGCATTGAGTCCTGAAGCGCATGAAACTTTGTCTGTTGCAATGAACAGAATAGGAGCCAAATCAGACTCTGGTGAGGGTGGTGAGGATCCTATACGATTTAAACCTAAACCAAACGGAGATAATGCCTCATCAAAAATAAAACAAATTGCTAGTGGTAGATTTGGAGTGACTGCAGAGTATTTAAATAACTGTGAAGAAATTGAAATAAAAGTTGCCCAAGGAGCTAAGCCTGGTGAAGGAGGTCAGTTACCAGGTGGAAAAGTAACCGAATTAATTGCTAAGCTAAGACACTCTACTGAAGGAGTAACTCTTATTAGTCCACCTCCTCATCATGACATATATTCCATCGAAGATTTGGCCCAATTAATTTATGATTTAAAGCAAATAAACCCAAAAGCTAGAGTATGTGTAAAACTCGTTGCACAATCTGGCATTGGTACAGTTGCAGCAGGAGTCGCAAAAGCAAAAGCAGATACTATTCTAATTTCAGGTCATAATGGAGGTACAGGAGCAAGCCCACAAACAAGCATTAAATATGCAGGCCTACCTTGGGAACTTGGTTTAAGTGAAGTACATCAAGTCTTATCTTTAAATAACCTTAGAGATAAAGTTATTTTAAGAACCGATGGTGGATTAAAGACTGGAAAAGATATTGTTATTGCAGCAATGCTTGGTGCTGAAGAGTATGGAATTGGTACTGCAAGTCTAGTTGCTATGGGATGTATAATGGTTAGACAATGTCATTCTAACACATGTCCCGTTGGTGTTTGTTCACAGGATGAAAAATTAAGAGAAAAATTTACGGGCACTCCAGAAAAAGTAATAAATTTATTTAGTTTTATTGCAGACGAAGTAAGAGAAATTTTATCGACTCTTGGCTTCTCATCTTTAGATGAAGTTGTTGGAAGGTCTGACCTGTTATATCAAGTAAGTAGAGGTAGTTCTGACCTTGATGATTTAGATCTAAATCCTATTATTCAAACAATTGATTCATCTGTTGGTCAATTTGATGTAAAGAAAAATACCATAAACAAAGTTATTGATAGTATAGATCTAAAAATAATTCATGACGCTAAATCATTCTTTGAAACTGATCAAAAAATAGAGCTTAATTACAATATTAAAAATACAGACAGAGCAATAGGTACACGACTTGCATCCGAAATTACTACTACAAAAGGAATGAGCTCACTCCCTGAAGATTTTTTTACTGTAAATTTCCATGGATCTGCCGGTCAATCTTTTGGAGATTGGAGTGTACAAGGAACTAAACTTAAAGTTTTTGGCGATGCAAATGATTATGTGGCAAAAGGATTATCAGGTGGTAAAATTATTATTCAACCAAGTTCAATTTCAAAACTACAAACAAACAAAAACGTAATAATTGGTAATACTGTTTTATACGGCGCAACAAAAGGTAAGTTATTTGCAGCTGGAACAGCTGGTGATAGATTTGCTGTTAGAAATTCAGGTGCACATGCTGTCATCGAAGGGTGTGGAGATAATGGATGTGAGTATATGACTGGTGGTAGTGCAGTTATTCTTGGTGAAGTTGGAAATAATTTTGGAGCGGGAATGACTGGAGGAATGGCTTTTGTTTATGATAAAGAGGGCACTTTACCACTCCGTATTAATCTTGAAGATATTTTCTATCAGCAGCAAATGACAAGTTACTGGGAGAAAGTTTTATATCAAAAAATAGAAGAACACATCAAGGAAACAAATTCACGTTATGCAAAACACCTTCTTGAAAATTGGGAAAATGAAAAACTACTATTCTGGCAAATTGTGCCAAAAGAAATGATCAATAAATTTGATCAGCCTGTTTTATTACAAGAAGAAAAAACTGCTTAGTTTTTTTTTATAATTGATTGAATAGACTCGTTTAATACTTTCAAATCAAATGGTTCTGATAATCTATGATCACTATTTTTTAATAATTTTATTTGTATTTGATTACCTTTAACTTTTTTTACTATTTTTTCAGGAACATCTGGAGTGACAACATTGTCTTTAAGTCCTTGAATTAAAATTAAAGGCTTATTCCATTTGAACTCTTTATTTAAAATTTTATTTTTCCTACCATCCACAATATATTTCTTTTTAATAAGATAACTAAAATCGTAGGAAGAATATTTAATAATACCTTTTTTATTCAATTCTTGTTTTTTCTTTATTGAGAGTTTTTTATAAAAATTATCAATATAATCAGGCGCTGCAGCTAGTCCAACTAAACCAACAATTCTTGATGACCTCATTTTAGCTGCTAAAAACATTAGCCACCCACCCATACTACTACCAACCAGTATTTGAGGTCCTTTAGCAATATTATCTATGATATCAATTAAGTCTCTCTTCCAATCTGAAATTGTAAAATCTTCAAATTTTCCATCTGATTTGCCATGCCCTCTGCATTCAAAACGGATAAACCGCAATTTGTTTATTTTTGCAAATCTCTCTAAAGATAAAGCTTTTTGACCACTCATATCCGAGTTAAGACCATGGACAAATATAATGCCAGGTCCCGCGCCATTTATAGATTTATAGTGAATTCTTTCTTTTTTCTTATTAATAAAGTAAGGCATTTTTGATACAAATACTTATATTTTAATAAAATGTCATCATTTAATGTTGCTCAAATTTTACCTTCTTTAGACTCTGGTGGTGTCGAAAGAGGCACTATTCAAGTCGCCAACTATTTATCTGAATTAAAAATAAAAAATAATATTATCTCTAAAGGAGGACGTTTAATTAATGAAATCAATACAAATTATACTGATCATTTTCAACTATCGGTTCATTCAAAAAATTTTTTTACTTATCCATCAATAGCAAATCAATTAAAAAAACTAATTACAAATCAAAATATAAATATAGTACATTTGCGATCGAGAGCACCAGCCTGGATTTTAAGTTTTATAAAAAATAAAAACTTTAAAACAATATCTACTTTTCATAATGTCTATAGTGGAAATTCTTATTTTAAAAAAATTTATAATAAACAATTATCAAAAGTTGATCAAATTGTTGCTATTTCAAATTATGTAAAAAATGAAATCTGTAAAAAATACAATTTAGACCCAAATAAAATTAAAGTAATAAATAGAGGGGTTGATGTAAAATATTTTGAAAAACAAATTTCAGATTTTGAAATAGATAAGATGATTAATAAGTTTCAAATTGATACTTCTAAAAAAATTATACTTTATCCAGCTAGGTTAACAAACTGGAAAGGTCAACTTGAGTTTTTAGATATTTTTAACAAGATGCAAAATAATAGTTATATATTATATTTTGTAGGAGATACAAAAAATAAATCATACACAAGAAAATTACAGAATAAAATTCAAAGCTTAAACCTCAGTAATAATTGTAAAATTATTGGTAATCTATCCAGAGATGATTTAAAAATTTTATATTATCTATCATCAATTATTACTTCATTTCCTTTGCAAGCTGAGGGATTTGGAAGAATTATAAGTGAAGCTTTAATAATGAAAAAAAAGATACTGTCTTTTAATTATGGAGGTGTTAGGGATCAATTAGAGAAATTAGATGATATCTATAAAGTAGATCCTAACAAATATAATGATATTACTACAAAGCTTCAAAATATTATAAAATTAGATGATGAAAAATTTTTCAATATTTCTTCACAAAGTAAAGAATATATATCAAAATCATTTTCAAAATTGCAAATGGTAAAAAGCTACGTCGATTTATATGAACAAAAATCAATTTAATAAAATACTTGTAGTAAAGCATGGGTCACTTGGTGACATTGCCTTTTCTCTACTTGCTATGGCTTCAATTAAGAACAATTTTCGTAATGCAAATATTGATCTACTTACTGAGGGCAAATATGCAAATTTTTTGAAAAATTCCAATTATTTTAGGATCATTATTACAGATAATAGAAAGGGAATACTAGACTCTCTGGGGGTTCTTTTAAATATTCATCGAAATAAATATGACCTAATCATAGATTTGCAAAATTCTAAAAGAACAAATAATTACTGGGCATTATTAAAACTTATTTCAAATGTAAAAATTAATGGATCCAGGTCTAATTGCAATATTCGATATCTTATTCCACCTCAAGGAACTGAGTCACCACAAAATGGTCTCTTTAACCAATTAAAATTAATAGGCATAAATGAAATTAATAAAAATACAGATTGGCTATCAACAAATATTTCAGCAATTAATAAAGATAAAATAATTTTAATCGTACCAGGTGTTTCTAAATCAGGAAAAGATAAACAATGGTCGCCTAATAATTTTGCAAAACTTGCAAGTATACTAGAAAAAAAAGGTTATGATATATGTGTTGTTGGGCAAAAATCAGACAATGAAACATTTACCACAATAAGAAATTCATGTCAGAATATCATTGATTTTATTGATAAATCACCCCCTGAAGTCATTTATTCCATAGCTAAAAAAAGTATATTTGTAATTAGCAATGACACTGGACCAGGCCACATAGCAGCTCTAAGTAAAACACCTATTCTTTTTTTAGCTAAAGATAATATTATTTCAAAATCAAATTTATCTGAATATAAAAATGGATACAAAATCCTTAGCAAAAACATGGAGTCAATATCTGTATCTAATGTTTTAGATTTTTTAAATAAAAAAAAATTAATTGATAAATGAAATTAATTCTTTTTCTAAATTTTGGTTATTTGAAAATATTTTAGTATATTTTTTCTTCCAAGGTGCATATTCTTTTGCAATCATGTTTGGGATATTGTCAGCATCATAAATTACACAAAGTTTTGCTTCAGAAAGTGATGCAATATGTGTGCACCCACATTCAGGTGTAATTACCCATGTTGATGAATTAATTATTGATGTCCAATTTTCAAAATTTAATTGATTAAGGATTACAATTTTATTTATATTATTAAGTTCTTTAAAATCATCATTATTTATGATTTCGTATTTTTTAAAGATTTTATAAAACACATCATTTGATGTATTATCAGTTGTCATTACAATATCAATTTTTAAATTTTTAAGATTTTCTAATAGATTGATAAAGTTATCTTCTGAGTAATATTTATTAACCCATTTAGAAGACAAGTGAAGCAGACATAATTTTTTAGAATTAACGTTAATTTTATCCAATTCAAATATATTTTTTACCTCAGCATTATAATTGAAATTTAATTTACTTTTTGCAACTAATTCCATCATAACCTCAGTTTGATGTATTGTATTATTTTTTGAATATCTCAATTGTCTATCAATTATTTTGCATTGATTAAAAAAAATTGAACCTAAAATTCTTTCAAGCAACTTACCACTGTAATTATTTCTGTACCTTGATTTTAAAATCAACAGAGATTTTATTTTACTTTTAGAAAAAACAGATATTAATATACTTAAAATACCAGGGCTAAATGTAAAAATATAATCATAATTTTTTTTTCTTAAATTTAAAATTGTCTTGAAAATTTCTAAAAATTTATTTTGAAGTAAAAAAATATTATTAATAGTTTTAAAATTATCACATATTTTTTGATTTGAACTTGAACACACAACATCAATTTGATAATCTTTATTTAATTCTTTTAATCCTTGTATAATTGGAAGAGTAAGGATCATATCACCCATTTTATCAGTTCTAATTATACAGATTTTCATAATTCTAATTTAATATTTTAAAAACAATTTAATTTTTTGTAAAATCAGGTCTTGAATTTAATTTCATTTGAGATTATATCCTAACAAAATATGACAAAACA
>MDSW01170291.1_pt1 | contig 20107 bp, 12 predicted proteins | sample 811171 | NCBI WGS metagenome assembly MDSW01 (sample SAMN05326641, study PRJNA326480) | marine metagenome | isolation source: seawater | place: Atlantic Ocean: North West | collected 2012 | reverse complement strand
GGCGAGAGCGGGGGCGGCGGAGCGAACAACGGAGGCGGGACGAACGAACGCGCGGGGGCGGCGGTGCGCGAGGCGGAGGGCGGATGCGAACCTGCACCACGCGAGCCGGGCCCTCGGGGGCGCCGCGGAGCTCCCGGCGGATCGCCGCGAGCGCGGAAGCCACCGCGCTCGGGTCATCCGCCTCCTCGATCAGGCGCGCGACGTTCGCGCGCAGCGCCGCCTCGCGATCCCCCGGCGAGGCGTCCGAGGACGCCCCCATCGCCGCCGCGACGAAAAGTGATGCCACGACCACGACCGCCGCCCCCGGCCGAAATATAACGATATTTCGTCGACCGTCGTCCGAGCGAGCTCGTGTCGGAAGAGAAAAAGGGTCCCGCCCCGGCGAGTTCTCGCGAGGTCGCTAAACGCCCTAGTAGCTAGAAGAGGGTCACGATCGGTCTCGAACTCGCGACCCATCCACTCCACGCCCTCCTAAGGTTCGTACGTCTCGCCGCCGCCCCCCCTGAGCGCGAGGAAATCCCCGACGCGCTTCGCGAGGCCCGGGGTCCACCGCCGGTACGATTCCACCCACGCCTCGTCGGCGTACTTCCCGCACGCCGCCCCCTCCAGTTGGCACAGCTCCAGCCACAGACTCTCCGCCCCGCCCACGTCGCCCTCGCTCCACCGCACCGCCACGAGCGCCGCGCGCACGTCGCTGGAGTACAGCCTCCGCGCGAGGGTCTCCAGGCGCGCCCGCGCGGCCGCGACGTCGCCCGCCTCGAACGCCGCGAACGCCGCCTGCGCGGCGCAGAGGTCCGAGCGCTTCTTCTCCCGTCTCCCTAAAAACGCCTCCGCCGCGCGATCGTAATCTCGCCGCGCGTCCTCCCACCGGCGCAACGCGCGCTCCGCCTGCGCGCGCTCGAAGACCGCGAACACCGCGTCCGGGGCGTCCGGGGCGAGGGCGAGGCAGCTGCCGTAGTCGTCGACGGCGGCGGCGTAGGCGGCGTCGGCGGCGTCGGCGTCGCCCGACGCGAGCGCGTCGGCGGCGGCGACTTCGCGCGCGTTGGCGCGGCCGAAGAAGGCGCCGGGGGCGGAGGCGCCCGCGGGGTCCGCGGCGAGGGCGGCGGTGTACGCGCGGAGGGCGGCCGGCGCGTTCAGGGCGTCCACGCGGACGTCGCCGAGAAGTTTCAGGAGCGGGGCGGCGGCGGGGGGGAAGGGAGACGAGGGGGGCTCGGCGACAACCGCCGGCGCGGCGGGGTCGGGTCTCGCCATCATCATCCGCGTCGCGGCGGCGTCGAGGAACGCGTCGGCGTCGCCCAGACGGCCTCCCGCGTACATCCGCCTCGCCTCCGCGAGAACGGCGGCGACGTCGACGGCCGCGTCGTCGGGGGTGACGTCGACGGCCGCGGACGCCCCCGCCGCGGTCCCGGCGCCGAGGCGCGTCACCCACGCGGCCACGAGCGCGGAGGAGGCGAGGGCGCGCCGACGCGTCGAGCGCGCGCGCGGGGGGGCGGGGGGCGGGGCCGGGGGGGGAGCGGCGGTGGCGACCGCGCGCGCGGCCGCGGCGATGGACATGCGCGCGAGGACGCGTGCGCTCGCGCGCGTGCCGACCGTGGATCCCACCCGCGCCCCGAGGTGTCGTGCCACGACGAACGAAATCGATCGTCGTCGTGACGCGAGTGGAAGCTTTGTCGCGCCGCGCCGGGTACCGGGATCGGCTCGTCGAAACTCCGACCGTTAAAATTCTGGGACGAAACGCGCGAGGAGGGAGGCGTCTTCGTCGGCGCCTCCGTCCCCCCCCCCAACCCCGGACGCACATCTCGACGCGCTCGTCGCCTTTCCGTTCGGGGCCTCCGCGTTCGGGGGCGGCGCCGTCCCTGTCCCGGTCCCGCTCGGTCGCGATGGAGGAGACGCTGTGCGTGGTGAAGCCCGACGGCGTTCGCGCGGGCCTCGCGGAGGCGATCCTCGCCTCGGCCGAGGCGGACGGCTTCTACGTCGTGCGTCGCGTGGAGACGCGCCTGACGCCCGCTCGCGCGCGCGATTTTTACGCCCACCTCGAGGGCACGCCCGCGTTCCGCGCCGCGTCCGAGCACCTCGCCTCCGGCCCCGTCGTCGCCGCGGTCCTGAGCAAGGTGGACGGCGTCCGCGCGTGGCTGGATCGCGTCGGCCCGTCCGATCCCATCCTCGCGCGCGAGACGCACCCCTCCAGCCTCCGCGCGCGCCACGGCGAGGACACCCTCCGCAACGCCGTCCACGCGAGCGCGACGGTGCGAGACGCGGCGCGCGAGCGCGCGCACATCTTCCCGACCGCGCCGCTCCCCTCGCTCGTGCCGAAGGAGTACCTCCTGGAGACGCTCGTCCTCCCGGGCCTCGTCGAGGCCCTCGGCGAGCTCTACCTCGCGCAGCCCGAGGACCCGTACGAGTGGATGGCGCACTGGTTCGCCACCGCGCCGCCGCCGAACCCGCGCACGGTCAACGCGCCCTGGCCCACGCCCGCGCTCGGCCCCGCGGACGCGCTGGAGGAGGCCGCGAGCGAGGCGTGCCACGACCGAGCCGCCCTCGGCCGCGCCATGTACCCGGGCACGTGGAACTTCCGCAGGTGCCGGGATCGCGACCCCGTCTACGGCGCGGGCGTGGGCGACGCCGGGGGCCTCCGCGCGATCCTCGAGGGACTTAGGGACAGCGGCCACGAGTCCATCGCGTGGGTCCTCCTCGCGGACGAACCCGTGGTCTTCCTGGAGGGCGACCCGATGGTCGTCGCGGAGAGAAAAGCGGCGGGGGGTCGAGCCTCCGTTCGCGGCGCGCTCGACCGCTCGGACGAACCGCGCGTCGACGACCTCGAGCGCCGCGAACGGAGGCTCAAGTCGGACGTCGTCGCCGCCGCGCGCGCGAGCGGGCGCGACGCCGTCCTCGTCGCCCCGCCGCCGGACGCGCGCGGGGAACGCGGACCCCCCGCGCTTCGCGCGCTCGGGGAAGATTTTTACCGAGGCCTCTCGGACGACGACCGCGTCGCCGCCGGGGTCGGGGTCGGCGACGCCCACAAAAAGTCGAGTGCCTTAACAAAAACAAATCCCGGCGGCGGCGCGTTTCCCGACGGCGGCGCGGAGGGATCGCTCCTCACCCCGGACGAGGTCTTCGCCGGGTTCGCCGCGGCGCGCCTCCCCGTCCGGTACGCGCGCGTCCCGATCCCCGAGGAGGGCGCGCCGAGCGAGCGCGCGCTCGAGCGCCTGGCGGATGCGTGCGCCGCCGCCGCTCGCGACCCGACGGCGGCGCTCGCCTTCGCGTGTCGCGACGGCCGAGCGCGAGCCACCGTGGGGATGGTCGCCGGGTGCCTCGCGTGGGGCGCGCGCGAGGGCGCGTACGACGCGGACGCGTCGACGAAGCGTTCGCGAACCGTCGACCCGCGAAGGCCGAACTACGACCTGTGCGAGTTTAAACCGGTGCTGGATCTCGTCGCGAGCTTGGACGCGCTCGAGCGCGAGGCGCCCGGGGCGGGGGGATCCGCGAGCGAGGCGGAGGCGGAGGCGGGGGCGGGGGCGGAGGCGCCGCCGCCGCCGCGAGTAGGGGTCTCGTCGTCGCTCGGGTCGAGGGCGAAGGCTGCGCTGGACGACGCGGCGGCAAAGTGCGACGCGCTCGCGGACGTGCGCGGGGAGGCGAACCGGTGGAGGATCGCCGCCGAGGACGCGGAGGCGGCGGGTTCGATTCCCGGCGGGGGGGCGCACGGGCGCGCTGGCGCGGCGGAGGCGGCGCGGAGAGGGACGCTCGCGCTGGAGCGGTACTGCTGGCTCGTGTTTTTCGCGGCGTACTGCTTGGAGGAGGGGCCCGGGGATTTCCGGCGGCGGTTCACGGCGTGGTCGAGGGCGCGGTGGCGGGCGAGGCCGCGCGCGAGAGACATGGTGCTGAGGTAGGGAGCGAGGTGAGGAGCTGAGGGAGGGAGCGAGGTGAGGAGTGATCGATGACCGCGGGAGGAACGCGCACTCGCGCGGAGTCCTACGATATGAGTACTATCGGAGAGAGGTTCGGCGCGCGCGGGACGGAAACGGAGGCGGCGAGTGAAACAAACGCCTCCGACGGAACGTGTGTATTGACACCACCGTCACGTCGTCAGAAGCCGCCCCCCTCGGCGGTCTCTCTGTGCGCTTTGACCATCTCGTACCCTTGCGCCCGCCCGCCGGAGCCTCCCGCGAGGTAGTCTCCGTTCCAGAGGAGGAACCACACCGGGAGCGAGCACAGGCGCAGCAGCCCCGCGCACAGCTCCATGCCGAAGCCGCACACCTTGTTGGTGTTCGCCACCATCAGCCCCCACCACATCTCGTTCTCCTCCCGCACGCCGGTGTAGTTGCGAAGGAGCCGCTCCGCCCAGAAGTGGTGCCAGACGACGTCCAGGACGAGGAGGTACACCACGAGCGTCGCGTACGAGCGCATCAGAGGACCCGAACGCAAGTCCAACGCGACGAGGCCGAACAGGGCGCACGCCACCTGCCCGGGGTGGATCGTGCCGTACACCATCGTCAGGCACCCGACCATGCCGAAGAGGACCTGACCGTGCAGGAGGAGGCGGGCCGCGCCGAACAGTCGCGACGGCCCGAGCGACCCGAGGTCGTCCACCAAGCTCGCGAGCATCGATCCGACCGCGTGCGGGGCGAAACGTGCCCCAGTCTCTGTTCGACACCGTCTTCGGCCGATAGCCGAGGAGTAGTGAGAGACGAGTCAGCACCCGCGTGTGCTGTATTCTGTCGTCGGGATAAGGTGCAGGATTTGCGGCTGCGCCGAGACGACCCCGTGTCGCCCGCCGCGGCTGTCGCACACGCACGCGCGAGACGCCTCACGGGATGGCGGCCGCGATGACGAACGCACGCGCGACGGCGGCCCGACCCTCCCTCTCCGGGTCGCGGCGCGTCCTGGGCGACAGGGGCGCGGTGGCGCGCGGATCCGCCCTGTCGGCGCCCGCTCGGCGGCTTGGCGCCGGGTCTCGCTCCGTCGCCGGGCATCGCCGCCGCGGTCGCGACCGCGGCGGTTCGCTCGTGGTTCGCGCGGACGCGTTCGGGACGCTGAGCCAGCGCCTGGACGACGCGTGGAAGGCTCTGAAGGACGAGGACGACCTCAGCGCGGAGAACACGAAGGCCCCGCTCAAGGACATCCGCCGCGCGTTGCTCGAGGCGGACGTCTCCCTCCCCGTCGTTCGGCGATTCATCAAGAACGTCGAGGCGAAGGCGATCGGCGTCAAGGTCACGAAGGGCGTGAACGCGTCCCAGCAGCTCACCAAGGTGGTCGCGGACGAGCTGTGCGAGCTCATGGGCGGGTTCGGGGGCGATAAGCTCGTCCTCAAGGAGGAGGGCGAGGGCCCGACGGTGATCCTCATGGCCGGGCTCCAGGGCGTGGGCAAGACGACGGCGTGCGGGAAGCTCGCGCTCTACCTCCAGAAGCAGAACAAATCCACGCTCCTGGTCGCCACGGACGTGTACCGCCCCGCCGCGATCGACCAGCTCAAGAAACTCGGCGAGCAGATCTCCGTGCCCGTGTTCGACATGGGCACGGAGGCGAGCCCCCCGGATGTCGCGGCGAAGGGCCTCGCCAAGGCTGCGGCGGAGGGCATCGACGTCGTCATCGTGGACACGGCGGGGCGCCTGCAGATCGACGAGCAGCTCATGGGCGAGCTCCAGGCGACGAAGCTCGCGACGCGGGCGGACGAGACGCTGCTCGTGGTGGACGCGATGACCGGGCAGGAGGCGGCGAGTTTGACGGCGAGCTTCAACGACGCGGTGGGCATCACGGGCGCGGTGCTGACGAAGATGGACGGCGACACGAGGGGCGGGGCGGCGCTCTCGGTGCGGGAGGTTTCCGGAAAACCCATCAAATTCACGGGCGTGGGGGAGAAGATGGACGCGCTGGAGCCGTTCTACCCGGAGCGCATGACGTCGCGGATCCTCGGGATGGGCGACGTGGTCACGCTCGTGGAACGGGCGCAGGACGCGGTGAAGGAGGAGCAGGCGGAGCAGATGCGGGACAAGATCATGAGCGCGACGTTCGACTTCAACGATTTCATCACGCAGATGGAGATGATGCAGAACATGGGCGGGATGGGAGGCCTGATGAAGATGATGCCCGGGACGAGCGGCATGAGCGACCGCGAGATGCAGGACGCGGAGAAGTCGCTGAAGGTGGCCAACAGTCTGATCATGTCCATGACCCCGCAGGAGCGGCAGTTCCCGGATATGCTCGTGGCGGGGCCGACGGCGGAATCGCGCCGAAAGCGCGTCGCGCGAGGCGCGGGGCGCACGGAAAAAGACCTGGCGAACCTCATCGTCATGTTCGGGGGGATGCGCGTGAAGATGCAGAAGATGACGGAGCAGATGGGCGGCGCCGCCGCGGACGTGGGGCTCGTCCCGCAGCTCAGCGAAGAGGATATGAACGCGCTCGCCATGGAGGGCGTGCGCAAGAGCGTCGCCCCGGGAATGGTCAGGAGGCAGAAGTTTAAGAAGGTGCCCAAGGCGGCGCCGAAGACGAACGGCGAGCTTCCCGTCGGCGTCGAGAACGCGTGACGAGGCGGGGGAGAGGGCGACGCGCCGCGCCGAGCGCGAGCGGTTTCATTAATCGAGTCTTTGGAGACGGCTATCATTTCGAGAGCGCGTTTTTTTTTTGGTTTTTTGGAGAACCTACGTCTCGGCGGCGCTTCGGAGCTCACCGTCACGGCTCCGTTCCCGGGAACCCGCGGGGACGCCAGGCTCGGTCCTCCTCGTCTTCCGCTTCGGGCGCGGGCTCGGGGGGGCGGGTCCGCCCCGGTTCGTTTCGCTCGGACGGGGGCGTCGGCTCGACCAGTTCTGGTTCGCGCGGCGTCAGACGCGGTTTCGGCGTCGGCTCCGGTGGAACCACGGTCGGCCCGGGGCCCTCGGGCGGTTCCGAGGGCGCCCCGTCCGGTTTTGACCGCTCTCTTTCGACGCTCGGCGCGTCGGTGCGCTCGGGGTCGGGGACGAGGGGGTCGGGCGGGGGCGTCTCCGGGGTGGGCTCGTACGGGCGGATGGGGTCGCCGGGGAGGGTGTCCGGGGCGGTGAACTCCCTCGGTCGGCGCGACGGGTCGAACGGTGCGTCCTCGGGCGGGGAGAACTCGGGCGGGACCGAGGGGGCGTACGCGGGAGGCTGCGCCTCCCACGGCGTCACCTCGTCCCCGACGCCGTCGGCCTCGCCGGGCGGGGACCACTCCGGGGGGTTAGGGTACACCCCGAGGACGTCTCCGCGCCTCGGCGTCGGTCGCGCGCGGGGCCGAGCGGGCGCGACGTTCCCGCGAGGAACGGGAGGGGGGAGACGCGCCGCGAGGGCGCGCCCGATTCCCGCGCGCGTCGTCATGTGCCGCGCGTCCCGAAACGGGTCGGCGTCGCGCCGCCTCGCGTCGGCGGGGAGGCGCAGCCGCGTCACGTGCGAGGGTTCGCGCCTCGTCCGAGAAAGTCCTCCTCGCGAGGAAACTTGGAAGTCTCTAAAAAAACCCGTTGTTGCTTTTTTCGCCGACCTCCCTCGCACAGCCTCGCGCGCGTGGCATGCCTTTCGGGCCGCCGCCCTCGCACGACCACGACCAAGCCCCCCTCGCGTCTCTGATCGTCCGTTCCGTGACCTGCCTGGTCGGTACCCGGCGCGTCGTCGACTTCGCCGCGGCGGGTTTGTTCGGTCTCTCCTTCCCTTGGTGGCGGAGGTTTCTCCTCGGGAGGAAGCCCCCGCGGAACGGGACGCGCCGGCGGAACCGCGGTCGGCGCGGCGCGACCGTCATGTGCCCGATCCGCCCGGGCGCGCCGATGCCGACCGCGCCGGGGGTGTACTGGCGCGACACCGCGCGGTGGGTGCGGTATCCCCTCGACGTCAGCGCGAAGATCCTCGACGCCCTCGACGCGCTTCACGCGGCGGAGGGACCCGATACGACGCCCGAAAATCTCTCCTCCCGCGAAGTCGAAGTCCTCTCCCCCGTCGCGAAGCGTCGCAAGTCCCCGCCGCGCGCGCGACCGTCCCTCGACGACGGCATCGTCAACCTCGGCCCCGTGGGCGGGTCCGCCGGCGGCGGGGACTACGTCGTCGACCTGCGCCGAGGCGTGCAGCTCTCCCCGCGAGGGTTCGCGCGCGAGGTGCACGTCGTCCGGGACCGCGGCGGGAAAGCGCCGCCGCTCTCCTCTCTTTTTATCCCCTGCGTCACCCCCCCGCGCGTCGAGCCCGCGGCGCCGTTCCCCGCCGAGCTCGGCACCTCGCTCGGCACCTCGCTCGGCACCTCCCCGTCCCCGTCCCCCTCCTCCTCCCCCCTCTCCTCCTCCTCCTCCTCCTCCCCGACGCGCATCCTCCGGACGAGCTCTCGCTCCACGCGTCCCTCGCCGAGACCGTGAAGGCGCTCTACGTCGGGCACGTGGACGCGTTCGTGGCCGCCGGGCGGACGTTCATGAACGGCGGCGCGCGCCCCGACCTCAAGCTCAACCCGCACCTCTGGAACGTCCGCGCGGCGAACGTTCGCGCCTTTCTGCGCGCCGCGGTGCGCGCGGGCGGGACGCCGGAGCGGCCGGGGATCCTCCTCGGGTACCACGGCACGCCCGCCAAAAACTCCGACGCCATCTTCCGCGAGGGATTCCGCCCGGAGTGCCGCAGGAGCCACGGCGACGGGGCGTACTTCTCGGGCGAGCTCTCGTACAGCGTGAGCTACGCGAGGAAAGGCGGCGGGACGACGCCGGGAGACGTCCTGCTCGTCGCGCTGATCCAGAGCGGGAACGCCTCGGGGGTGCGGCGCAAGGCCGGAGACACCCACCTCATCGACGCGCAAGGCACGGTGTTCAAGGAAGAGACGGCGCTTCCCCTCGCGAGGCTGCGCGGGTTCTGAAACGGGCGCCACGAGCGGGACGCGCGGGCGAGAGGAGAATGACGAAGCGCGGGCGAGACGGTTGGAGGCGCGCGGACGAACCCCGCGTCCACGAAAAGGAGCGACGCCGAGAGCGCGGACGAGAGGCGAGCGCGGATGATCCGTCGAACGTCGACGAAACGGATGCTTTTTCTTCGTTTCAACACCCCGCGCGCGCGCCCATCGACGCGTCGTCCATCCCAGAACCCGGGATCTTTCGACGACGCGCGTCACATCGTAGGCGCGCGCGGGAGATGATGATGTTACTCATCGCGCTCTTTTCGGTCGCTCCTCTTCCCCATCCTCGTCGCTTCGCTCGCTCTTACGCCGCGTCGCCGACGCCCCCTCTTCTCGCGCGGCGGTATCCGTCGCGCGCCTTCCTGAAGAGGTCGGCGGACCACGACACGCCCACGATGAGGCACGCGAAGCCCGCGTAGGTGGCCACCTGACACGCGGCGCCGAGGGCGGAGAGGCAGCGCACGTCCTCGTGCGCGCACCCCGGGCGATACATGCGGCTGTCGGTCCAGACGCCGCCGTCCTGCAGGACGTGTCGCGTCTGGTCGAGCATGGCGAGCGGGACCGCCGCGAGGACGAGGGCGGTTGGTCCGTGCCTGTTCATCCTCGAGCCCTTGCGCCGGTGGGACTTCCAGAAGACCATCTGCGCGAGGTTGGTGAGGACGGCGAGGTTGACGCCGAAGGAGACGGCGTGCGCGAGTTGCTTGGAGGCTTCGGACGCGGCGGCGCCCATCGCGCCGGCGAGCAAGATCGGCCAACATCACGACCCGAGGAGCGCGGGGAGGGAGACGAGGACGGTGAAGAGGGAGGCCCAGACGCCCACGTCGTTCGCCGCGCGCGCGGTCGCGGTCGCGGAGGGCGTCAGCGTCGCGGGGTCGAGGATCAGCGACCCGGACGCCTCCGAGGCCACGTCTCAGGTGGCGCACTCCTCAACGTCCGCGGGGTCCCGCGAGGAGGGCTCGGCGAGGAGCGTCTCGCGAAGGTGACTCGTCGACGCCGACATGTTGTGCGCGTCTCTCCTCCCGCGCGCGCCTCCGGGTCGGCGCCTGGACGCCGTAAACGTCGCACCCTTGCTCGCCGCGGCGCGGTCGAACGAGGTCGCGGCGCCCTCCCGAGCGCGGGGGAAGACTGGGGGGGCGAAGAGAACCGACCGCGGACGCCCGACGCGAAGATGCTGACGGTGTCAAGTCTCCTTCCTGGACTGCCGCGCGGCGCATTTACACGCGGGTGATCGGTTCAAACTTCATTTCGTGTGAACTCGTCCCACAGCTGTGTCCGCTCCACTGCGTCAGCGCAGGGGGTGGCCTTCCGACCCCCCCTCTCGTTCGACATGGCGACGGCGAACGAGCACCAGCTCCATGATTTGAACCTCAACGGTGCGGCGCACTTCCGACGACCGCCTTCCGCGGCCGATCGCTTCGCGTCTCGTTCGCTTTTTCAAACCGAGACGCCCAGATCTGACGCCCGCGCGCCCTCGCTTCCCCGCCGCTCCCTCGCGCAGAGTACGACAAGAAGGGGTTCATCACCTACTTCCGGTCCCTCCCCGAGGACCCCAAGGTCCTGCGCATCTTCAACCGCAAGGACTTCTACTCGGTCCACGGCGACGACGCCAACTTCGTCGCGCGCGCCTTCTACAAGACGACGACGGTGGTGAAGTACCTCGGCCACGGCGAGTCCGCCCTCCCCGGGGTCACCCTCAACCGCAGTCTGTTCGAGACGGTCCTCCGCGACCTCCTCCTCGACGGCACGGACCGCGTCGTGGAGCTGTACGAGGAGACGCCCAGGCAGGGATGGAAGCTCGCGCGATCGGCGAGCCCGGGGCGACTGGGCGACTTCGAGGAGGAGCTTTACCGCGTCGGCGAGATGGCGGATGTCCCCGTCGTCGCCGCCGTCAGAGTCGTCGTGCGAGCGGACCAGCGCCACGTCGGCGTGGCGTACGTCAACCCGACCACGCGCGAGCTCGGCGCGTGCGAATTCGTCGACGACGAGCAGTTCTGCGCCCTCGAGGCGGTGGTGTGCCAACTCGGCGCGAAAGAATGCGTCGTCGCGAAGGAGGCGACGGAGACGCCGGAGGGACGACGCCTGCGCGACCTCGTCGCGCGGTGCGGCGCCCTCGCGACCGAACGCAAACCCGGCGACTTCGACGCGAGGGATCTGGAGGATGACCTCGCGCGCCTGCTCGCGCGCGATGGCGCGGGAGGGAAGGACGGCGGCGTCGCCGAGGTGGCCGCCGGAGGAGGAGAAATCGGCGGCGGCGGCGGCGGCGCCCCGGCGGCGGGCGCCGCGGGGGTGGAGCGCCACCGCGCGCTCCTCGAGAAGGAAGGCGCCGCCGCCGCCCTCGCCGCGGCGCTGCGCTTCTCGGAGCTTCTCTCGGACCCCGCGAACCACGGGCGGTGCTCGCTGGTGATGCACGACACGGGGAGGTACATGCGCCTGGACTCGAGCGCGCTTCGGGCGCTCAACGTGCTCCCCGAGCGTTCGTCGGCGTCCGCCGGAGGGGGCGCGGGCGGCGACGGCGCGCGCGGGTTTAGCCTCTACGCGCTGCTGAACAAGTGCCGCTCGCCCATGGGCCGCCGGCTCCTGCTCCGGTGGCTCAAGCAGCCGCTCGTGGACGCGGACGCGATCGCGGCGCGGCACGACGCCGTGGAGGCGTTCGTCGGCGACCCGGAGGTGAGGGACACGCTTCGCGGCGCGCACTTGCGAGCGCTCCCGGATGTCGAGCGCATCACGCGCAAGCTGGAACGCCGCCGCGCGTCGCTCATGGATCTGTGCCGCCTGTACCAAGCGTCGGCGGCGCTGCCGTACATCGCCGAGGCGCTCGAGCGCGTGCGGGGCGAGACCGGCGCGGCGCTCCGGACGGCGTACGCGGAGAAGCTCGTCAAGCTGCACGACGGAGAGCACCTCGGGCGGTTCGAGGCGCTCCTGGAGGCGGCGGTGGATCTGAACAAGATTCCGGACGAGTACGTCATCTGCGCCAGCTACGACGCCGAGCTCGGGGAGCTTCAGAAGCTGAAGGACGCGGCGGAGGAGGAGATCCACGAGGCGTTTCGCGAAGCCGCCGACGATCTGCGACTGCAGCCGGAGAAGGTGCTCAAGCTCGAGCACAACAACATGCACGGCTGGTACCTCCGCCTGACGAAGAAGGACGAGACGACGGTGCGCAAGAAGCTCACGGCGAGCTACCAGGTGCTGGAGGCGAAGAAGGACGGGACCAAGTTCACGAACAAGAAGCTCCGCGCGCTCAGCGGCAAGCGCGTGGACCTGGACAAATCCTACGAGTCTCAGCAGCGACACCTCGTCGAACGCGTCGTGGACGTCGCCGCGAGCTTCTCGGACGTGTTCCTGCAGGCGAGCGCCATCTGCGCGGAGATCGATGTCCTCGCGAGCTTCGCCGAGACGGCGGTGTCCGCGCCCGTGCCCTTCACGCGCCCCGAGATGACCCCGATGGCGCGCGCCTCCTCCGGCGGCGAGGAGGACGCCGGCGTCATCGAGCTGCGCGACTCGCGGCACCCCAACGTCGAGGCGCAGGACGGCGTGCAGTTCATCGCCAACACGTGCGACCTGAGAAGGGGCGAGAGCTGGTTTCAGATCATCACCGGCCCGAACATGGGCGGCAAGTCCACGTTCATCCGGCAGGTGGGCGCGTGCGTGCTCATGGCGCAGGTGGGCTCCTTCGTCCCGTGCGCGAGCGCCAAAATCGCCATCCGCGACGCCATCTTCGCGCGCGTCGGCGCCGGGGACTGCCAGCTCCGCGGCATCTCCACCTTCATGGCGGAGATGCTCGAGACCGCGGCGATCCTCAAGGCGGCGACGCCCTCGTCGCTGATCATCATCGACGAGCTGGGCCGCGGGACGTCCACGTACGACGGCTTCGGCCTCGCGTGGGCCATCTCGGAGCACATCGTCAACGAGGTGCGAGCCCCGTGCCTCTTCGCGACGCACTTCCACGAACTCACCGCGCTCAAGGGCCCGACCGGGGTGGCCAACTTCCACGTGGACGCCAAGATCGACGAGGCGAGCCGGAAGCTGACGATGCTCTACCGCCTCCTCCCGGGGGCGTGCGACCAGTCCTTCGGAATCCACTGCGCGGAATTCGCGCGGTTTCCGGAGGAGGTGCTCGCGATGGCGAGGGAGAAAGCCGCCGAGCTCGAAGATTTCTCCGCCGAGGGCGCCGCCGCCGCCGCCGGGGAGAACGTCTCGCTCAGCCCCGTCGCCGGCGCGCTCGGGGGAGGCGCGGGGGAGAAACGCGAGCGCGAAGAGGGAGAGGGAGCGGAGGAGGAGGACGCCGCGAGGGGCGCCGCCAGGGCGAGGCAGTTCCTGGCGGATTTCGCGGCGCTGCCGCTGCCGGAGATGAGCCCCGCCGACGCCGTGCGGAGGGTCCAGCAGATGAAGAAGGAGCTCGAGTCGGACGCGGGAGACTCGAAGTGGTTGCAGGGCATCCTCGCGTGAAGACCCTGACGAACGAACACGCGAGAAAAAGTCAAAAAGTCGGTGACGAAGACGCCGAGTCGGTCCGATTCGACGCGTATAGGACAATACGTATGATAAAAAAATGTAATCGACGTCCGCGCGACGCGCGCCTCGCGTTCCGGCTCCCCTGCTCCTCACTCACTTGGCCTTCTTCGGGTCCACGCTCATCTTCCCGAGGAACCCGAACATCTTCGCCGTGATGGGGAGGAGTCCGAAGTACCCGTCGAACCCGTTGTACGGGATGCCCTCCTTGGCGCACTCCTCCTTGATGATGGGCGCCATCGCCGGGTACAGGTTATGCGCCGTTCCGGGGAACATGTGGTGCTCGATCTGGTAGTTGAGCCCGCCGGAGAGGAAGGACCAGAACGCGTTCCCCCACGTCGCGGAGGTTTCGATCTGCCACCGCCCCCAGTCCGCCTTGGTCTCCTTCGAGAGCTGGCTCGGGCGTAAGCCGTCCAGGTTATGGCTGACGATGAAGAACCAGCACAGCACGAACGACCCCGACGCGCCGTACGCGAGAAACGGCGCCCACACCTTTCCGAACCCTCCGTGGACGTACGCCGGGAGCGCGAGGGTGAGGCCGAAGTGGAGCACCTTCCCCAGGAGGTAGAGGAACACCTCGGAGGAGGTGATGCCGATGTACTCCACCCCCGGGCTCGCCTTGTGCACCATGATGTTGAAGAAATCGCCGACCTGCGAGGCGGCGTACAACAGCGGCCACACGAACGGGGTGTACAGCTGCTGGTACTTGTGGAACCACGACCACTGCTGCGACTCGTCGAGGCGCATGATCGGGAACGAGGTGTACACGTCCTGGTCGCGCTCGTGGTCGTTGCAGTACGAGTGATGGCTCACCATGTGGTGGTACCTCCACTCGAGCGAGGCTTTGCCGATGACGACGTCGCTCCCGAACCAACCCCACGCCTGGTTCCACCACGAGCTCTGGCACAGACCGCCGTGGTTCGCGGTGTGCTGCAGACCGGTGCCGGACCAGTACCCCGCCATGCCGAGGACGCACCCGGTGAGAATGGAGGGGGAGTGCACGTACCACGCGAGCGACGCGAAGAAGAAGGCGAGGACGCACGCGGCGTCCAGCTGGCAACCGCCGCGGCCCGAGGGGACGCGGCCGCGCGTCTTCTCCAGCGGCGCCATGATCTCGTCGCGCACGCGCTGCTGGATGCGGCGGTAGATGGGAGAGTCCAGGGGCTTCGGGAAGTCCTCGTCGGGGCACAGGTTGACGTCCGTGTCGACCTTGGGCAACGTCTTGAGCGTCTTGGCGACGATCTCGGGGCGGACGTGATGCGACTCGAACAGGATGGTCGCGTCGCGGCCCACCGCGAGGGCGAGGAGCTGCGATCCCCCGGGGTGCGACTTGGCGAAATCGGTGATGTCGTACACCTGCGAGGGCGCGGGGGGAACGGGGAGGAGGCGCTCAGGGGTCGGTCGGTCGTCCGCGGCGCGGCCGGCGCGCGCCATCTTGAAAATACGCGCGTCGCGCGGCGAACGACCGGCGGGCACGCGTCCCCCGGATCTGCGGCGACGCGGGGAGGCGCGACGCGCGGGCGCGCGCGCACCTGGCCGCGAATCTGCGTGTACTGACGGTCCGGATTCAGCCCCTTCGACGAGACCTTGGGCCCATTGGCCGAGGCGTCCCCTCCTTTGCCCATGTCGAGCGTCGCGCGTCGGTGCGGCGCGGCGCGGAAATGGCGACGTCGACCGGGCGACCGCAGCCTCTGGTTCAGCCACGCCGCGCGCCCCCGGCGAGATTTTTTTTTTTTCCGTCCGGGAGGGTCGCGAACGAGAAAAAACCAACTGCGCATCCAGTCTACGATTTATGACGCATGTGGGCATGCTCCACCCTGCAGAGCTGACCGATGACGTTTCGTCCGTCCTCCTTTCAAAAACCTCTCTAAAACTCCCGTCCCCCCGGCTAATAAAAAAACGCTACCTCTTCGCGAACGCCTCCCACCGCCGTAGGTCTTCCTCCGTGAGGCTCGCGTTCGCTCCCCTCACGGCGGCGTCCACGTGCCTTTTCGCCACCTCCCTCGCGCCCTCGTCCTCCCGCAGCGCCGCGAGCGCCGCCTCCCGGATCACCCCCGCGAGCTCCGCTCCCGTGAACCGCTCGGTCCGCCTCGCGATCTCCTCGAGGTCGACGTCGCCGGCGAGCGGCGTCCTCGACGCGTGCACCCGAAGCGCCTCCAGCCGACCCCTCGCGTCCGGCGGGGGAACGTACAGCGACGGGTCGAGCCGCCCGGGCCTGGTGAGCGCCGCGTCGAGCGCCTCCGGTCGGTTCGTCGTCGCCAAGACCGACACCGCCGCGCCCGCGGGTTCCAGCCCGTCCATCTCCGTGAGCATCACCGACAACAGTCTCGCGCCCACCCCGTTCCCCCCGGACGCCTCGGGGTCCCCCCCGCGGCCGCCGACCATGCCGTCGATCTCGTCCAGGAGAAGCACCGCGGGGGCGGCCTTTCTCGCGCGCGCGAACGCGTCGCGGAGGACGCGCTCGCCCTCGCCGACGTACTTGCTGAAGACGTCGGCGGCGGCGAGGCGGACGACGGTGGCGCCCGACGCGCGCGCCGCGACGATCGCGAGCGTCGTCTTGGCGCACCCCGGGGGACCGTAGAGGAGGACCCCGCGCGGCGGGGCGAGGCCGAGCCGCGCGAACGCGGATTCGAACTTGATCGGCCACTCCGTCGCCTGGCGAAGGCGCCGCTTGGTCTCCTCGAGACCCCCGACGTCGTCCCACGAAACCCGCGGAAGCTCCTTCTCGGCGGCGACGCCGCGGACGACCGACGCCGAGACCCGCGCGAGCGCCGACTCGAAATCGACCAGCGACACGACGAGCCGAGCGTCGGCGGCGTCGGGCACGGAGTCGCTCGGGGTCGTTCGATCGGGGTCGTTCGATCGGGGTCGTTCGTCGGCGATGCTCGCGCGTTTGGCGGCGGCGGCGGCGGCGCGAATGGCGGCCATCGCCGCCTCCCGGCACAGCCCCGCGAGGTCCGCGCCGGAGTACCCCTTGGCGCGACGCGCCACCTCGTCGAGGCGGACGTCCGGCGCGAGCGCGAGCGACCGCGCGTGAAGGCGGAGGATGTCCGCCCTCCGCTCGGCGGTAGGCAGCGCCGTCTCGATCTCGACGTCGAAGCGACCGGGCCGGCGCAACGCCGGGTCGAGCGCGTTCGGGCGGTTCGTCGTCGCCACCACCGTCGGACGCGGGGGACGCGACGCGCGAACCCGAAGCGAACCCGAAGCGTCCGAAGCGCCGTCCGAACGGCTGCCGAACGAGGAAGACGCCTCCTCGAAGAACAAACGATCCTCCTCCTCGTCGTGACGATCCTCCTCCTCGCCCCCGTCGTCCATGAGGGTGAGAAGCTGCGCGACGACGCGCGAGCCGTGGAGCCCCGCGTCTCGTCCCCGCGCGGGGCACATCGCGTCGATCTCGTCCAGGAGAATCACCGCGGGCTTCCCCGTCCGCCTCGCGTCCTCCTCCGCCTTCCGGAACGCGTCCCTGAGCTTCGCCTCCGAGTCCCCGGCGTACGGCCCGAAGACGTCCCCCGCGCTCAGCGCCGTCACCGCCGCGCCCGCCTCGCGCGCCACCGCGGCGACGGCGGCGGTCTTCCCCGTGCCCGGCGGGCCGTGGAGCAACACGCCGCGGGGGAAGGTCGCGCCGAGAGCCGACGCAAAGGCGGCGTGCGCCGTCGGCCAGACGATCGCCTCGCGGAGCGCCGCGAGCGTCTCGGAGCACCCGGCCAGGAGGGACTCGGCGCGGGGGGTGGGGGTCGTCGGAGCGACCTTTTTCGCGCTCGGCGACGACGGCGACGGCGACGGCGACGGCGACGGCGGGTCCGGGTGCGGGTGCGGGTCCGACGAGCGCCGCCGCCTCTCGTCGGGGGCTTCTCTTCCGGCGGCGCGGGTGAGGACGACGCGCGTCGCGGGGGTGACGCGGAGGCACGCGGCCGGAGGGTCCGCGGCGACGACGTCGACGGCGGCGGGGGAACGGGCGGCGTCGGACCCGGCGCGTTCGTCGTCGTCGTCGTCGTCTCGGTCGTCTCGGTCTTCGCCGGGTCGCCGCTTCGGCGCTCCGGGCGGGGGCGCGAGGTGCACGACGGCGCCCGGGGCGAGCACGAGGTGGGCGAGGAGGCGGCGGAGGCGGTCCTCGCCGTCCGGGAGGTCCTCGAAGGCGGGCGCGCGGACGTCCAGGCGCGCGCACGGCGTCGGCGCGGCGTCGAGCGCGCGCACGACGCCGGCGAGAGGGCGCGCGGAGGTCTCCGGCGGGAGCGCGGCGTGGGCGCGCGCGCCGAGACGCACGGTGGGGTCCAGGAGCGCGACGTCGTCCGCGAGGGCGGCGGCGCCCGCCGCGAGTCGCGACGCCTGCGTCGGCGCGGGCGTCGCGGTCGCGAGGAACGTCCACGCGCGCGCGTCCGCCGCGTCGGGGCCGTCGCCGCCGCCGCCCTCGGGAGCGATTCGCGCCTCCACGACGACGGCGTCGCCGAGGCGCACGCCCAGCTCCCGGATCGCTCGGGGGCCCAGCGTGACGCGCCCGCCGCCCGCATCCGCCGCGCTCGGCGCCGCGAGGCGAACCTCGCGAACGCGCGCCTCCGCGGGCATGAGCGCGAGCGGCGCGGAGTGAGAGCACGAACCGGCCCGACCCTCTCGCGGGAATCCGCGAGGCCCGAGCGAGTATTTCGGCGCGCGGCACGCGCAGGCGGCGACGTCGGAGTGCCGCCCCTGGGCTGTTGAGTCGTCGGCGGGCGCGAAAACAACAACGCCCCTCGTCGTGGTCTCTCCTTCCGCCAGCACACGTCCCGGCGCTCCGGCGCTCGCGCCGGGCCCACCCTCCCTGACTTCCCGGCGTCGTGATGGCGCCCGCGGCGGCGACCGCGTCGCCGGCGAAGCTGACGCCTCGGTTCCGCATCCCCGCTCGCGACGCGCTCGTGACCTTCCTCTTCGACGACGCGCATTCGGACGATCCGCTGCTCGAGCACGGCTCGGACTGGTGCGCGTGGGACGGCGGCCCGCTCGCGCCCGCGGAGGCGGACGAGTCCGCGGGCGGCGAGGCGGGCGCGCGCGCGGCGTCGCGCGTCCACCTCGCCCTCGCCCCCGGCGCCTCGCACGTCGCCGCCGCGCGCGGGCGCCGCCTCGCGATCGTCGCCACCGTCCCGCACGCCTCGCCCGCCTCCTCGGACGACGCCCCCGGCGCGCGCGCGTGCCTCGCCGAGGTCCTCGACGCCGCGGGCGGCGACCCGGACGCCCCCCCGCCGCCCCTCTTGCCCCCCCTCCCCGCGTCACCGCGCTCTGCTGGATCGCCTTCGCGGTCCCGCCCGCGCGCGGCGCCGGCGCGCCGCCGCCGAATCCCCGCGCGCCGCCGCCGGTGTCCGACCTCGCCGTCGTCGTCGGCGCGAGCGACGGGTGGGTTCGGCTGTACTCTCCCGCGGGCGTTCTCCTCGCGGCCGAGCGCGTGGACCTCGCGGGGGGCGCGGACGGCGCGCCGAGCGCCGTCAGAGCGCTCCACGCGAGGGACGCGCGGCGGTCTCCGTCCCGCGACGACCCCGCGGAGGATCTTCTCGTCGTCCTCGAGAGCGCCGCCGTGAGGGTGGACGCCCTCGAGCTCCGATCCGCCGCGAGGAGAGGCGCGCTCTTAGCCGACGAACGGAGGCGGAGGATGAGGGAGGAGTGCGTGGAGGATGACGCGGAGGACGCGGTGCGCGAGAGGTCCGAGGCTGTGCTGGCGGCGCTCGACGCCGGCGCGAGGAGGGCGAGGACCGGCGCGGGGGCCCGGACCCGGGGGGGACGGGGCGACGTCTCGGACGAAAAAAGCGGACGCTTCGGGGCGGCGCGCAATCGCGACGACGACATCTTTTCGTCGGGGTCGCTTCCCGGATTCACCCAGGGCGGGGTCACGCGTTGGGATTTATCTCGGCTCGCGCCCGTCGCGGACGCGACGTGCGCCGGGCGGCTTCCGCCGTCTCTGTCGCGCGCGGGGCTCGCGCGGGCGACGTTCGCGGACGATTCTCGCGACGCGTTTTTGCGCAGCCGCGGCGTCGGCGTTTTGGTCGCCGGCGTCGGCGACCCGCGCGGCGACGCGGGGACGGTCGCGCTCTTGGCGTCGTACGACGACGACGCGGGCGACGCGGCGTCCGCCGCGTTGGCGGCGGCGGCGTCGTTGGCGCGCGGCGCGGCGTCGGCGACGGCGTCGGCGGCGCGCGCCGTCTTCGGCGGCGCGATGGGCCTCGCCGGGGCGGTCACGAAGAGCCTCCCCGTCGGCCGCGCGCTCGGCGACAGCTTCGTCGGGGCGGTGTCCGACGCGGGGAACAAGGCCCTCGAGGGCGCCGGGGCGCGGGCGCGGGGCGCGGCGGCGGCGCACGGGGAGGCTCCTCTTCGGTCGCTGACGTGGCGCTCCGCCCTGGTGGACCCACCGCGGCGGGTCCGGAGGCTCGTCCCGGCGCCCAGGGGGCCGCTGTGCGCGGCGGCGGATTCCCTCGGCCGCGTCACCGTCCTCAGCGCCGCCGCGCCCGCCTCGCTCACCGCGACGAGGCACATCAAGGGGTGCCGCGACGCGGAGGTGGCGTGGGTGGAGGCGCCGCCGCCGAGGGGGAGTCACGCGCGCGTCGCGGAAGCCGCCGCCGCGGGGCTGGGGCCCCTGCGCCTCGCCGTGCGGAGCCCGGGCCGGAACGGAGGCGCGGTGGAACTGTGGGACGTCGCCGGGTGCAGAGAGAAGGAGACCGGAGGGGATCGAGCCGAGGGGGCCGAGGGGGCGGGCGGGAACGGCGAGGGGGCGGGCGG
>MDSW01139074.1_pt1 | contig 20107 bp, 18 predicted proteins | sample 811171 | NCBI WGS metagenome assembly MDSW01 (sample SAMN05326641, study PRJNA326480) | marine metagenome | isolation source: seawater | place: Atlantic Ocean: North West | collected 2012 | reverse complement strand
CTTATTATGTTATTCACGATATTACTTACCTGCGTTTCTGTAATTGTTAAATTTGTTGATTGGAATACAAATCTAAAACCAATTTTAATTTCTGAATTTTTTTGATTGTAAAAATAATCAAATATAAAAACCTCTTTAAGTAGATCATCTTCATAATTAAATATGCAATCTTGTAAAGATTTGCATTTAGTGAAATCTTTAATTGAAAATGATAAATCTCTTATAGAATATGGTAAATCAGATATAATCGAGTATTGATTGAATTTATCAGGAGATTTAGAAGTCTCTTTGTAATTTAAAACCTCAGAAGATAAGCTATCTATATCAACCTCACAGCCAAAAATATCATTTTTTGACTTTGTGTTAAGCGTATCTCTGGTTAATAACTGAAAATCAAAGTTTTCACTTGGAAAAGCTTCATAAAATATTTTAGTTAAGTATTTTTTATTAATTTTTTTTGAAAAATCTTCATAGTTATGCCCTACTCTTCCACTTGCAACAATAGAAAGCCTTCTTACTTTATGTATTTCATTATTTTTAGAAGTATAAATATCTGATATTTCAAATAACTTAATTGAATCTTTTTGTCTTCTTTCGTTAAAGACTAAGTTATCTAACAAAGAGGAAGTTATATTTGTTCTTAAGTATTCTCTATTTGAATCTAAAGGATTATCAACCTTTATAGACTCATCAGAATTATGGCTAACAAATGGAGAATTAATAACCTCATAAAAACCATTATCTAGAAGGAAAAATCTTAATTTATTTTCAATATCTTTATTACTTTGCTTATCGTTTTTTGGAATGCCTATTTCGGCTCTTGGAATATTGTCATAGCCTATAACTCTGGCCACTTCTTCGGATAAGTCGTTTTGCGTCTTAACATCACTTCTAAATGATGGGACGCCAATAACACCTTCTTTGACATCAAATCCAAGTTTTAATAAGTATGAAAGGTAATCATCTTCACTTATGTTAATGCCAAGAATTTGATTAACTTTATTAACATTAACTGGAATTTTATTTACAGGGCTGTCTTTGTATGTGTAGGAAACGATGGACATATCTTTTATATTTGCATGCTCACTTACAATCTTGATAAAACGTCTTAAAACTCTTTCATGACAATTTGGATCAACACCTCTTTCAAACTTATGAGAGGCCTCTGAGTGGATATCATATTTAAGAGACTTTCCTAAAATTGCTTCAGGTTGAAAAAATGCACATTCAACAATCACGGTTTTAGTATCGTTTGAACATGCAGTTTCTTTTCCTCCTATTACTCCAGCAAGATTAATCACATCATTGTTTAGTGAAAAAACAGCATTTTTTTGCTTAAGAGTAATTTTTTTATCAAGCAATGTTTCAAACTCTATATCTCTTTCTATTTCATGAAAAACTAACTTACCATTGATTTTTTTTGCATCGTAACAGTGAGTCGGTTGACCTGTCTCATATGAAAGATAGTTTGATATGTCAGTAAAGAAATTATTTTTGTTTAAGGTTAAGTCTGAAAAATAATTATCTAAAGAACCTTTATATGCTGCAGGGACTTTGTCTATATCTATTTTTAAAAATGAGATTTTTGGGCATATATCATTTGAAAGATTTTCAAAATCTATGAACAATTCATTTAACTTTTGATTATAAATTTCTTGATTAAGATTGACTGTATAAAAAACTGCTAAATCTCTTAGTAGCCCATTAATAGATAAGCAATCTCCTCTATTAGGAGTGAATTCCATATCAAAAATACCATCTTCAATTTTATGCTCATGGCCTAATTGAAATAAGTTATCAGATAAATTTTCGATGCTTGGGTTCTCTTCAATATATTGAACCAGATGGCTATATGCTATTTTCATTTGAACTGTTTCAAAAAGTCTAAGTTAGATTTATAAAACTCTCTTATATCTGTAACTCCATGCTTTAGCATGGCTATTCTTTCTATTCCTAGTCCAAATGCCAAGCCGCTATATTTGCTTGATTTAATATTACAATTATCTAAAACAATAGGATTGACTAGTCCACAACCTAGTATCTCAAGCCACTTACCTTCTTTTGATAAAATATCAACCTCAGCTGATGGCTCAGTAAATGGAAAGTAAGAAGGTCTGAACCTTAATTTAACGTCTTCACCAAATAGTGAATATATAATTTTATAAATTAGGTCTTTAAGTTGCGCAAAGTTAACACTTTCATCAACATAGATACCCTCAACTTGATGAAACATTGGCAAGTGAGTAGCATCATCATCTTTTCTATAAACTTTTCCACCTGAAATAAATGCCAAAGGTGGTTTTTTTTCTAACATACCTCTTATTTGAACAGGTGATGTATGTGTTCTTAAAAGATTTAATTTATTTTCAACATAAAAAGTATCATGCATTTGCCTTGCAGGATGAGATTTTTTTATATTTAGCATATCAAAATTAAATTTTTCTGTTTCAATTTCAGGTCCATCGATTATTTCAAAGCCAAATGAAGCCAAAAGATTCATAATAGAATCTTTCATATGATTTATAGGATGAAGAGAGCCCCTGTCTTTGATTAACTCAGGGGGTGAAATGTCATTATGTGCTGGCATCAAACCAGTATATCTAGCTGGTAGCTGTTTTTACAATCTTCTCGAAAGTTGCGCTATCATTAATGGCTATATCAGAGAGGATTTTTCTATCCAAAGCAATATCTTTTTTAATCAGGGAGTTGATTAGAACAGAATATGAAACTCCCAGTTCTCTAGCACCAGCATTTATTCTTGCTATCCATAGAGCTCTGAAAGATCTTTTTTTATTCTTTCTATCTCTAAATGCATATTGTAAAGATTTTATATTTGATTGTTTTGCAGTTTTATATAATCTACTTCTTGCGCCGTAATGACCCTTTGTAGCGCTTAGTACTCTCTTATGTTTAGCTCTAGCTGTAACTGATTTGGTGGTTCTTGGCATAATTATTACCTATTTGATTAACTTTGTAGCCATTTTAAGAACTGTTCCTGTTAACTTATTTAGGCCCCTGTTGTGTCTTTTTCTTTTAGTGGATTGTTTTGTAAGGATGTGGTTTCTGTTAGCACTTTTACTTTTAACAGATGTACCTGTTCTCTTGAACCTTTTAGCAGCACCAGAATGTGTTTTAAGCTTATATCCCATAGTATCAAGTAATGTAATTAATTTTTCTTTTTCACAGGTGAAAGCACCATAAGTAACTGCCGACCTTCCAAAGATGGTTCCTGATCTACTTGAGCAATTTCTTCGAGCTCATCTTTCAATTTGTTTAATAAATTAAGTCCCATATTACTATTTAAAATTTCCCTTCCTCTAAAACGGACGCTTATTTTAGTCTTATCTCCGTCTAGAATAAAGCTTTTAATCTTTTTTAATTTAATATTATAGTCTCCTGTGTCCGTAGATGGTCTAAATTTAATCTCTTTAGTTGTATTTCTCTTAACTTTTACCTTTGAGGCCGATATACTTTTTTTCTTATCAAAAAGATGTTTACCATAATCAATTAGCTTACAGACAACTGGATCTGAATCAGAAGGTGAGACTTGAACCAAATCTAATGATGAATTGTTAGCAGCTTCTAATGCGTCATCAATTGAAACAATGCCTTTTTTTTGACCCTGACTATCAATCAACATCACCTTGGTTGCTTTTATCTTTTCGTTGATTGGAGTTATTTGTTTTTTTGAAGAAGCTATGAGAGACACCTAAAGTATAAATTGAATGAATGAAGTAACATTAATTGTTTAATAAGACAGCTGTCACCGCTAGATTAAAGAAGAAGATTTATATAATTCATATTTCGGAAAGGATTTTATACTAATTAATATTTTTCGTAAATGCTTTATGGCTGTAAAAAACTATGAGCCCATTCATTATTGATTAATTCATATTTCTCTCTTTTGTTCAATCTTGATTCATGTCCCTGCCAAAATTCAAAATAATATGGTACGAAACTAAATCCACCCCAAAATTCAGGACATTCGGTTAAATCATCATTTTCAAAAGTCCTATTGTAGTTTTTTAACACTTCCTCATAAGATTCAATATATTGAGATTGCTGTGAGGAAATTGCCAGAGCATTCTTTTTAATATCTCTTTGAAAAAAGTACTTTTTATTAAAGTCTTTGCTTGTTTTTTCGATCAAGGCCTTCATTCTTATTTGAACATTTATGCTATTCCAATAAATAAGAGCTGTTATTTGTTTGTGAGAATAAAAATGTTGTGATTTTGGTGAATTATAATTAGAAAAAAATATAAACTTGTTATCGTTAACAAATTTGAGATTTACAAACCTTGCATGCACTTCTTTATTTTCTGAAGAATATGATGCAATACAAATGGCCTCTATATTTTTCTGATCAGCCTCTAAGGAATCTCTATAAAAATCCTTAAATACTATATAGGGAGCCTCTTTGCTCATTTTATTAAATTCAATCATAGAATTTAGTATCTTAATATAACTTAATGTCTATGTTGATTTTTTTTCTCTATTAATTGATATCAAGATCTAACAAAGATTATAAAAAAAGCTGCCCTGAGGCAGCTTTTAAGTAACTTTATTTAGAGGTTTGATTAATTAATTATTCAAATACATCGATGTCAGCTAGTAATCTTCCAGCTGCGTCTTTTGGTGATATATTGAATTTTCCTTTTAATGGCCAATTGATACCAACAGCCGGATCTGACCACAATAATGTTCTTTCATGTTTTGGATACCAAAAGTCAGTCGTTTTATACAAACACTCTGCAGTATCACTTGTAACTAAAAAACCATGAGCAAAACCTGGAGGCACCCAAAGTTGACGTTTATTTTCCGCAGACAATTCAACGCCAACCCATTTCCCAAAATTTGATGAAGAGCTTCGAAGGTCAACTGAGACATCAAAAACAGATCCAGACGTAACTCGCACCAATTTGCCTTGCGGATGATGAATTTGATAATGTAGTCCTCGTAGCACTCCTTTATCAGATTTACTATGGTTATCTTGTACAAACATTGCATCAGTACCTATTGCCTGCTGAAAGTTACTATGATTAAAACTCTCAAAGAAAAAACCACGATCATCCTTAAAAACTTTTGGCTCTAAGATTTTAACTTCAGGTAGTTTGGTTGAGATTACAGTATAAGCCATTATTTATTTATCTTATTTTAAAAGGCTAAGTAAATACTGTCCGTACTTATTGTTCTTCATAGGATCGGCTAATAATTCTAGCTCTTCATTATTTATCCAGCCTTGAAGGTAAGAGATTTCTTCAAGGCAAGCTACTTGAAGGCCTTGACGTTTTTGAAGGGTAGCAATAAAGCTTCCTGCTTCAAGTAACGTATCATGTGTGCCAGTATCCAACCATGTATAACCTCTTCCCATTATTTCAACATTTAACTTACCTTGTTCCAAATAATGTTGATTCACATCAGATATCTCTAACTCACCTCGAGCAGAGGGTTTGATATCTTTTACAATACTACAGACTTCTTGGTCATAAAAATAAAGTCCAGTAACTGCATAATCACTTTTGGGTATTTCAGGTTTTTCATTGATACTAATAGCTTGATGTTTTTCATCAAACTCAATAACGCCATAACGCTCTGGATCATTAACTCGATATGCAAAAACAGTGGCACCTGATTTAAATTCATTAGCACTTTTTAATTGTTTTACAAGATTATGTCCATGGAAGATGTTATCGCCTAAGATTAGTGCACTTGGTTTATTGTCTACAAAATCTTCTCCAATTATAAAAGCCTGAGCTAAACCATCTGGACTGGGTTGAACAGCATACTCAATATTCATTCCTAAATGATTTCCGTCACCAAGAAGCTTTTCATAAAGAGGTGTATCTTTTGGTGTACTAATAACAAGTACATCGCGGATACCACTTAACATTAGAGTGCTCAAAGGATAATAGATCATGGGTTTATCATAAACTGGCATTAATTGTTTGCTTACTACGTGTGTAACAGGGTATAAACGTGAGCCAGACCCTCCAGCTAAAATAATTCCTTTTCGATTATTCACTTTAATTCTGTGATTTCTTTTTTAATGCAATAAAGTGACGACTTTCATCGTGCTAGTAAAATATTAGGTTAACATCTTAGGTCATCTTCAACAAATTCAATCGTTTCATCTTTTTAGATATTTAAACTATTTAATTAAATCCTCATATATTTCTAAGTGAGCATCAACAACCTTTTCGATTCTATATTCTTTTTCTGCTAAGGCTCGACCTGCTTTACCCATCTTTCTTCTTTTTTCTGGATTTTTAATTAGCTCATGGATTGCAATTGCTAATGCTTTTTCATCTCTTACAGGAACAAGCAAACCAGAAATATTTGGTTCAATTGAGTCACGACAACCAGGAACGTCAGTAGTAATTACTGCTCTACCTGCAGCAGCTGCTTCAATTAGTGATTTAGGCAGTCCCTCCCTATAAGAAGGTAGACAAACTATATGTGATTTTGAATATAATTTTGGAATATCTTTTTGATAACCAAGAACTTCAACAAAACCTTTATCTTTAATTACATTTAAATCATGAGTTTTTAAACCAGTTTTATTTTTAGAGTCAAGACCTCCAGCTAGATAAAACTTTGCTTTAACACCTTTTTTCTTAAGTATTTCTGCTGCCAAAACAAACTCATTAACTCCCTTATCAACCAACAAACGAGCAAGAAAACAAACAACTGGTATTGAATCTTCTTCTTCGAGATCTGTAAAATTTTCTAAATTTACTCCAGAACCCCTAATCAATCTCACTCTATCTATTTTTAAAACACCCCAAGATGATAATAAATTAGCATCTTCCTGATTCTGGCAAATAACTGTTTGATTTGGGTGATTAAAAGCGAGTCGATAGACTGGAAATAATAAAAAACGCAAAAACTTACTTTTTAGGTCTTTATGAATAAATAATGTTCCTAAACCTGATACAGCAGAAACCATACTCGGAATACCAGTTAAACGTGAAATAATTCCTCCATACAAATATGGTTTTATAGTGATTGCATGAACTATATTTGGTCTTTCTGATTTAAATAGGTTCCAAATTGAAAACAAAGTTTTAAAATCACTAAATAAATTGGTGCCACCTCTTTCCATTGGAATGTGGAATAATCTAAAACCTTTTTGATCTATAGATTTTTTATCAACTTTACCATGTTCACCATAGGCTATTAACACCTCAAAACCCTTAGATCTCATTGCCTCTGCAATGGGCAGTCGATGAGAACAAAAAAAACTTAAATCGTTTACAAGAAATAATATTTTTTTGTCATATTTTTTCATAATAAAAATGTTTATTTATCAAAGTTATTTTCAGAAGCTGTATTACTTTTAAAAACCAAACTTATATGGTGTGTAACAATGAGAAAAATGCCATGATGTCATTGTCCAAACTACAAAAACAAAAGTAAGAGCTATGTATGGTATGGCTGCATGAACCTGTCGAAATCTCCCAAGACTTAAGTATGGAATTCTAGCAAAAATCATAGCTTGAATTGGAATTAGGTAATATCCAAAACGATCTCCAATAACGCTAGAGACAAAAAACAAAAGAAAAAAGCTAACCATCATCCATGATCCAATCATTACTAATTTGAAATCATTTGGAAAATTTCGACGCCAATAAGGAGCAAGTTTTAACAAAAAGTAGGCCCCACTTAAAACTAATATGCCAAGTCTAAATAATGCTCCTGCGGCCTCTGCAGAGCCCTCTTTCATATATGCGTTGCTTGCCCATTCTGCTGACTCTGTTTGAAGCATACCGATCAGTGCTGGTATAAAGATAATAAGACCAAAAATTACGTTTTGTAGATTAAATCTCATCCTTACAAAAGGTATTAATAATAAGAAGACTATGATGCTTGAATGAAAAAGCATGCCAACAAAAACCCAAAATATAAATAAGAATTGACGCCTATCAATAAATGCAACAAAAGCAAGACACATAAAACCTATTGCGGTAGCTTGTCGAATAGCTGACATTGGCATGTTAATTATTAATATTGGGAAACAAAGCACTATGAAAGCAAGTGGGTCTGGTTGACGTTTTGCTAAAAAATGTAAACCAGCAAAAAACAAGCTTGAAGCAACAACATTAAGAGAATAAGACGGAAGACCCAAGTAATTCAAGAGGCTGATTAAAAGCCAATGACCTGGATCTCTTAAATTTAATGACTGTAAAAAAGCAGCTTCAGAACCTATTGAATAATGTCCTTCATAAGCAATCCAGTCACATCCAACCTCATTGCGGAATCCAACGAATATTGTTAAGGCAATCAACAATATCCAATAAAATGATTTTCGAATAACTCTAGCATGTCTTCCTGCCCAAGCAGATACTAGAAGTGTTAAGTATGTAGTGTAATAAGTTAACAAATTATTTTTTCTATTATAAAAATTATATTACCAAGCTTTTAAAATATTTATCATTAAAAAATAGTTTTTAAAGCAAGTCAAAACATCTGGTTAGCTTGAAATAAAACATTAGTCCTTAGCTTGTTCTTTGATAATGTTTTGTAGCATTTGAGCAACTCGAGGACCCCAAACTTTAAGAGAATAATACTCTTCAACTTTTTTTTGGCCTGCGGATCCCATTTGACGTCGCAAATCTGCATTATTTAATAATATCTTGATTGCTCTTGACCATTCTTCATTAGTTTCTGCTAAAAAACCATTTACGCCATGTTCAACAATATCAGAGTTTACTCCAACTGGAGACGCAACAACTGGCAACCCACAAGCCATATATTGTATGAGTTTGTAGCCACATTTGCCTCGTGCCCAAGGCGTGTCAACCAATGGCATTATTCCTATATCCAATGATTGTAGAAAAGGTACTTCACTTGCTTCGCTCCACTCCACGAAGTCGATTAAAGGATTTGGCTCAGCATTTTTATCTGCTCCCATTATTGCAATCTTAGCTCCCTCTGATTTTGTTAAATCTTGAAGCATAGGCAACATGCTTAACAGATAATCATTCCAGGTGCTTGGTGATCCAATCCAACCTATCCTTGGGGGAATATTCATCGATTGCTTATTTTTAGCTGGGCAAAAGATCGAGGTATCTAGAATGGTTGGAACAATTTCGGTTCTTGAACAAAGCGGACGAGCATAGCTAGCAAGATAATCGTTTCCGCAGAAAGCCATTTCGGCAGCACGGATCGTAGTATGAAGTTTGCGACCTAGAGTAGCTCTTATAAGAGGATTCGGGTGTATGTTGTAGTTATGAAATATTGCATCATCATAATCGAAGACAATAGGTTTTCCTGGCCAAGATGAAAACTTCTCTGCAAGTCCAGGAAAAAATGGAAATAATTCACAGTGTAACCATATTAAGTCGACATCAGGTTTAGAGAGCAGCCAACGAAATCGTTTTAAATAACAAGATGTAACGTGTCCCCTTTCCTGGCGTTGGTTATTATATAGTCGACTAAGATAATTATTATCGAGCAGAGGATAAGAGACTAGTTCAAATCCAACATCTTCTAAAAAAGGACGATATTGCTCAAATCGCTGTCGAGTACTTGCAGCCATATTTCCATATTTTGTAAGTAGCGCAAGTTTCATTATTCCGATAATGATTTTGTACCAACGGCACACCAAAAAGGAAAACGATTTGAAAAACGAATGTCTTCTAGTCCAGCTAACTTCATGAGATCCTCAATCTCTGAACGCGTAAAGCGTTGCTCTAATGGTGTACCAAATCGATCACGGGAATCTGTTCTCATTGTATAGAAGCTTGTGCTTCGGTAGCTTGACAATAACCAATTATCTATATTTAATCCAAATTTCTCGCCAAAAAGGGCTAATCTTGCCAAAGGGAAATAAATTATTGCGGCTATTACGTCTGTAATTATTGATTTCATCCATGCTGGCATTTGTGATATTCCTCTTCGTATGATGTCAGAAGCTTGCCAAATTAAAGAATACCAAATTGGTCGATTATCAAATCGATAATATAAATAAACAAGAAAGGGTGCGCCAGGTTTTAACATCTTGACACAATCCTGAAGTGCTGCTTTTGTATCTGGGATATGATGAAGAACGCCCAAGGAATAACCAAAGTCTTGACTATTTGCTGGAAGAGATTCTTCAGAAACTCCCGCATTCAAAAAATTCACATTGGATAAATGAGATAGGTTATGATGAGCAACTTTTAGAGCTTCTGAAGAAGGTTCGATGCAATTCAATTTTGCAATCTTTGGAGCAACTAACATAGCCCAACGACCTGAACCACAGCCCATATCAAATCCTTCCGCTTCATTTGGAAGAGATTCCCATGGGAATATGTGAAAATAAGCATCAAAAAGATATTCTTGCTCATCTCCTATTATCTTTTTTTGATCAAAACGCTTCCATTCGTCACCAAATGAAGAAACTGTTTTAGGGTCATTGTTATCTGTCATTCTTGTGAACTCCTCCATGATTGAAACATTAAAATTGTCCATAATTTTGATGAGCAATCTTTTCGTCCTGATAAGTGCTCTGCCCAAGTTTTTCTAATGATATCAGGATTGAATAAATTATCTTCCGAAAGACGTTTATATGAAAGAAGATCTTCAGCCCATTCGCGCAAAGGACCTCGTAACCAAATTCCTAGTGGAATAGCAAAACCTTTTTTAGGACGATCAATTATGTCTTTAGGAACATGTCGATATAAAATTTGTTTCAAAATCCATTTACCCTCACCATCACGTATTTTCATTTTCGTTGGAATACGCATTGCAAGGCGTATGACATCAGGATCAAGAAAAGGTGTTCGTGTTTCAAGACTTATTCCCATAGCAGCACGATCAACTTTACATAAAATATCATCTGGCAGATAGCTTCTCATATCTTGAATCATCATTTGCATCACTGAGTCATCACTAATATTTTTTGGCAAAGGATCATCAAATTGAGATGGAGGTTCTTGAATATCGCCCATAATAATTTTATCTGGTTCAATCCATGTGCTTGCCATATTATGATGAAGATCATCAAGATTTTTTGTAATCCTGAGTCTTTCTGCAAGACGATGAACTTTTGTTCCTAAATTTGATATACCTGAACCACCAGTCTTGATTTGATTATATTTACCTCCAATTGAATCCCAGAAATATTCTGGTATTGTTTGAGCTAAATAACCGCTAAAACGCCTTATTGGACTGGGCACTCTTGAAATATTTCTCCATAGCCAAGGACCTAGGATGTATCGATTATAGCCACCAAACATTTCATCTCCTCCATCACCTGACAGAGATACTGTTACATTTTGACGTGCCGCACTGCAAACAAGATATGTAGGTATTTGTGAAGAATCAGCAAATGGCTCGTCATAAAGTTGGGGTAAAATTGTTATTACATTGCGAGCATCAGCCTCAGAAACTCTTAATTCAGTATGGTCAGTACCCAAATGATTAGCCACTCTTGCTGCATTTTCTGATTCATCAAAAGCAACCTCATCAAATCCAATAGTGAAAGTCTGAACTGGACGATCGCTTTGTGCTTGCATTAGAGAAACAATAGTTGAACTATCAATACCTCCAGAAAGAAACGCTCCAAGTGGAACATCTGAAATCATCTGACGTTTTACAGCATCGCCCAGAACTTGATCAAGTTTTATAATTGCTCTTTCTTCGTCATTTATTAGATTATCTGAGCTCAAATCTATTTCATTATTGATGTTCCAATATCTTTGAATATTTAAATTATCATAACTCTCGCCAGGACGAATAGGTTTCTTTGGTGCTCCCAAGCTGGGTACATTGTTGATATTTAATATAGTGCCTGGTTCAAGTTTATAAATTCCAAAATATATGCTTCGTGGTGCTGGTACATACATAAACCTTAAATACTGAGTCAAAGCCTCGCGGCAAACCTCACGCGGGCATTCTGGATGAGCTCGTAATGCCTTGAGCTCAGATCCAAAAATTAAATCATCGCCTGCCCAACCCCAATAAAGTGGTTTTTCTCCCATCCTGTCGCGAGCTAGACTAAGACATTTTTTATCTCGATTCCATAGTGCTAAGGCAAACATACCCTTAGAACGAGATAATGCTTTATCCAATCCCCAATGAACAATAGCGGCAAGCAAAGTTTCAGTATCAGATTGTCCTCGCCATGAAGGTGCAACACCTTCTTTTTCGAGATCTCTTCGAAGTTGATTATGATTATATATTTCGCCATTGTATGCCAACACATACCTACCACATGAAGAATGCATGGGTTGAGCACCTGATGAACTCAGATCAAGTATTGCTAATCTTCGATGTGCCAGTCCAATACCATTTTCTGTCCAAACTTTTTCGTCATCTGGACCTCTGTGGGCAAGACAAGCATTCATATCTGTGAGTTTTTCAAAAATATTTTCGCTTGAAGCGGAGGAAAGAATTCCTGTTAATCCACACATGAGGAATTTTTTAATTTAAAGATTTCAACATACATTTCATTATATGCTTTAGTTCCATTTTTAAGTGAGAAAATAGTCTCAGCCGTTGAGCGACAGCGTTTTGATAATTCAGGATCATTTCTTAGAAGCTGGAGTGTTTTGAATGCATTTCGCATTTCTTCATTACTCTCTCCTTCGATAACAACACCAACATTATTTTGGCGAATAATCTCTTCCAAGTCGCCCACTCCACCGTTTGCGACAACGGGAATTCCACAGCCCAAAGCTTCAGCTAATCTGGTTGGCGCGCTTCCTAATTTGCTTAAACCACTAGTAAAAAACATTATTGAAAGATCATGTAATCGCAATGCATCTGGCATAGCCTCTGTAGATCTTGAGGTAATTTTTAATCGATCAGATAAAGTATTTGAAGAGTCTAATGCCTTGCGAACATCGGATGGATTGTCACGCGTTATAATTTCAAAATTTGAGTCCAAATCAGACTCTGCGACTGCGTGCATCCAACTAGCAAGTAAGTCGGTTCGAAACCAGCCCGACATTATCGTTCCAATGCAACCATGAACAGTTGTACCAATGTTTTTATTTTGTTTTGGAGTAAATCTTTTTAAATCTGCACATGTAGGTATGACAACAATAGATTTATTAGTAAGTTCAGCTGGATACTTTAATTTTAAGTAAGAAACAGCTGCATTTGTGAGCGAAACTATGCCGCTTGATTCAGCCAAACAAAGGCGCTCCATTACAACAATTATACGATGTATAATTGACCCTCTTCGCAGTCTCCCAGCAGCGATTAATTCCTCAGGCCAAAGAGCTCGCATATCAAAGATAAAAGGTACTTTTGTAAATCGACTTACTATTAGTGCGACTGCTGCAGGAATATATGATCTAGCATGAATAAGCCTAATTCCTGAAATAAGCACCTCACGTCTAACCAACCAAACCATTCGAATTATACTCAATGCATGTGATATGAATTTTAGTCTTGAACGAAAACGTTGTGGTAACCATTTGATATTATAAGATTCGCATTCAGCTTTTGCTTTTGCCATTGCATCTTTATTGAACCAGTCCTCGGATTTTTCATAAGTAATCAATGTAATAGAATTATCTTTTGATAGGCCTTTAAGATAAGCCATCACTTGGCTTTGGCCAAGGGGTTCAAGAAGACCATTTCTTGTTATATAAATTACTGAGTTCATTTTAATTTAGCTAAAATGTAACATGCATATCTTTAATCTTTAAAAAATTTTAAAATGATTTAGTGTCATTTGGCATGATCCCAAAAAGACTAGAATTAATTCCATACACTTTGGGTTTTTCAACGTACCCTCTATGCTTGCAGATATTATCAATAATCATTTCTATCTCATTTACGCTGGTCCTGGGGAATTTTTGAAGCATCACCCGTCTCTGACTTTGTCCTTTTAGAGAAACAATTTTTGAGATAACTTCATTTTTAGCTCTTTTGAAATCAAATCTTCTTCTCAAACTTAATTTATCAAATTTAGGAGTAAAATTATTTCTTTCAACTATTCTGTCTGCAATAAAACAACTTATTTGACCAGAATGATCAAGATTAAGACGACCCCAATCAGAAATTCTTGAACGGAATTTTTCATTTTCTAAATCTTGATCTGAATTTAAAATTTTGAGAATATCATTTTCATTTAAAGCAATAGTAAAAAGCTTATTCATATACCTGTGAAGTCCGTCTGAATCATCCTGTAAAAGAAGAGTCCCAGAGGGAGCGTAAGTGACTACTGGAGTTCCAAGAAATCCAGCCTCTAAAGAGGTAGTACAACAATTATGAATCACTAGTTTAGCTGCTGAAATCCAAGGAAAAACTTCATTCTTAGCAATGCATTTAACACGATCAGATCTAATACCATGTTTAAACATTAGTTCCTTAATTTTACTAGGATCATCAGCTGGGTGAGGTCGCATAACAACATTAATTCCTACCTCATCAACTATTCTTTGCGATAATTTACAAAAACTATCGAATAGTATTTCAGAATTTTTTGCTAAATCTTTTTTATATTTCAGATGATCATCTGAAAGTACTGCATTTCTTTCTTTGTTAGTATACATACTGAAGTTAAGCGGGAGTAAAACAAAATCTCCTAAAGATTCTGCTATTTCATTAGCTACAGAGTTATGAATATTGTAGCAATTTGACTGCCACATATCTGTTCTTGGATTTCCAGATACAATAAAAGACTCATGTGCCCCAAAAATTTTTTCAAATATATTCTTTTGCACATCTCCAAAGAAAAAAACGTCATTAAAAACCTCTGCACTTTCATCTGAAAATCTATATCTTGCAAATCTTTCCAAATTTACTGGAAGTAACCCCTCTTCATCTAATGCTCCAAAGACCCAACCTCTTTCTAAGAGCGGTCTAAAATGATTGACTGTATGAGTCTGAGCACATTTACCAAAAAAATAACCTTTGTTTATACCAATCTTTTCAAATTCATCATTGGAATAAGCTTCGCCTAAAATGACTGGAATGCCTTTTCGTGCCATTTCAATTGCCAAATCTGTTCTTGAAATTAATTCACGTTTTTTTACCTCTACTCTTATGAAACAAGCTTCTAACATCTGTATCCTTTGGATAATTTGGTTGATAAGACTAGCTTATAAAATTTCATATTTGGATCACATTTAATTATCAAGACATTTCTTAATAATTTTTTTAATACCTAAGCTTTGAGCGTAAAAGTGTTTTAAATGACCAGGCGATATCTCTTATTCTTACAAAAGAATAAATAGGATTAGATATCATTAAAATTAAAAGAGTTCTAATCCATTTTCTCATCTCTCCAGTATGTGAAATGCCAACAAAATTCCAAAAGGCCATTGTAAAATCAAATTTTTTTGCAAGCTTAGGATCTTTGCTTGCAATTGCTTCAAAATGTTTATTTCTTATAGCATGCCTTGCTTGAACCATCTTATCAATTTGCTTACTTACACTACCAGGAGTAATTCTGTAATAAGCAGAAATGTCCTCATCGTAATGTATGTCATAACCATTTAAAAACAATCTTATAAAAAAGTCCCAATCCTCAAAGTAAAGCTTTTCATCTAAGGGAAATTTTTTTAGTTTTTTTGTTATGAAGGTGCAACCTTGTAAGCAAGGATTTGTTTCTTTTGTTACAACAGAAGCAAGATCATATTTCTTATTATTTTTTCTATTTCCTTTAAGTCCAACTTTAGTACCATCCTCAGAAACAACTTGAATTGGACCGTGACAGGCAACAATTTGAGGATTTAAAGATTCTTCAAGTATTTTGACGTGTCTTTTGATGCGACCTTTTGCCAACATATCGTCTGATGCAATTAAACAAATATACTTTCCCTTTGCTTCATTTATGCCCCTATTAACAGTTGGAGTAACGCCTATATTTAAATTATTTTCAATTATGGTGTGAGGTAATTGAGATGATGTAAGTATGTTTTTAGCAATTTGTAAGCCGTCATCGCTTGATGCGTCATCAATCAAAATGATTTCTATTTCAGGATAGTCTTGAGCAATAATACTATCAAGGGTTTCTTTAATATAGTTCTCATGATTATAAAGAGGGACTACGACTGAAACTAAACAAGTTTTTTCTCTTATATGTTCGTCAGTATCTTTACATAAATCATTATTTAGGGAATCTTTATTGTTTAACATCATATTCAATTCTCCAATAAGGCTATACACTAACAGATTTGAAAAAAATTAACCAAAGGTGCTCAGCCAAAAAAATAGTTAATCAAATTTTTCATATCGGCCACCTAATGAAATTAAAAAATTTATGAAAATAATTTGCCATTTGTCCCTTAAGGCCAATTTTTGTTAAAACGACACGCAAACCAAAAAGACCAGTCAGAAAAAAAATAAAGATCGAAATGATTGCTCCAACATAAGGATATATTAAAGTTAGGCCAAGCAGAATCAAAGCGAGTATAATGTGCATGCTAACTAAAACTAAAGACAGGGATTCCCAATAAAATCCTTGAAGACTAGTTGCAAGAATAATTACAATTACAAAATAAACTAAATATCCTATAAGTAAAGCAATTGCTGTTGATTTGAGCCCTAAGCTTGGAAGAAGTAACCAGATAAATATAAGAAAAATAACATTAAAACTAAGTTCCATTAAAAAGAATGTTTTGGACCTTGATGCAGCTACAATTGAAAATGCCAATGGCCAACTAGCAAGTTTAAAAACATTTCCAGCTGTCATCCACTGCAGTAATTCTGATCCAGATCTAAATTCTGATGAATATAGTAATGTCATTATCCATGGAGCAGTGCCGATTAATAGTAAAAGAATTGGCCCGCCTATTGAAACTAAGAGTTGCAATTGATCATTCATAAGTTTGGTCGCGACTTTGCGATCAGTTATAACTTCAGCTAAACGAGGATAATAATCAGCTGAAACCGCACCAAGCATCAATCCAACATATATCATTGAAATACTCCAAGCAGCAGCAAAAAGTCCGGCAGCCTCAAGACCAATTTCCTGAGTAATACTTCTTCGCACTAGCAGTAATGTTATTGTAGTCGCAAGACCTCCCAGCATAAAAGCTGTTCCAAGTTTAGCCATTGGCTTCCACTCTTGCCAGAATGTTGAGACATTAAGAATGTTTTCTTTAAGTTGAGGTAAGCGACTTGTATATTGAAACGCTATAATGACTACTGCAAGTGGTTGAGCTATCACAAACCATACAACTCCAATCACGCCGTAAAACCATATTGCAGCTAATCCAACTATACTCCCAACTAGTGCACTATATATTGTGACACGCCCCAAATCATCAATTCGTCGCATACCTTGCAGTATTGCTGTATGTGCAGTTCCTAACAGAGTAAGTAATATTGCAATGCCAATGAGCCCAACTTCATTTACATAAGTGTTATTGCCAAACAACCATTCAGATATTTGAAAACGAAATAGCCAAACCGCTCCCATTGCAAGACTACCTTGTATTATATGAGCTAATAATAATACTCGCCTAACACGACCAAGCACCTGCTCATCTTGCTTAGCAACAGCAATCTGGCGAACGCCACTTTTACCAATCCCGAGGCCTGCAGCAGTTTTAACCATATCTAGAAGATTGCTGTAAATGCCTAATAGTCCTACACCTAATGGCCCTAACATTATTGCAAGTGCCTTAACTCGTACAATGGAAATAATTATATTTAAAGATTGTGAACTACCAATTATCGCCATTGAGCGAACAAGACCGCGTGAGTTATTAGACATAGTTTAATTATTTAGTATTACAGATAACATTACAGACAAAAGATGCTTGTTGAGATTCCATTTGTGGTCCAATTGGCAAACTAAGTATTTCATCAGCTATCTGATTTGTTAGAGATAATTTATCTTTAGAAATTTCTAATCCTGAATAAGCTTCTTGCATGTAAGGGGCTATTGGATAATGTATTAATGTTCCAATTCCAGCGTCTTCAAGTCGTTTTTGTAGTAAATCGCGTTCAGAGCTTCTAACTACATAAAGATGCCAAACAGGATCTGCCCATTTTGGAACATGGGGAAGAATCAAACCACTTCCTTCAAGATCTTTCATGTATACAGTAGTTATATGTTTGCGACGTTCAGTCCATTCATCAAGATATTTAAGCTTAACTCTCAAAACCGCAGCTTGAATAGGATCAATACGAGAATTTACTCCAAGAACTTTGTTAACATATTTTTTCTGACTTCCGTAGTTTCGCAATAATCTAACCTTTTCGGCAATATCTGCTCTATTAGTAGTTATAGCTCCTGCATCTCCTAAAGCACCAAGATTTTTACCAGGATAAAAACTCCAACAAACAACATCTCCATGTCCACCTATACGTTTCTTTTTATAGTATGAGCCATGTGCCTGAGCAGCATCCTCCACTACCGAGATTTTATGTTGGCGCGCTAGAGACAAGATTGGATCCATATCAGCTGGTTGCCCATACAAATGCACAGGTAAAATCACTTTAGTCTTGGACGAAATAGCAGAAGAGATCTTTGAAGTATCAATATTATAGGTTCTTGAATCTGGTTCAACCGGGACTGGTGTTGCTCCCACTGCGGAGACAGCCAACCATGTTGCAATATAAGTATTTGATGGAACAATAACCTCATCGCCTTCACCCACATCCAGTGCACGCAGAGCAAGAATTAATGCGTCAAGCCCGTTAGCAACTCCAACAGCATGCTTAGCATTACAATATTCAGCCCATTCATCTTCAAACGAATTAACCTCTGAACCTAATATATACTCACCACTTTCAGTTACTCGAAAGATAGCAGCATCAATTTCGGTTTTAATTTCTTGGTATGCAGCACCAAGATTTAAAAAAGGGACTTTTATTTTCACTCCTTGTTTATTGTTGAAATAAAATCATCATATTCGCGCAAGTAATCAGATTCATCATATGGACGAGAGGCCAAAACCATACATACTGCACCTTGACTAAAACTATCCATTTCACGCCAAATTAATTTATTTATATAAAGTCCTTTTTGAGGATTGTTCAGCCAATATTCTGTTTTGGTTGACCCATTATCTATTTTTATTCTAAAGCTGCCTGATAAAGCGAAAACTACCTGTTCCAAGTCATGATGAGCATGACCTCCTCTTTCTGCATCAACTGGGACGTTGTAGAGATAATAAACACGACGAATAGGAAAAGGTATATGGTTCTCACCTTCTATAAAAGTTAAATCTCCGCGAGGATCAGTCACTACAGGTAAGTCAACTAAATTAGCAAACCCATTTTTCTCATTAATATTGTCAGTCATACTTTTCTCCTAGGACTACTTAATTTTAGAATATATTAAAGCCTTAGATCTGTATCTTGTATATCAAAAACATTCTTAAGATCGTAAAGGACATGATTATCTTTTCCAAAACTGCGTATTGCCTTAATGCCAATTGACTTGAATTCTTCATGCGCAACAGCTAATACAATACCATCATAATTTGAATTTAAAGGTTTATTTATAAGGTTTAGGCCAAATTCATCATGAGCCTGATCAGTATCAGCCCAGGGATCATAAACATCAACCTGGATTTCGTAATCCTCTAACTCTCTTACTACATCTATCACCCTGGTATTCCGCAGGTCGGGACAGTTTTCTTTAAAAGTAAGGCCTAATACCAAGACACGTGCACCAACAACTTTAATCTGTTTTTTGAGCATAGCCTTGAAAAGTTGCCCAGCAACATAGACTCCCATACCATCATTAATTCGACGACCAGCAAGAATAACTTCTGGATGATACCCAATTGCTTCTGACTTGTGGGTTAGATAATAAGGATCAACTCCAATACAGTGTCCGCCAACTAGGCCGGGTCGAAAATCTAGGAAATTCCACTTGGTACCGGCAGCCTTTAAAACAGCCTCAGTATCAATACCTATTTTATTAAAAATGAGCGCTAGTTCATTTATGAGGGCAATATTGAGATCACGTTGAGTATTTTCTATAACTTTAGCAGCCTCAGCTACTTTGATACTCTCAGCCTTGTGAGTGCCAACTAAAATGATTTCATTATAAAGCTTATCAATGAGATCAGCTATTTCAGGTGTCGACCCAGAAGTAACTTTCTTAATATTAGTGATATGATGTTCTTTGTCGCCTGGGTTAATACGTTCAGGACTATAACCACAGAAAAAATCTTGATTGAACTTAAGGCCTGAATTCTTTTCGAGG
>MDSW01102042.1_pt1 | contig 20124 bp, 15 predicted proteins | sample 811171 | NCBI WGS metagenome assembly MDSW01 (sample SAMN05326641, study PRJNA326480) | marine metagenome | isolation source: seawater | place: Atlantic Ocean: North West | collected 2012 | reverse complement strand
CCAGGATCAACACCACCACCACGATGGCAAAAAAGAACCAGCCGTAAATCAGGTGATCGGCCCCGGCGGCATGCTCCATTTCCGTGGCATGACCGATGTATATGATACCGAAAGCCCGGATACCGTTGGCAACAATGGGCAGAACGATGGCGAATACCACAAACAGGGCCGAGCGCCACCAGGTGACAAAACTCAAATAGGCATAGGCGCAGCCAATCACCACGCAGGCGATGAAGAAGCGCACCCCGGAGCAGGCTTCCGCCACCACGAAATCACCGTTGGGCACCGAGATATACAGCCCGTTGCGGTGCACCGGCACCCCAATGACCTTGAGCATGGCCACCGCCATATCGGCGGTGACCGCCTGGAACTGCGGCATCAATTCCTCGCCCACCGGCACACTGAACATGACAAACAGCAATGGCGTCCATACGGTGAGCGCCACCCGCCAGCCAAACAGAAACAGAGCCATCGCCGGCAGTAAGCCGAACACGGCCAGATGCTGCAGCAATTCGATATAGGCGGCCTGGCCCAGGGCGTATACCACCATCACCCCAAGCACCCCCAGCAGCCCGATAAGCGAGTACCCAGGGGACCGCTGCAGAATGCCGCCCCGCTCCTGCCACAGGGCATAGAGCACCGCCGGCAGCACCAGAAAACAGTGGTTGAAGGTATCATTCACCAGCCAGACACTGGCGGCACTGCGCAGCGAATCGAAGAACACCACCGCCCAGAGCAGCAGCCAGATCAGAACGGCCCCCGCCAGCCCGCGGGCCGTCCGTTGATTATCCATATCCGTTATTGCCCCCAATCTTCAGATTCCGGCCGGTTTGGTCCGGAATTTCCAGTGCTTGAGCCGGCGGCCCAGCTGCTCCAGGCGTAGTGTCAGCCGTGGCCGCTGCAGGCTCACCAGCTGCAATGGCTCCCGCCGCTGACCCAGGGAGCCCTTATAACGGGCTTCCCCCCCGAGAAAGTCGTAATCGTCCAGGCCCCGCTCCAGATAATGCTCTATGGCCAGGCAATGCAGCAGCATGCCGGGCTTGAGCCGCTGATCGCTCGGGTAGCGGAGGCCGGACAGGTAAAAATACACTTTTCCCCGATAGATGAAATTATAGAGGATACCGATGAGTTCACCCGCCACCCGAAGTGTACAGAATTCCACCAGACCCTGCCCGGCACCCTGGCGAATCAATTGCCGGTGAAAGTTCACAAACCAGGGGTTGACGAAGCCGCTGGTGCCGGGCTCGGTGCCCCAGCGATCCTGGTGCATGGCCCCCAGCTCTTCCCACAGCGCCAGCATGGCGTCCGCCGTCTGCAACACCGAGAACTCCAGGCTGCCCGCCTCCCGGTACAGACGCTCAGTGCGCTGAATCTGATGCCGGGTGTTGCGGGACAGAGTCTGCCGATAGCTTGCTCCGGTCCGCCGCAGAGCCGCCAGGTCCACCCCGTAATCCGGTGCCTGCCAGCGCAGCACCGGGGTGCAGTCCGGGTGCCGGTAGCGCGCCAGAGTGCTTTGGGTACTGGCCCCAAGCTGGAATTCGTCCCAGTCCGTGGCAACCATCAGGGCCGCCATAAACGCCCGGGGCGCGGTCTCTGCATGGTCCTTGTGCAATAATAACCCGTTGTATTCTATCCAGATCTGATCCTGCAGGGGGTCCCCGGTCTGGCCCAGACGCAGCACCCGGGAGCGGATCAGCCGATGGCGGGTTTCGGTGGCGCCGGTGAGCAGCCCCAGCCCCACGAGTTGGTCCTGATAATACAGCTCCACCAGCCGGAAGCGGGGTTTAAACACTGCCAGCCAGGCAACGACCCAACACCAGGACAAAAAGAAATTAGGTTCGGCCCGGGCCTCCAGCGCCTGCCAGGGGCTGGCCAGAGCCGCTGGCTCCGGCTGGCTCATCTGGACCCGATAACCATGGTATTCGTGCAAACCCGTTCCTTACTCAGTCAGAATCCGGTCACTCAGAATCCCGCGTCAGCAGCTCGGCGCTGTCCTGATCGCGCACCCCCAGCAGATACAGGATACCATCCAGCCCCAACTGGGAGATGGCATGCTCAGCGCTCTCTTTCACCATGGGCTTGGCACGAAACGCGATACCCAGTCCCGCCAGGCTCAGCATGGGCAGATCATTGGCGCCATCCCCCACCGCTATCACCTGCTGCAAATTCAGGTTTTCTTTTTCCGCCAGTTGTTTCAGCAGCTCGGCCTTGCGCTGGCCATCCACCACCTGCCCCCGGACCTCGCCGGTGACTTTACCGTTTTCAATGGCCAGATCATTGGCGTACACATAGTCGATGCCCAGCTTGCGTTGCAGGTATTGTCCGAAGTAGTTGAAACCGCCGGAAAGAATCGCGGTTTTATAACCCAGCGCCTTCAGGGTCCGAATCAGTTCTTCGGCCCCCTCGGTGATGGGCAGGCGTTCCGCGATCCCCTCCAGCACCGCTTCGTCGAGCCCCTTCAACAGGCCCACCCGGCGCTTGAAACTCTGGGTGAAATCCAGCTCACCGGCCATGGCCTGCTCGGTGATGGCGGCCACCTGATCCCCCACTCCGGCGGCCTTGGCCAGTTCGTCGATCACTTCCGCCTCGATGAGGGTGGAATCCATATCGAAGCACACCAGGCGCCGGTTGCGCCGATAGGCATTGTCTTTCTGGAAGGCGATGTCCACCCCCAGCTCCACCGCCGCCGCCAGAAACTGGCCCCGCATCAACGCCACGTCCCGGGGGGCGCCCCGCACTGAAAGTTCCACGCAGGCCTTTTGATCCCGGCTCTGCTCACTGAGGGAAATTCGCCCCGAGAGCCGGTTGATATGATCCACATTGAGCCCGTGATCGGCCACAATGCCGGACACCGCCGCTATGTGACGGGCGGTGATCTTGCGCGCCAGGATGGTGACGATATAACGGTCCCGGCCCTGCCCCTGCACCCAGGCCTCGTACTCCGTGGCGGCTATAGGCTCGAACCGCACCGCCATGCCCAGCCGGTGGCAGGCAAACAGCACGTCTTTCAATACCGAGGAATCCTCATCCGGGGGAACTTCCACCAGCATTCCCAGGGTCAGGGTGTCGTGAATCACCGCCTGACCAATATCCAGCACGTTCACGGCATGGCGGGAAAGCAGATCGAAAATGGTGGCGGTGATTCCGGGCTGGTCGGGGCCGGAAATATTAATCAGCAAGATGTCCTGCACATCCAATCCTTTTATAACCCTGATGGCGTCTGGCGGATATTCTACACGGAACCCAACGGCTTAGAAAAAGCGGCATCCGTTGCAAATTGGTAACGAACGTGGCGTAATCCCTGTTGTCGCGGCAACCTGAGAGCGATTTATGCGAAAACATCTGCCACTGCTGCTGATCGGCGGTTTCTGTGCCCTGTTCCTGGGAGCTCACTCCGCGGTCAGCCGGTACCTGATGCAGGGGGATTATCTTTCTGATCGGGCCACTATGAGCACATACAAGCCGGATTTCACCGCTTTTTCCTCGGTGGCCGAACGCAAGCAAGCGTTTTTCGGGTTCATGGAGGATTACGTACTGCAACGTAACCAGGAACTGCGCCAATTGCGCCAGCGAATCGCCGCCGACAAGTTAAGCGACGGTGAACTGCTCGAGCTGGCTCAGCGCTATCGGGTGAAATCCGACGACCCCGCGGAAATCCGCCGTCGCCTGCTGTTGAAGGTGGATGCCCTGCCCCCTTCCCTGGTGCTGGCCCAGGGGGCCATCGAAAGCGCCTGGGGCACTTCACGCTTTGCCGTGGAGGGCAACAATTACTTCGGCCAGTGGTGTTTCAGCCCCGGCTGCGGCCTGGTGCCCGCTGCCCGCCAGCAGGGTAAAGCTCACGAAGTGAGGGTGTTCGACGACCCCGCGGCATCGGTCAAGAGTTATATGCGCAATCTCAACAGCCATCCCGCCTATGTCAGTCTGCGGCAGGCCCGCGCCGAATTGCGCGCGCAGGGCGCGCCCCTGAACGGTTGCTATCTGGCCACCGGCCTGGGCAAGTATTCTGAGAAGGGCGAAGTCTACATTGAGGCGCTGAAACAGATGATTCGGGTGAATGACCTGGAAACCGACCCCCAGGGATACTGCGCCCCGGTGATGCTGGCAGACGAGGAACCCTCCGCCCCGGAGCAATCGCCCTCGGCAGCCGTCGGTGACAACGCGGACGACCCTCAGGAAATGGCAGCGGATGAGTCGCAACAGGAATCCAGTCCCGCTTCTTCCCAGCCGGTGCCCTCCGGCTGAGCTTCAATTGCTGACCCCGGATTGCTGACCCCGGATTGCTAACCAAGGAGGATAAATGGAGCAGTCTCCCCTGAGCCCCAGCCTGAGAGTGTTGCTGGGGGTGGCCTGTTTCGTGGTGGTGATCGCCGGAATGAAAGCCGCTGCCGAGATTCTGGTGCCGTTTCTACTGGCGGCCTTTATCGCCCTGCTGTGCGCGCCGGCAATGATGTGGCTGCAGGCCCGCAAGGTGCCTACGGTGCTGGCCATAACCGTGGTGGCCCTGCTGGTACTGCTGGTGATCGGCAGCTTCTCCATGGTGGTGGCCGCATCCATCAACGACTTTGCCAAACAAGTACCCACCTATCAGGAAAAACTACTGGATGCCACCGCCGGGGTTACCGCCTGGCTGGGCCAGTATGGGGTGGATATCTCCCAGCAAACGGTCAAGCAGCAGATCAACCCGGGCCGGGCCATGGATCTGGTGCGGCGCATCCTTACCGGATTTGGCAATGCCCTCACCGACTCTTTCCTGATATTTCTCACGGTATTGTTTATTTTGTTTGAAACCTCGGGCTTCGGCGCCAAGTTCAAGCGCGCCATGGGGCCGGAGCACCGCTCCCTGTTCGCCTTTGAACAGTTCAACGACTCGGTAAAGCGCTACCTGATCATCAAGACCCTGGTGAGTATCGCCACTGGTGTATTCATCGGCATCTGGGTGGGTTTGCAGGGCCTGGATTACACCCTGCTGTGGGCTTTGCTGGCCTTTCTGTTGAACTACATCCCTAATATCGGCTCCATCATTGCCGCGGTGCCGGCGGTGATGCTGGCGTTCGTACAGTTCGGGCCGGCCAGTGCCGGGATCACCGCGCTGGGTTTCTTTATCGTTAACGTCACCATGGGCAATATTGTAGAGCCGCGGTTTATGGGTAAGGGACTGGGGCTCTCCACCCTGGTGGTATTCCTGTCATTGATTTTCTGGGGCTGGGTACTGGGGCCGGTGGGCATGCTGCTGTCCATTCCCCTCACCATGATCGTGAAACTGGCACTGGAATCCAGCCATGACAGCCACTGGCTGGCGGTACTGCTGGGCAACAAGTGATGGTATCATTCGCCGCCACAGAGACATTCAGTGAGAGCACAGCGTAATGGGCGCAAAAGACAAACAAAAGGTGATCGGCGAGGCCCTGGATGAAACCCAGGTGGCCCGTTTTCTGGCGATGCAACCCAGCCCCGGAGAGGATGCGGATTTTCATATACTGACCAAAGCTTACCGGGGCCTGCCGGTGGATTACTTTGATCAGTTTCTGGGGCTGTTCAAGGCTCAGGGGCGCAACATCAATGCCACCGACCGGGAGGGCCGGACCCTGCTACAGATCGTGGCGGCACACAAACGCCAGCCGGGCTATGTGGATGTGCTGAAAAAGCACGGGGCCCAATAATTCAATCAACCAGACTCCGTTTAGGCTACCGCCTGATCGGTCAGTGGGGGCCGGGCTGGAACATCCAGCCGGTAACCCACACCAGCCTCGGTAATGATAAATTCCGGTTGCCTGGGATCCGCTTCGATCTTATGCCGTAATTGCATAACGTAGACCCGCAAGTATTGCTTGTGTGGGCGTGGGCGTCACCCCACACCGCTTTCAGAATCTGCCGATGGGTGAGCATGCTGCCCCGGTGCCGCATCAAAAAACTCAACAGGTCATACGTCTGACCACTGGGTCCGCCCTTTTCAGTGCAATGATTACAACGGCGTTGATGCAATTCTTACAACCTGCCGGCCCGCCCCCCAAACAGAAACCTTAATGTCGTAGTCCTTTCGTAATCGTTTCACCGCCGATGGAGCCAACCTACAATCCATGCACGATGGAGAGTGGAACAGCAGGCAGTCGTTACAGCAGTGACTGCCGATTGCTGTAACTGCATTGTCTGCAATCATTGCATTCCGCGGGGTTAGCATATTTCGCGCCAACGGCGAAAAACGCCACTCTACTGGCGCTATTGGAGTGGACCTATTGTTGCATTGACACTGTTACCAGCATTGAACCAATCGCTGCAGGATGAATCGAAATTTATTCAAACGACAGCTAATTTTTCGCCGGAGGAGAGATCGCATGAGATATTCTCGTACAGCATCGCGTCAGGACCAACGTCAACCTCTGGAGCCGAAGCTGTTCGGTGCCGCCTTCCTGCAACTGGACCAGGTTATCGAGCGCTTTCACCCCATGCTGGAAGACGATCAGTTCCTGCAGGAAAATCTTGATGTGATTTGTGATCAGCTGAAGTCCAATGCCATTCAGCACGAACCGGTTGCGGTTGAGGAATGCGAACAAATCGTGGAACACCTTGACCGGGTTACCAACCACGCGCAGGATATGGCTAAAGAGGAGCAGCGGATTATTGAGGAAAGTCACCTGCAGGCCGATGGTGAAGAGGAACAGGAATCCGCTGCCTACTTTGAGCTTGCCAACCAGTTGCGGCTGTGCTCCGCCCAATTCCGACGCAATCTGCTGCGCGCCGCCTGAATGCAAATCTTCCACTAGGAGATTACCATGCCCATACTGTTAATGTTGCTTGCCACGTTGGTGACACTGTATTTACGCACCAGCCGAACCATCACTCTGGCGGCCCTGGCCGTCGCCGCCGTGCTGGGCTGCTGGTGGCACGCCTGGAGTCTGGCCGCGATTATTCCAGCAGTGATCGTCTATGCCGTCGCCCTGGTGCTGGTGCTGCCCAATCCCTTGCGCTTGAAACTGAGTGACAAAATTCTGCAGCAGATTCGCAACATGCTGCCGACGCTATCGGACACTGAGCGTCAGGCACTGCATTCCGGCGACGTGGACTGGGATGCGCAATTGTTTTCGGGCAAACCCGAATGGGAAAAGTTGTTGGAAGCCGAGCCTTTTAAGCTTACGCAGGAAGAACAGGACTACGTGAATGGCCCGGTCAGTGAACTTTGCGCCATGCTCGACGACTGGAAGATTACGAACGAAGACAAGGATCTGTCACCCGAGACCTGGAAATTCATCCGCGAGCAGGGTTTCTTTGGCCTGGTAATCGACAAGCAATATGGTGGTAAGGGGTTCTCCGCCGCAGCCCATTCCGAGATCGTCATGAAAGTATCCACCCGCAGCGTCAGCGCCGCGGTGACCGTGATGGTGCCCAACTCTCTGGGGCCGGCGGAATTGCTGCAGCATTACGGCACCGACGAGCAGAAACAATATTATTTGCCGCGGCTGGCCAAGGGTGAGGAAATCCCCTGTTTCGCGCTCACCTCGGCCCTGGCGGGTTCCGATGCTGGTGCGATTCCCGACCTGGGCATCGTAGCCGAAGGCACCTGGAACGGCAAAAAAACACTGGGCTTAAAAGTCACCTGGAACAAGCGCTACATCACCCTGGCGCCGGTGGCCACCCTGATCGGCTTGGCCATTAAGGTGGAGGATCCTGATGGCCTCTTGGGAGGAGAGAAGGATCTGGGGGTCACCTGCGTACTGGTTCCCCATGACACGCCCGGGGTGAATCACGGCGACCGCCACCTGCCTATGAACCAGGCCTTTATGAACGGCACCACCTGGGGTGACGACGTGTTCATCCCCATGGACCAGATCATTGGCGGCCAGGAAATGATTGGACAAGGCTGGGTGATGTTGTTGGAGTGCCTCTCTGTGGGCCGGGCCATTTCCCTGCCCGCGCTAAGCACAGGCGCTGGCAAACACTGTTGCCTGACCACCGGCGCCTATGCCGCCATCCGGCAGCAATTCGGCCGCTCCATTGCCGACTTCGAAGGGGTTCAGGAAGCCCTGGAACCTATCGCTGGCTACAGCTACATGATGGACGCCGCCCGCCGCATGACCGCCGCGATGCTGGATCGTGGGGTGAAGCCCGCAATTCCCTCGGCGCTGCTGAAGTACCGCAACACCGACCTGATGCGCGATGTGGTGAACAATGCCATGGACGTGGTGGCGGGGCGGGCGGTGATCGCAGGGCCGCGGAATTTCCTGGCCCGGGTGTACCAGTCCCTGCCCATCAGTATTACCGTGGAAGGCGCCAATATCCTGACTCGCAGTCTGATGGTGTTCGGCCAGGGGGCCATTCGTTGCCACCCCTATCTGGTGCAGGAAATCGAGGCTGCCAGCGCCGAGCCCAGCAGCAAGGTAGTGAAGCAGTTCGATCAGGCCTTCTTTGGCCACACCGCCCACGCGCTCAGCAACGTACTGCGCAGCTTTGGTCTGGCGCTGAGCTTTGGCTACTTAAGCAAGGCCCCCAGCGAGGGCGGCCTGCAAAATCACTACCGCAAACTGAATCGTTTCTCCGCTTCCTTCGCCATGCTCACCGACGTCAGCCTGGCGGTGATTGGGGGCAACCTCAAGGCTCGTGAGCGTCTCTCCGGACGCATGGCGGATTGTCTGGTGAGTCTCTATTACGCCTCTGCGGTATTGAAGCGATTCCACGATACCGGCTATCCGGAAAGCCAGCGGGTGCTGGTGGAATGGGGCATGAAACGCTGTCTGTATGATGTGCAGATGTCCCTCAATGACATCATTGCCAACTATCCTCAGACGTGGTTGCGACCGCTGCTCAGAGTGTTGGTATTCCCACTGGGTTTGCGACTGTCACCGCCGTCAGATACTCTGGGGCAGCAGGTGGCACAGACCATCACCCGACCGGGTGAGGTGCGCGACGCACTCACCGCGGGTATTCACCTGAATGAAGATCCCGACGATCCGGTGGGCCGGGTGCTGAATGCCTTCAACCTGCATAATCAGACCGCAGCGTTGCAGCATAAACTGCACAAAGCCATCAAAGAGGCGAAAGATGCCGAGGAAATCAAGGATCTGGAAATGCTGTTGGAAACTCAGCGTGATCTGAAAATGCGCTGGGCAGAGCAGAACGGTATTCTGACGGCCGATGAGGTGGCACAGCTGGATAAAACCATGACCGCGATCTACGACGCGCTGAAAGTGGATTCATTCCCGAAACTGGAAACCACCGCCGCCGGTAAAATGGTGGCGCAGCGGGAAGAGGTTGAGGCGGAGGAAACCGACTCTCGGCAGTCGGCCTGATTGCCAACTCACCTCTTGTGCAACCCCGCTGGTCTGACTGACCGGCGGGGTTTTTATTTTCGCAGCTGGTGACTACCTGAGACAGGCTACTTAAAGGGGGCTCAGGGATCAGCTGGCCTTCAGGTATCAGCAAACTGCGCCTTGATTCGCAACACTTCGGGGATAATGCCCCAAAACGTCTGCACCAACTCAGGATCAAAATGCTTTCCACTTTGCTCCTGCAGCAACTCCAGAGCGGCTTCCACGGTCCAGGCTTTTTTATAGGGACGCTCACTGGTGAGCGCGTCAAACACGTCCGCGATGGCCACGATTCTGGCTTCCACAGGAATTTCTTTACCGGCCAGACCGAACGGGTAGCCGGAGCCGTCCCATTTTTCGTGGTGATGCAGGGCCACACTGCGGGCCAGTTGTAAAATCGGCGCATCGGATTCGCCCAGTATTTCGGCACCAATTTGCGGGTGCCGCTGCATAATGGCAAATTCCTCCGGGGTCAGTTTGCCGGGCTTCAACAGAATATGATCGGCAATACCGATCTTACCGATATCGTGCATGGGCGCGGCATTCAGCAGATCTTCCGCCATGTTATCCGGAAAGCCATGGGCCAGGGCCAGCAGCCGGGAATAGTGGCTCATCCGCATCACATGCATGCCGGTCTCGTTGTCTTTGTACTCAGCCGCCCGACCCAGCTTCTGAATAATCTGCAGCCGGGTGGATTTGAGTTCATCGGCCTGCACCAGCGACAAGTGGTTGCGCACCCGGGCCATCACGATCGCCGGGCTCAGGGGTTTGGTAATGTAATCCACGCCACCGCATTCAAAGCCGGTGGCCTCATCCACTTCATCCTTCAAAGCGGTTACAAAAATGACGGGGACTTTGGCGGTGGCGGGATCGGCTTTGATGTGCTTGCAGGCTTCAAACCCGGTCATACCGGGCATCATCACATCCATCAGCACCAGATCCGGCCGCTCACTGCCCACCAGTCGAATCGCTTCGTCGCCACTCTTGGCAAACACCAGCTGATAATCGTCCTGCAGCATGAGTTTAAGAATTCTGAGGTTGGTGGGCTCGTCATCCACCACCAGCAGCTTACGGTGATTCAGCAGTGTAGGACCCATGGCTACGGACTCTGTTCCAGATGATGATGAATTTCCTGCAGGGTTGTCAGCGCGGCTATGAACTCAAAATTGGCGAACGCTTCTTCCAGCTGCTCCAGTGTCCTCCGCCCCAGCGCGTCTCCCTGGGCCAGTACCAGGCGCAGCGCCTGATCATCGCAACGGTTGCGCCGGGAGGCCTGGATCAACCGGGCCACGGCGCCCCGCAGCGCGGCGGAATCCACCGCAGCCGTCGGCGCTGGCGCCGGCTTCTGCCCGGATGCCGGCGGATACGTATCGAGGTCTGCCTGCAGTTGCCGGCTCAGGGCCTGCAGAGTGCGGAGCTGCCGGTGGCAGGGCTCGGCCTGTTGCTGCCGGGCGGCCGTCTCCAACTGCCGACAGCAGCCCTCAAGATCCACCAGCGCCAGATTGGCAGTGCTCCCCTTCAGACGATGGGCGACAGCAGCCAGACCGGCAAAATCCGCCAGTTCCAGGGCATTTTGCGACTCCTGCAGCTGCTGCTCCAGGCCACGGCAAAAGCGCCGCAGCTCCTCCAGGTACAGTTGGCTGTCCCCCCACATTGCCGCGCCTTTGGTCATGTCAAATGACCCGCCACCGGCGTCAGCGGAGGCGGGTTCTTCGGTCGCTGATTCCATTGGTAAGGCCAGCACCCTGGCCATTTCGGCGGTGAGCCTGTGAAACTCCACCGGTTTGGCACAAAACCCGGTCATGCCGGCGGCCAATGCCGCCTCGCGCTCCTGTTCCATTACGCCGGCTGTCATGGCAATCACCGGCAGCGGCAACAGCCCCTGTTCCGCCCGCTGGCGGCGGATCGCCTCACTGGCGGCCAGACCGTCCATCAGCGGCATCTGAATATCCATCAGCACCAGATCATAGTGGCCCCGGACCGCTTCCTTGACGGCCGCCGCGCCATCGCCCACACAGGTGACCGTATGCCCCGACTGCTGCAGACGGATTTTCACCAGATCCCGGTTTTGTTGCACATCATCGGCCACCAGCACACTGAGGGGCGGCAGTGCCACCAGCGTTTGCCGACAGGTCTCCTCCACCGGCTTTCCGTGAGCAAGCGGCACCTGAAACTGAAAGCAACTGCCCTGCCCGGGCTCGCTGCGAACACTGATTTTACCGCCCATCAACTCCACCAGCTGACGACTGATGGTGGTACCCAAACCAGTGCCCCCAAAGCGCCGGTTCATGGACAGGTCCGCCTGGGTGAAGGGCTCAAAGATGGCCTGCAACCGGTCCGGCTCAATACCGATACCGGTATCGCTGATGCGAAAACCGACTTCATCATCTGCGGCGGGATACACTTCCAGCGCCACTTTGCCCTGGGCGGTAAACTTGATGGCATTACCCACCAGGTTGGTCAGGACCTGGCGTAGCCGGTCCGGGGCACCCAGATAATAGGGCGCCAGCTGCGGGCTGATCTGTACCGCCAGTTCCAGCCCCTTCTGGCGCGCCTGCAGCCAAAGTGTGGATATCACGGAATCCACCAGCTGCGCCAACGAAAAGTCCACCCACTCCAGTTCCACCTTACCCTTTTCCAGCTTTGCCATATCCAGCACATCATTGAGCAAATGCAGCAATGAACGGGCGGCGTTATGCAGGGAATGCAAATATTCGGTTTGCTCCCGGTCCAGTGGGGTATTCATCAGAATATCGCTGAACCCGATGATGGCGTTCATGGGCGTACGAATTTCGTGGCTCATGTTGGCCAGAAATGCGCTGCGACTCATGGCCGCCTGCTCCGCATTCACTTTGGCGTTCACCAGTTCGATATCCAGTTGTTTGCGCTTGGTGATGTCCATCATAAAGCCGTCGATCCAGACGATATTGCCATCCGCATCCACCTGACAATCGCCATTGTCCTGCAGCCAGCGCACAGAGCCATCCCGGTGGCGGATACGGTACTGGTACTCAAACGCTTTGGGTCGCTGGGCCAGACGGCGGGCGGAAACCTGATCTTCCGCCAGAATCAGATCCGCGAAGCTGACCTTGGGATCAGGCAACATAAAATCCGCCGCAGGGTATCCGGTTATGGCTTCCACCGCGTCACTGATAAACACCATGTCCCAGGACTCGTTGCAATGGCAGCGATAGGCGGCACCGGGGATATTGCCAATCAGGGAGCGGAACCGGGCCTCGTTGGCCTTGAGTTCATTTTCCATCTTGGTCTGCTCGCGCAGGTCGGTAATAAATCCCACGAACAGATCTTCGTCAGGCAATTGCACATGGCCGATGGCCAGCCGCACCGGAATCCGTTCACCGTGCTTGTGCAAAGCCTCCACCTGCCGGCCCTGACCGATAATATGGGCAATCCCTGTACGCATGTAATTCTGCAGATAGCCATCGTGTTCGCTGCGCACCGGTTCCGGCATCAGCATGCGGATGTTCTGTTGCAACAGTTCCTCCTGCCGCCAACCCAGAATGGATTCCGTGGCCTCGTTCACCGCCAGAATGATGCCCCGGTGGTTGATGGTGATAATACCATCCACCGCTGTCTGCAGAATGCCCAGCAGCCGCTGCTCATTGGCCCGGGCCCGCAGCGACAGACGCCGGTAACGCAGCAGCAGAGTCACCGCCACCACCACACAGGTAATCACTACCGTAGTCGCGGACACGCCGATGGCCAACAGGGTGGACAGGCTGGCGGCATCGGGATTCGGCTGAAACCCCGCCGGTGGCACGAACCGGGCCGCCGCCATTCCCACATAATGCATGGTGGCAATGGCCAGGCCCATGCCCACGCCACCGGCCAGGTCCCCCAGGGGTGGCCAGGTGGCCACTGCGTGAAACCGGCGCACGCCGATACGCAACCACAGGGCGGCCACTGACAACACCACGGCCACCAGGATGGACAAGGCAAAGATCCAGGGGTCATAGCGCAGAGCCGGCGCCATCACCATCCCCGCCATACCGATATAATGCATGGAACCGATGCCGGCTCCCATCAGCACACCCCCGATCAATAGCTCCCGGCAGCTGACGGTGGCCTTGCTGTTTAGATGCAGGGCCACTCCGGAGGCCGCCACGCTGGGCAGCATGGAGATCAGGGTGAGACCGGGCGCATAGGTCACGGGGGTGCAGAGGCTGAACGCCAGCATACCGATAAAATGCATGGACCAGACTCCGCCCCCCAGGGCAATACTGCCCGCCAACAGGGTGATGGTCCGGAACGGGCGGGCCCGGGAGTGGCGCGCCTGACTGGCCATAGACAGGGCCATGGCGGAGGTGAACACGGCGATCATTATGGACAGCACCACCAGCCAGGGGTCGAAACTGCCATAAATCAGAAGGGAATCATGGGGATAGGAAAACAGTGAGAACAAGTGATCGAACACCCGGGGGCCAGCGCCAGCAATAGTCTTCAGTCTAGCTCAGAGACCGCTGTTCGCTAGCCGGAACCCCGGGTGTTCAGGTTGGTGTTACTCCACCGAAATGGCATCCACTTTCTGGAAGCCCCGGGGCAGTTTGTTGCCACGCCGGCCCCGCTCCCCCAGGTAGTGTTCCAGGTCGCTGAATTTCAGCCCCAGATGGCGCTTGCCGGCAAAAATCTTCAATTGATTCTGCTGCCCCAGCACCGCCATGCCCACCACGATTTCTTCGCGACTGGCGGCCCGGGCGGCGGGAATACTGATGATCTTATTGCCCTTGCCCTTGGCCAGTTCCGGCAACTCCGCCACCGGGAACATCAGCATACGGCCTTCGTTGGTCACCGCCACCACATACTGATTGTCGGCATCGGTCACCGGCGCCGGCGGTAACACCCGGCTGCCTTTGGGCAGGTTGATATAGGCCTTGCCGTTCTTGTTGCGGGTCTGGGCATCCCCCAGGGTACCGATAAAGCCATAACCGGCGTCGCTGGCAATGAGGTAGCGCTGACTGTCGGCCCCCATCAGCACCGCGTCGAAGGTGGCGCCGGACGGCGGTGACAAGCGCGCGGATAACGGTTCCCCCTGGCCCCGGGCCGAAGGCAGGGTGTGGGCCGGCAGGGCGTAACTGCGGCCGGTGCTGTCAATGAAAATAGCGTTTTGATTGGACTTGCCGGGGGCCGCAGCAAGGTATTCATCGCCGGCTTTGTAACTGAGGCCGGCGGCATCGATATCGTGGCCCTTGGCCGCCCGCACCCAGCCTTTTTTCGACAGCACCACGGTCACCGGATCGGCGGACACCAGTTCGGTTTCATCCAGGGCTTTGGCCTCGTCCCGCATGACAATGGGGGAGCGGCGGTCATCGCCGAACTTGTCCATGTCCTCGCGGATTTCCTCCACGATGAGTTTTTTCAACTTGGCGTTGGAGTTGAGAATGGCCTCCAGGGACTTGCGCTCCTGCTCCAGTTCGTCCTGTTCGCCACGAATCTTGAATTCTTCCAGCTTGGCCAGATTGCGCAGGCGGATATTGAGTATCGCCTCGGCCTGCACATCGGTAATCCCGAAGCGCTCCATCATCACCGGCTTGGGCTCGTCCTCGGTGCGGATGATGTGAATCACCTCATCAATGTTCAGATAGGCAATTAACAAACCTTCCAGGATATGCAGCCGGTCCAGCACTTTATCCAACCGATACTGCAGGCGGCGGCGTACCGTGGTGATACGGAACTCCAACCACTCACTGAGCAGATCGTGCAGGCCTTTGACCCCGGGGCGGCCATCGTTGCCGATCACATTCAGATTAACGCGATAGGTGCGCTCCAGATCGGTGGTGGCAAACAGGTGCCCCATCAGCTGCTCGATATCCACCCGATTGGAACGGGGGGTAATCACCAGCCGGGTGGGATTTTCATGATCCGACTCGTCCCGCAGATCGCTCACCATGGGCAGTTTCTTCTTGTTCATCTGGTCGGCGATCTGCTCCAGCACCTTGCTGCCGGACACCTGATGGGGCAGCGCCGTGATAATCACGTCACCATCCTCTTGCAGATAGCGGGCGCGCATGCGCAGGGAACCGCGACCGCTGACATACATTTTTATGATGTCGTTGCGGGGGGTGATGAGCTCTGCCTGGGTGGGAAAGTCCGGACCCTGAATGATGTCGCACAGATCGTCCACCGAGCAGCCCGGATCCTCCAGCAGCTTGATACAGGCCTCGCCCACCTCCCGCAGGTTATGGGGCGGAATATCCGTGGACATGCCCACGGCGATGCCCATGGCGCCGTTCAACAGCACATTGGGCAGCCGCGCCGGCAATATGGCGGGCTCCTCCAAGGAGCCGTCAAAGTTGGGCTGCCACTCCACCGTGCCCTGACCCAGTTCCCCCAGCAGCACATCGGCATAGGGGGCCAGACGGGACTCGGTGTAACGCATGGCGGCAAAGGATTTGGGGTCGTCCGGTGAGCCCCAGTTGCCCTGTCCGTCCACCAGGGGGTAGCGATAGGAGAAGGATTGCGCCATCAGCACCATGGCTTCGTAACAGGCGCTGTCACCATGGGGGTGGTATTTACCCAGCACATCCCCCACGGTACGGGCGGACTTTTTGTGCTTGGACGAGGCCTTGAGCCCCAGCTCCGACATGGCATAAATGATGCGCCGCTGCACCGGTTTCAGGCCGTCCCCCAGACTGGGCAGGGCCCGGTCCAGGATCACGTACATGGAATAATCGAGATAGGCGCGTTCGGTGTACTCTTTGAGGGGAAGGCGTTCGATGCCTTCAAAATCCACGGGTTGGGTCATAATGTTGTGCTGAAATTCGCTCTGATTTTACGGGTGGCGGGCGTTATGCCCTCATTCTAATGCAAGAGACCGAAAAAACCAGAATTGATTCAGATGCTTATTCTTTGCCAGCCCGGTGGCGGGGTAGCACTGGCCCCGGTTTCAAGGGCCAGCGATCCGGAACCCGGCAATCAGTGACCCAGGCGGCGGCGGGCCAGCACCAGCGCCACCGCCCCCATCAGGATCAGGCCCAGGGGGCCGGGCTCGGCCACCGCGACATAATGCCCGGACTGCTGCACATGGACCAGCTCGTGACTGAGCAGCAGCTCACCGGATTGAGCCACCACGCCACAGGCCAACTGCAAGGCACAAATCAGCCCCAGGGGCCCCACTCCGGCGCCGAACCCCGTTTCCCCCCAGGCGAGAATCCCCTCGCCCCGACCGCGAAAGCCATCGCCAAGAGGCCCGCCGTTAAGGTCGTAAACCAACCCCAGCAGATCGGTTTGTCCCAGGGACCAGGCCATCTCCCCGTCAAAGCCGCTGAACAGCATCCGGAAGCCACTGACCTCGCCCCGGTGCGCCGCCCGCTGGCCATTGCCATCCAGGTCCTCCCCCAGGAAAAAGCCGCTGACATAGGCGCCTCCGGCATAGCCCCCCTGGTAGAACTCGTAGCCTATGGGGGTGGCCTGGGCCTGAGTCGTCAGTAACCAGCCCGCCATTCCCGCTATCAGTGTCAGTGCCAATCGAATCGTCATTATCCTTCCCCTGTGTGATTCCCAATGTGGGATCGCTTTACCAGAGTTATCGCAATAGCAATGCCAGACCCACTGTGATTGCTGCGGACGGGGAACGGTACTTTGCCACAATGAGGGGTAACAGCAGCCTGCAACGGCCAGGCTTCGTGTCACTTTTTTGCAAGGAGCGCCTGCAGTGACATGCCACCACCAGGCCACAACGTGTCACTATGCCCAGGCCACTGCCACCCACGCCATTTATTGGGGCTGGCACGATCCTTGAATCCTGCTGTGCAGAGCGCCCTGGCTGACCGGTGGCATCGCAAAGTTCCTCAGGCCGGCGCATAATGAGCAACAGCTTCGTATCGATATACCCATTATTACAGGGGGCCTTGCCATGGATATCCGGATACCCGACGACATTGCCGAGCGCTGCGGTTATTCCCGCCAGGAGCTCACCGAAATACTGGCGGTTTCGCTTTATAAATTACAACGCATCAATGGCGTGGAAGGCGGCGAAATGCTGGGGCTGTCGGAAATGGAGTTTCATGGGGTGGTGAACAAGTACGGTCACACCGTCAATTACGACAGCGATGATCTGTTGCAGGACATCGACAACCTGAAGGACTTCTGACATGGGACGCGGTAACAACAAGATCGTCATCAGCGATACCACCGCTATTATTTATCTGTCCCGGTTGCGGGCCCTGCATCTGTTGGAGTCCTTGTTTCAGGTGATCTATATTCCGGAGGCGGTGTATCAGGAGCTGATCCGCAAAGGCGATCATATTCCCGGTGCCATCGAGGTGAAAACCTATCCCTGGATCAAGACCGAGCCGGTAAAAAATCTGGCAAAAGTCATGCAGGGTTTTGGTCGCCCGTTGCACGCGGGAGAATCCGAAGCCATTGCCCTGGCCCTGGAAAAAAACGCCGACCTGCTGATTATCGACGAGAAGGACGGCCGCTGGGAGGCCCGCCAACAGGGGATTCGCATCACCGGCATGCTGGGCATTTTTCTGCTGGCCAAGGAGCGTGGGCTGATTCGCAGCGTCCGGCCTTACCTGGACCGTCTGGTGCTCACCACCAACTTCAAGCTGAACCCCAAGCTGTATCATGACGTTTTGATGGCTGCCGGCGAAAGCAAAGCGGGCAGCCAGTAGCGCCAGCGCGGGTGGCTGCCGCAACGGGCCACCCGCTCAGGCTGTGGGCGCCGGCAAACCGGAACTATCCTTCCAGATAATCCTCTTTTACCCAGCCTTCCTGTTCCAGCCGCACCTTGGCCCAGCCCTGCTCCTGTTTCAACACCGTCACCCGGGTGCCATGGGGCAAGGGATCGCGCACTGTTTTCGCATTGAGGGAAGGCAGTTCCCGGATATTGAGACGAGAGGCGCTGACCCGGGCCTGGCGGGTGGCGGGCGGCGCCAGCTCCACCACCGGCGTCAATGGCAGGTTCTCGGAGCGACTCAGCAACAATTGGTCCCGCAGGGTATCCAGGGGAAACGCCGGGCCGGGATCGGTCTTGCGCTGGGGCGCCACCTCTTCGTGCCCCACGATATACTGAATATTAAAGCGTTCCACCAAAGCGCCACAGAGTTCGAAGGCACACATAATCTGGGCCTCGGTATAAATATGCCAGTGGCGGGCGCCACTTTCATTGCGATGCACCGCCTCCATCACCTCTTCTTCATCGAAGCGGCCGCCATAAAGCGACACGAAGTGACTGCCGGCGCGCTTTAAGGGCCCGGCGTTCACCATCTCGATACCGATACTGTATTGATTGATGCCGGTGCGATTGGCGTATTCACTGCGGCCCGCGTGCCAGGCCTTGCGGTTGAGCGGAATCATCTGCACGATGCTACCGTCCCGCCCCAGCACCAGGTGCGCCGAGGCTTTCACGTGGGGCTTGGCCAGATGACTGACCGCGCCCGACAGGGTGGTCCCCGCCGTGTAATGCATCACAATCATATCCAGCTGACCCGGCTCGAAATTGCCGGAATCCTTACCGGTCACCAGCTCGTGAGTGACTTTGTCCCCCTGCAGCAGGCCGTCATCAGCAATTGAAAAACCCATGGCACATTCCCCCGTTTATTCAACCTTTGGCGCCGGATTCCGCGCTGTCATTGTTGCCGCCCATTTTACGCTGCAGCAGGGGCAGCACATTGCGCATGGCCCGCTCACCAAACAGAAAACCCAGTACCAGGAAATTGATCATCCAGAACGCGGATTGAAAATCCAGGCCCACGTCTTTGGCGATTTCGGTGGTGGCGGCATTGGGCCACTTGTTCTGCACGAACACCGCATAATCCAGATACAACACAAAGAAACCCCAGATGGGCCGTTGCATGCCCCGCAGAAACACCACGATCTCCCCCAGCTTGCCAAACTTCTGCAGATCCTTGGCGGTGCCTTCCATTTCCCGGATACGCTGATCAAACAGGGCCTGTTCCTCCTGCGCCAGCTGCAGCAGTTTCAGTTCGTGTTCGCGGGAGGCTTTGCGGATCACCTCCTCCAGTTTCAGACGTTCGGACTCACTGAGTTTCGGCGGAAAATAATCTTTTACCGTATCCACGATTTTTTCGCCGATACCACCGCTGAGAAAATCCACCACTTTCCCGAATAATGACATAGATGCCCCCTTGACCCGCTCTGCGAGCGAATCTGTCGACCGGTTGGAATGCGCTACTGCGAAAAGAGATTGTCTGAATCGGGGCCGGCTTTGATTGCCGACTCAAGCACTGCAAGACGAACTCACTGTAATGCAAAGCGGTGCTGAAATCACCCCTTCACTGGCGCCCTGGGTATTTTTGCCGCCGGTAATGAACAGCAAAGTCACAATTACCCGGCCAGGTTCAGCGGAAAGCGGAGGAATAAAATGTCGGCTGCTGATCCCGGGCCGCCACCCGAAAGCAAAACCACTGCCCGGGGGTGGCCACCGGTGGGTGATACCAGCGTAGAGCGTAACGGGCCATACCGCTCTCCGCCGGGCCCAGATGCATCAGCTGCAGATCCGCGCCCTGGTCGTCCACCGGCTCGCCCCGGGCATCCCGCAGCGGCACGAAATGTTCGCCGTCCGCGCTGACTTCAATAGACAGCAACGGTCGATGCAACTGTAACTGACCGGGGTTCACATCCAACAGCGTGGTTTCCCAATAAGGTTCCTGGTTAGCGGCGGCCGCGGTAAAGGCTGGCGCCTGGATCTGCAGCCGCTGCCCCGCCGCCGGTTGCGGCGGGGGGAAATAACGGGCGGTGCGCAACTGAAACCGCCATTGCGCCGGCAGTTGCAGGCGCTCCGGGGTAGCCAGCAGGTCGCTTACGACCCGGGCCGCTTCCCGAGCCAGAAACGGGGTGG
>MDSW01183413.1_pt1 | contig 20125 bp, 10 predicted proteins | sample 811171 | NCBI WGS metagenome assembly MDSW01 (sample SAMN05326641, study PRJNA326480) | marine metagenome | isolation source: seawater | place: Atlantic Ocean: North West | collected 2012 | reverse complement strand
TCGCCGTGGCTCGCCGCCGCCGCCGCCGCCGTCGCCGCGTCCAGCGCCGCGCACGCCAGCCGCGCCGCCGCGCGCGCGGCGTCGTACGCCGCGGCGACGCCCTCGCCGCCGTCGGGCCCGAGCGCGTCGGCCGCGGCGACCGGGTGGAACAGGGACGCCGCCGACCGACTCCTCGTCGACGCGGCTCCGGGCGTTCCGGAAAAACGCGCAGCTCCGGAAAACCCACCCTCGCTGACGCTCCTCACCTGCGCCACCCCGGCCTCCTTCACGGCGTCCACCACCAGCCGCATCGTCTCGTCGCTCGCCGCGACGGTCGAGCGTTCCATCGCCTCCGCGACGACGTCCGCGAGCGTCGCCCACAACCGCGCGTCCGCGGGGGTGTTCGGCCTGGCCCGCAAGATTCGCGCCGCGCCGCTCGGCCAAGACGCCATGACGAGCGCGTTGGCGCCGGGCGGGCCAAAGGCGAGGACGCCGCGCAACAGACGCGCCGCGACGGACGCCTCCGCGTGGTTCGCCGCGCTTCCCAGCCGCGCCAACGACACCATCGCCGAGGACGCGGGGGAGGCCCACCGAAGGGTCGCGTCCGCGACGCGCGCGACGCCGGGGAGGGAGGAGGCGGCGCCGACCCCGGGGCCTCCGCCGGCGGCGTCCTCGAGCATCAGTCGCTCGAGCGTCGCCAAAACCCCCGCGGCGCCGCCCATGCGTTTCACCTCCAGGCGCTGCGCGAGCATCGCGCGAACCTTGGGGACGTCCACGCGCTCCCCGATCTTCGCGCGCGCGGGGAACGGCGCGGTTCGAACGCGCGCGGGGAAGCGAAGCTGCGAGGCGAGCGGCTCGGGAAGCGCCAAGACGTCCGAGTCGTCGTCGTCCGCTTTGGACGCGTCTACATCCCCCTCCTCCTCCGAAACAAAACCCCCCTCGCGGCGGAGGCGCGTCGCGAGCGCGGCGACGGGCGCGAAGACGACGTACGCGAAAAACGTCGCGACGCGCTCGCGCACCGTCGGCCGCGCGTGGAACACGAGCGCGAACAAACCCGCCGCGCGACCGTACGGCGCCCTGCGCGTCGAGTCCTTCTCGTCGGCGCTCGGCGCGGGTTCCGCGAAGAAGCGCCGCGTCGCGTCGCACCGTTGCGCGGCGACGGCGAGAAACCCGAGCGCCGCCTGCGCGACGTCCGCCTCGGGGCCCACCGTCCCCGGATCGCTCAGCGTCTCGCTCGCCAGCTCGGCGCACGCGGCGAGCGTCGCGGGCGCGGAGATGGCGGCGTCCAGGCGCTCGTCCCCCGCCAGCGCGCACAGCTGGTCCGCGGCGGAGACGCGCGCCGAGACGCCCGCGGCGGACCCGCACAACACCCCGACCAAGTCTCGGACGTCCGCGGGGGAAAACGCCGACGCGACGCGCGCGGAAACCTTCGCGGGCGTCGGGTACGCGTCGGCGTAATGCGGCGCGAAACCCTGGCCGCTCTTCGACGCGCGCCGCAGCATCGTCCCGAACGGATCGACGAACGCTCTCTGCGCCTCGTTGAGCGGCTCCCCCGGCGCGGGCATCGGCGGGGCGTCGCGGTCGGCGCCGACGAAACGCGCCAGGCCCTCCGCCGCCGCGCTTCTCCGCCGCGCCGACTCGTGGAACAGCCCGCGCAGGAGCGGCTCGAGCGGCGTCCACGCGTCGCTCGGCGCCGAGCGCACCGCGGCGGCGGCGGCTTGGCTCGCCGCGGGGCCCGCCGCCTCGTCGTCCAGGTCGCACTCGAGCCACGGAAGCCACGGGAGGAGCGCCGCCGACGCCGCGCGGCGGAGGCTCGAGGACGCAGACGAATCCCCCGACGCGCTCCTTCTCGGCGGCGCGCTCATCGCGGCGAGGCACCGCGCGGCGTGTGGGCGCGCGCCCGGGTCGGCCAAGCCGCCGGCGATTATCTCCCCCGCGACCAAATCGCCCACCATCACCGCGCGCGCGGCGTGCGCCACCGCGCCGGACGCGGCGGCGTGCGCCTCCGCGGAGTGCTCGTCGACGTCCCCCGCGGCGGCCAAGGCGGCGTACGCGCCCCTCCTCCCCGCGGCGGATTCCACGCGGAGCAATTCTCTCATCGCCGCCCTAGCCGCCTCGACGCCGGCGGCGAGGAAACGCGCGTCGCCCGCGGGCGAGGGGCTCGGGGTCTGCGCCGTCGCGGCGGCTAAGCTCGTGAGCACCGTCGCGACGAGGCGCGCCGCGAGCGGCTCGGCCTCCTCCTCGGCGATGAAGTCGAGCGCGGGAATCGCGGCGAGCGCGAGCCCCGCCGCGTCGGCGGGCGCGCGCGTCGCCGCCGTCGCCGCGTCGTCGCGCGCCGCCGTCGCCGCGGCATTCAACGCGGCGTCCGCGCGAACCGCCGCGTGGACCTGCGTGCTCGACGCCGTCGCGCCGAGCACCTCCAGAGCGGCGAGGCACGCCGCCCGCAGGCCGGGAACCGCGGCCGCCAAGAGCTCGTCGATCGCCGCCGTCTCGAGGCGATGGACGAGCCTCGCGGGAACGCCGCCCGCGTCGGCGGCGAGCGCCATCGCCGCGGGACCCGCCGCGCACATCATCACCGCCGTCATGCCGAGCGCGGGGAAAAACGCGGGGCACTCAGAGGTCGGAAGCGAGTCGTCCACGCCGTCGACGGAGGCGGCGACGGCGGCGCCGGAGAGCGCGTCGGAGATGCCCACGAGGTACGCGCCGAGCCGAGCCGCCGTCGACGCCGCGTCGGGCGAGCCGCCGTCCTTTTGTTGGTGAAATCCCGCGCCCGAGGATCCCTCCCCCGAATCCACGTCGCTCAGCTCCAACAGCGGAAGCACCTCGCCCAAAACGAGCAGAGCGTCCCCGGCGACGTCGCCGGGCATCGCGAGCATCGGAATCACCGCCGACGCGATGAGGTGCGCGGCGGGGAGGGTCGCGAGCGAGCCCGCTTCCGAAAAATCGGAGACCGAGGAGGAGCCTCCCGAACCTCCCGAGCCTCCTCCCTCGCCTCCCTCGCCGTCGCCGCTCCGCCGGCTTCGACGCCCGTACGCGCCGTCCGCCTGGTGGCCCAGGGCGCCCCTCAGCGCGGACGCGAACGCCCTGAGCGCCTCGAGCGCGGCGGCGCGGACGCGCCCCGGCGAGACGACCTCGCGATCGCCGCCTCTGTTGAACCTCGAGACCGCGGCGGGGGCGAACCCGCCGACGCCGCGCGCTAGCGTGACGGCGGCGTCGAGCGCCGTCGGGCGCTGGAGCAGCGCCTGCGGAGGCAAATCCGCGAGGACGCCCTCCCTCAGTTCCGTCAGCGCCGCCAGGAGAAGGCTCGGCTCGTCGCCGTACGTCAGCGCGACGCCCACCTCGAACACGCGCCGCTCGTCCGCGGGCGCGAGGCGAACGCGGGGAAGCCGCAACGCGCCCCCGCGCGCCGCCGCCTTCTCCGAGCCCGCGTGAAAGCCGACGAAGGAATCCCCGTCGCCGACCGAAATCGAGCGCGCGATCGCCTCGCGCTCAGCCTCGCTCGCGTCGGGGCCGAGGCCGTCGTGTTGGCGCCGGAGGCGCCAGTACGTCGCCGCGAGGCGCGGGTTCCGTCGCAGAGTCTCCGCCAGGCGCGCGTCCAGACGACCCGACGCGGGCGCGTCGTCGTCGTCGTCGTCGTCGTCGTCCGCCGCCCTCGAGCCCCGGGACTCGCCGCGCGCGGGCGCGGACGCGGAGAGTTCGGGGGGGTTCGCGGGGCTCTCGGACTTCTCTCGCGCGGGATCGGTCCCCGCGGGGCGACCCGCGGACGCGGAGGCTCGAACCGCGGCGGCGGCGTACGACGAAGCCTTCGAGACGGCGCTCGTCGACGCCGCCGCCTTCGACGGGGACTCCGTCGCCGCCGCGGTCGGCGGCGGCGCCGTCGCGGCGGCGCCGCGGGACTCCCAGAACGCGATGAGGGAATCGATCGAGGGGGCGAGGTGCGTGGCACCGCTGCGCGCGAGGGCGAGGGGTCGGTGGGAGGGGAGGGGGTTCGTCAGCGGGGAGGAAGGGAGGCGACGCGAGGGAGACGCGGCGAGACGCGTTTTGAACGCGGGCACCGACGGAGCCGCCGCGCATCGCCGGAGGGTTCGCTCGGACGTGCCGATGGGGGGACGCGAGGGCGGGCGCCGGGGCGGTCGTCGGCGAACGCACCTGCTCAGATCGCGCATGAAGTCCGCGGCGCCGAGGTCCATCAGGCGCCGCGACGCGGCGGGGTCCTCCTCGGCGAGGCGGCGCAGCATCGCGAGCACGTCCGCCTCCTTCGACCCTTTGTCCTCGTGGTTGAACCACTCGAGGAGCGCGCGCAGGAGCGGGAGATGGCGCCCGACGTCCGCGGGCGCGAGCAGGCCGTTGTCGAGCTTGAACGCGAGCGCGGCGAGCGCGCGCTCGCGGATGTCCAGGATGGGGTGCCTCAGCTTCTGCGTCAGCGCCCTGACCGCCGCGTCCGAGGAGGACGCGTCGTCCGCCATCGCGCCCGCGCGTGTATCCGTTTGCGAGCGCGGCGGCTTCGCGAGAAACAGCTGTGCGCGAGGCGAAACGCGCGGTCGGACGCGCGCGGCCCTCGCGCCCGCGCCCCGCTCGCGCGCCCGCGGAAGTGTCGCCCGGGGGGAGGGACGCGAGGTGCGCGGTCCACGCCTCGCGCTCTCTCGCGGCGCGCGCGTCAGGTGGAGACGCGGCGCGTTGTGCCTGGCGCGCCCGAGGGCGTCGGATGGGGAAATTTTGAACTGTTCGCCTCCGTCGAGAAAGCTTCATTCAAACGAAGTTGGGCTTCGTCATTCCAGGTTACGCGTTTATTTGCGATTTCGTATGGGCAAACAGTCTGCCGGAGGGCGACGCGCGCCTCGGAAAAGCACGGCGGGGGACGACGTGTCTTGCGTCGCCACCCGCGCCGGGGCGCGACCGCGTCGTGCCGAGCCGATTGTGCGCGGGCGTCGATCGTCGCGCCGCGCGTCTCGGCACTCGCGCGCGCGCCTCGCGCGACGCATCCCCTCGCGCTCTCCTCCGGCACGCTCTCTCCTCCGGACCGCGCGTCGCCTCCCCTCCCTCGCCCGCGATGCTTCGCCACGCGGTGTCGCAGTTCTCCGCGCGCGCCGCGACGATGGGCGTCGGCGCGGCCGCCGCCTCGGCGCCCGGCGCGGCCGAGTGCGCGAAGAAGGAGGACGCGTCCAAGACGGTGACGTCCTCGTTCGACCCGGAGGCGCTCGAGCGCGGCGCCAAGGCCCTCCGAGAGATCAACAACTCCATCCACGCGAAGAAGGTGCGCGCGCGCTCGCCGCTCTCGCCGCCGGGCGCGATCGCCCGCGCGATCGATCGCGACGGAGACGCGCGATCCGACGCGCCGATCGCCGATCCTCCCCGATTCTCGATTCCGCGCGTGCCGACGCGCGATCTCGGCTCGCGCGAGCGAACATCCCCTGACCCCTCTCCCTCCCCCCCCTCACCCTCTTCCGCCGCCACCAGGTCATCGAGCTGAGTAACCAGCAGGAGATCACCAAGGCGCAGGAGGCGCTGGCTCGCACGGCGGAGATGCAGGCGGCGACCGCGCAGCATCAGCTCCGGGCGGAGCAGGAGCGCGGCGAGCAGCAGCGCAAGACGGATCAGGCGCGCGCGCAGCAGCACGCGCAGATGAAGCAGTACGAGGACGAGCTCGCGCGCAAGCGCTACCAGTCCGAGCACGAGCAGACGCGCCAGCGCAACGCCGAGATGGTGCGGATGCAGGAGGAGGCGTCGCAGCGCCAGGAGTCCCTCCGGAGGCAGACGGAGGAGAGCATCCAGCGATCGCGGCGCGAGACGGATCGCCAAAAGGCGGAACACGAGCGGGAGATCGTCCGCGCCAAGTCCATCGCCGAGGCCGAGGGACGCATCGCGGAGAACCGCGCGAACGAGGACGTCATCAGGCGCCAGATGCTCGCGCGCGTGGAGGCGGAGACGGACAAGGCCATGGCGCTTCTGAAGGAGGCCGTCGGCGCCGTCGGCTCGGGATTCAACGCCCTCCTCGCCGACGAAAAGCGAGGCGCCGCGCTCGTCGCGGGGGTCACCGCGATCGCCGCGGGCGTGTACGGCGCGAGGGAGGGCTCCAGGGTCGGGTTCAGGGCGCTCGAGCGGTACCTGGGCCAGCCCAGCCTCGTCCGCGAGACGAGCAGGAACGTCCTCGGGTTCAGGCCGAAGGCGGCGAGTTCGAGCGCGAGCGCGAGCGCGAGCGCGGCGGCGGCGAATCCCCCCGGCGCGGCGCTTTCGAAGGGTTCGGCGAAGGACGCCTCCGGTTCGGCGAAAGGCGCGTCGTCTCCTCCGACCTCGGCGATTCTCGGCGACGTGGTCCTCGAGTCCTCGTTGTCCACGCGCGTCTCTCAGCTCGCGATCGCGACGGCGAACACGCGCCGTAACGCCGCGCCGTTCCGCAACGTGATGCTCCACGGCCCCCCCGGCACGGGCAAGACGATGGCGGCGAAGCGCCTCGCGCGGCACTCGGGTTTGGACTACGCGCTGATGACCGGCGGCGACGTCGCGCCGCTCGGCGCCGCCGCGGTGACGAAGATCCACGAGCTCTTCGACTGGGCGAGCACGAGCAAACGGGGCCTTTTGCTGTTCATCGACGAGGCGGACGCGTTCCTCGCCAAGCGCGGCGGCGCGGTGGCGGAGGCGGAGGCGTCGCCGGGGACGCGCGCCGCGCTCAACGCGCTCCTCTACCGCACGGGCGAACTCTCCCGCGACGTCGTCTTGGTCATCGCGACGAACCGCCCCGAGGACCTCGACCCCGCCGTTTTGGACCGCATGGACGAGGCGATGGAGTTCGGGCTCCCGGACCTCGAGAGTCGCGAGCGGATCGTCCGCCTGTACTTCGAGAAGTTGATCGTGAGGGGCGAAGACGCCGGCGACGACGCGCCCGCGACCCGGGGATGGCGCGCGCTCTTCGGACTCTCCGCCGCGAGGAGGAAGGGCGGCGGGGGGGCGCGCGCGACGATCGAGGTCGCCGATGACGTGGACGACGCGGCGCTTCGCGAGGTGGCGCGGCGAACGGAGGGGTTCTCGGGGCGTGAGCTCGCGAAGTGCGTCGCGAGCGTGCAGGGCGCCGCGTACGGGAGCGAACGCGCGGCGCTGACGCGAGCGACGCTCGACTTCGTCGTCGACGGGAAGGTGGCGGAGCACGCGGCGAGGAAGCGGGGGTTCAGGGCGGCGGCGTAGGTGGGCGGAGGAGCTCCTCCCGGGATGCGTGTATACAAACCCCCGCGAAAAAAACCGTCGTCATCGGCGACGAACGTCTTCTTCTTCGTCGGCGATCTCGAGTCCGCTCATGCCTCCGTCCCCCACGTCCATCTTCTTCGCGAGCCCCTCCGTCGCCTCCACCGCGATCTTCCCCGCCTCTTTGCTCAGCGCGTCCGCCCACGCCCCCGCCCTGACGGCGACGACGGACCCGACCTGGTAGTACCACTTGTACACCCACTGCTTGGCGTTGGTGCGCACGAAATCCGCCACCTGGCACTGCGGGTTCATCCAGTTCCAGATTCGGTCGCAGTTGAACCGGCGGTGGTAATGCTCCCCGACGCCGTACGCCGCGTACGTCACCCCGATCGTGATGCACGAGACGGCGACGCACTGTACGAGCGCCAGCACGAGCGGCATCCAGTACCCGCGCTTGTTCCGCCCGAACGGCGACGGCTCGAACCAATCCGCGCCCGAGCGGCCGTGTTGCGAGTGAAGCAGCCGCGTCTTGAGCGTCGCGATCGAAATCGGCCCGCCGTTCGTCGCGTCCCGCGTGCGCATGCCCCGCTGAGCGCACAGACTCCGGACCTCGCCCGGCGTGAGCGTGAGCTCCGCGAGCTCGGCGTCGAACTCGGGCGTGCGCGGGAACCGCGTCCGCCGCCGTAGCCGCCTCGCGTCCCGCCGAAGCCGCTCCGCCTCTGACACCCGCCGGCCGTCGGCGTCCCGGCCGAGCGCGAAGAAAAACGCGCCGACGCCAGCCTTGGCGCGCCAATACGTCGACGCGCCCGTTCCCGCGCCCTCACCGATCAGAAGGCGGCGGTTATCGCGGACCTTAGCCCAGAGCTGGCGCCCGCGGGGACCGCCCAGGGGGAGGACCGGGCGCAGGGGCGGGAGCGTCGTCAAGAGCGGCGCCGACGCCGCCGAGGAATACTGCGCGCGCTCGGAGGCCGACCAACCTCCGAGACTGATACCCGCGCCGGCGAACGCGGCGAGGCGCGCGAACGCCGATCGCGTCGGTGGCGTGGACGTCGTCGCCGCCCCTTTCATCGCTCGATCGGCGGGAAACGACGACGGGAAGTCGTCCGGGCGGTACGAGGCGGTCGGGTCGAGGCGCGCGCGCGCCGCGGCGCCGCGCCAGCGCGCGCGAACTCCATTATGATGATGGGGCGGCGACGACGTCGTCGCGTAGTCGCGCTCCGGAGGAGTGGCACGGCGGCTCCCGCTCCCGCCCGTCCCGTGCGCGTCGAGCGGTGACGCGCCGCCGAGCTCGCGCTCGCGCTCGGGCGACGCGGGCGCGGGCGCCGCGGAAGGATGACGGGGACGTCGCCGGTCGTGAGAATCATCGTCATCCTCCCGCGGCAGGGACGCGGACGTGGGGACGACCAGGTTCCCTTCCTCCTCCTGCTCCTCCTCCTCCTCCTCCTCCTCCTCGCTGCTGCTGCTCTGCATGAGCATCGCCGCCGCCATGCGCCGCCGCGCGACGGAGCCCAGGTGGTCCGGCGGGGATTCCTCCTCCCGCGGGGATGCCGAATCGTCGTCGCGCTCCCACGGCCGATCCGGGGCGCCCTTCGCGTCGTCGTTCCCGCGCCCTCCGCCGCGGCGCGCGGACGGCGACGTCGAAACGTCCCGCGCGGCGTCCGCGCGGCCGCTCGCGCGCGTTCGCCGACGCGACGGCGGGGAGCGCGCGCCGGACATCCCCGCGAACCGGTGCGCGAGGGGGTGTGTGAGAATGCAGCGATTATCGTGCCGAGTCATCGTCATCATCCGCGACGACGACAGTCGTCAACTCGCGCGCGCGACATTCATCACTCCGCGTCAGGTCGATTCTCGACCGCCAGATGGGTTTCGCGTGAGATTCCGATCCTCGGTCGTTTCGGCGTTCGCCCCCCCCCCTCAACCTCTCCCTCCTCTCGTCTCTACTCGGGTCCCCTCCGCGCGGCCCTCCGCGCGGCCCGGTCCCTCGCCATCCTCTTCCTCGCCTCCGCCGCCGCCCTGGCCCTCTCCCTCGGCGTCATCGTCGCGCCGGAATCCTCCTCCGCGGTCGGCGGCCTATGCGGCGCGTCCCTCGCCGGCGCCAATTCGCACCCCTCCCCCCCCACTCCCGCGTTCCTCGGCCCCCTCGGGTCCGGCGCGGGCGCCTCCGCGCCGCACGCGCTCCCCACCCGCCCGCTCCGGTCCATGAGCCCCTCGGACCACACCAGGTCCGTCCACCCCGCGATGTCCAGGCGCCCGTCCTTGTTCTCGTCGACGGCGTCGAACTCCTCCCGAAGCGTCGCGCGGCAGAGCTCCTCCGAGCCGTCCCACGCGCACACCTCCTCCGCCACCTCCTCGAACGTCACCGACGCGGCGGCGGCGGCGATCGCGGGCGGTGGCGCCGTTTCATTTTCATCGGGCGGTGATCGGGCGGTGGCGGTCTCATCGTCGGCGAGGGTCGGGTCGGCGCCTTTCGGGTCGCGGCGGGCCTTTCGGAGGATGCGGTCGAAACTCGCGCGCGCGATGGCGTCCCAGTCGAACCCGCCGCCGTCGATCCAGTCGAACCCGGTCGAAGCGGCGTCGGCGTCCTCCTCTCGGGTCGGGTCGGAAACCCCCGACCCCGACTCCGGCGGGGGGACGGCGAATATCGCCGCCAGGGCGGCGTTCTCCACGAATGCGCTCCCGCCGCGAGACTCCTCGTCGTCGTCGGCCGCCTCGTCGGATTCGGCGCCTCCGCGCTCGCGCCGGCGCCTCCGTCGGTTGTTCCCGATGACGGGTCGGATGAGACTGAGCCACTCCTCGGGCGCGAGCTCGGCGCCGTGGTCCCGGAGCGCGAGCTCCAGCGCGTCCGCGCGGACGCCCCCGGAGAAAACCGCGTCGTCGTTCGCGGCGCGTTCGTCCTCGACGGAAAAACCTTTCGGGACGCACTCCTCGGCGTCGACGCCGCGCTCGTCGCACGCTCGCTTCGCCGCCTCGTCCACCGCCTCGACCAGCCTCCGCGTCGCCTCGTCGTCCACCAACTTCTCGAAGCTCCCCGCGTTCGCGGCGTCGAAGGCGGCGCGAACCGACGCCCGGCGGACCGCGCCGAGCGTCCCGAACGCCTGAAGCCGCTCCACGACGGTGGTCGCCAACGCGTCGGAGGTTTTGGCGACGCCGTTTTCGCGAACCCAGTAGTGCTCCGCCGCGGCTTTACAGCTCATGCGCCGTTCCGGGTCCGGGGTCAAGAGGGCGCTCAGGAGGGACTTCGCGCCCGGGCTCAGGGGCAACTCCTCGATCGGCGTTCCCGGTCGACCGCGGCGGATCTCGCGCATCAACCCCTCCTTCGTCGCGTCCCTCCCCTCGCGCTCGGCGACCCAGTCGGCGAACGGCATCTTCCCCGTCAACAACACGTAGCTCACCACCCCCGCCGCCCACGCGTCCACCTTGAAGTCGTAACTCCGCCCGCGCGCCATCTCCGGGCTCAGGTACGCGTACGTCCCGCACCGCTCGGTCAACCGGTACCCGTTCCTTCTGCTGAGCCTCGCCGCGAGGCCGAAGTCGCTCAGCTTGACCCTCGGAGGGCGGGTCGGGTGGCTCGGGTCCGTCGCGAAGAGAAAGTTGGCGGGCTTCACGTCGCGGTGCACCACGCCGTGCTCGTGGCACGCCGCCAAGGCGCGGAGCATCCCGCGGATCATCGGCGCGGCGGAGGCCTCGCTGGGCACGGAGGGTGCCGATGGTGCCGTCGCCGTCGCCGTCGCCGTGGGGGGGGTGCCGTCGTCGTCTCCTCGATCCCCGCGATCCTCCCCCGCCGCGTGCGCGTCGCCGGCGCCGGTCAACAGGTCGCCGCCGTCGCAGAGGTCGATGAGGAGGTGCACGCCCGCCTCGTCCTCGAACGCGTCGTGGAGGGTGACGATGTCGAGGCTCGGGCCGAGGGCGAAGTGGAGGTTCACCTCGTCCCGCACCTTGCGCTCCCACGCGCTCGCGGCGTCTCTGGTCCCCTCCCGGCCCTCGAGGCTCGCGGGGCCCGCCTTCGGGATCGTCTTGAGCGCGAACGCGCGCCCGTCCGATCGGCGCGTCGCGCGGCGCACCACGCCCATCGCGCCCCGGCCCAGGGGCTCGCCGAGCTCGAGCGCCGCGTCCGCGTCGCGGCGGAGGCCGAGCGAGAACGGCTCCGCGTCCACGAGCCCGGTCACGGGGCTCGACGAGCCGGGGAGCGCGTCCGACGACGACGACGAGCCGCCGAGAGCGCGCGGGTCCGCGGCGTTCGAGGCGATCGGGGAGACGAAGCCGCGACGGGGGGCGACGACGAACCGGCGCGCCCGGGTCGAGGCGGGGCGGCGCGCGACCGAAAACCGGAAGCGGACAAGGCCGCGCGAGGCCGCGCGCGGCGTCGCGGACGCTCCCGCGGTCGCCATCGTCCCGGGGGGGGGTGCGCGCGGAGAGGCGCGAGCGGGATCTGAGAGACCGAACAGAGGGAGGTGGGGACCCCGTTTGTCATGGCGAACGCTTTTCGTTGGCGGGTCCCCGATCGCGATCGAGAATCCGCGATTTCGGCGAGCGCAGCAGCAGCAGCAGGACGAAAACGCCGCCGCGGCGGCCCCCCGCCCCGTTCTCCATAAACGCCGCCGCCCCCGCGACACTTCGTCGCGCTCGTCCGCGCGCGCGTCGCCCCCCGGGACGATGACGGCGCACGCGTCCGATGCTGATGCCTCGGGCGACGACGGCTCGCCCCCGGAGTTCGTGCCCCTGGAGGACGAGGACGCGGCCGCGCGGGCGTGGGAGGATCCGAGCCCCGACGGCGCGCTGACGATGTTGCTCGAGGCGGCGGAGTCCGGCGCGGACGCGGCGACGGTCTCGTCCCTATGCGCGCGGCTCGGCGCCGCGAGCGTGGACGTGGACGCGCGCGGGCCGGACGGAGACACCGCCCTCCACCTCGCCGCGCTGTACGGCCACGCCGAAGCCGTCCGCGCCCTGCTCGCCGCGGGCGCGTCCCCGCGCAGCCTCGACGGCGACGGCGGCACGCCCCTCCACGACGCCGCCGCGGGCGGGTTCGAGGAGGTGTGCGCGGCGCTCCTGGAGGCCGCGGCATCGGCGTCGGAATCGTCGGCGTCATCCCCCGACGCGGCGCGCGCGTCGGCGGCGAACGTGCGCGACGGCGACGGGGAGACCCCTCTGCACACGGCGGCGAGGGGGGGGCACGAGGGCGTCGTCGCGATGCTCCTCGGCGCGGGCGCGGAGGCGAGCGCCAAATCGGACGCGGGGCTCATCCCCGCGCACTTCGCCGAGGAGAAATCCGCCGTCGACGAGATGCTCGAGCGCGCGGGAGGACCGACGCCCGACCTGGGAAGATGACGAGCGAAGGACGCGGAGTCGGCAAGGACGCGGAGTTGGCGCGACGCGGAGCGTTCGCGAACGGAGTCAGAATTGACAAATTCATATGTCTTTCGCTCGTCCCAGCATCGATCCATCGCATCGTTTCCCTCCGCGTTCAACGCGAACGGAGTCAGAAGACCATTTCATATACTGGTACGTCTTTCGCTCGTCCTATCGATCAATCGCTTCGTTTCCCTCCGCGGCGCCGCCCGGCGCCTCAACCCCCGCCGCTAACTCGTCTCCGATGACGGTCGGCCGTTTCCCCTCGTCCTCGTCGTCCGAATACTGGTACCCGGCGTCGGCGTCATCGGCATCGGCGCCTCCGACGGCTGCTGTCTTCATCCTCTCCAAGAAGGCGTCGAACCGCTCCGCCGCCTCCTCCGCCACCATCCCCGCGCGCTCGATCCGCCCCGGGATCTCGAACCCCGCGTCGCTCGCGAGCGCGGCGCCCGCGTACGCGCCCCGGGGGCCCATGCGCAGAAGCCCCGGCTCGACGACCGACGTCCCGGGCGCGAGCGGTTTGTGATGATTGGGATTATTGGCGTTTGGCGCGCGCGACAAAGGACGGGTTCGAGGCGGCGACTCGAGTCGGCGGTGTTGCCGAAGGGCGTTGACGCGTTCGGGCGGTTCGGATACGGCGCTCGCGGTCGTGTCCAACGCCGCGAAGGAGGGGCCGTCGTCGTCGTCGGCGGCGGCGGCGCCGGCGCGCCTGCTCGCCCTCAGCCCCGCGTTGTACTGCGCGATGAGCTTGGCCATGCGTCGTTTGGTTTTGTCTCGATCCGCCCCGAGGTCGTCGATCTTGCGCAGCGCGTCCCTTCGGTTCGCCTCGTCGAGCGCCTCGCGGCTCGCGACTCGCTCCTCGAGGGCGGCGAGCTCGGCGTTCGTGGCGTAGCGTTTCGCGCGCTCGAACTCGCCGACGCGCGCGCGGTCGAGCTCCGTCGCGACCTTCGCGAGGACGTCGCGGAGCACCGCGCGGCATCCCTCCTCGACGCGCCGCACGCGCTCGGCGAAGGCGCGCTCGAGCGCGTCCACGCGCGCGTCGACGGCGTCGCGGTCGGCGCGCCGGTCCGCGTGGAGGCGCTGGATCGCCGCGCGCGCGTTCTCGAGCTCGGCGCGGACGTCAGGGGCCGGCGCGCCGCCCCCCTCGTCGCGCCCCGCGCCGCCGAGCGCGAGCTCCAGCGCGGCGACGCGCGTGGAGACGTCCACGACCCGGAGCTCCGTCTCGCGGAACTGCGCCTCGTGCTCGGTGACGAGGTCCAGCACGCGGTCGAGGCGCGTGACCTGGGGGGACAGCGTCATCGGCGGGAGCGTGAGCTTCGGCGAGGGCGGCGCCGCGCGGGGGGTCGTCGGCGTGCCCGCCATGTCCGCGCCGCCCGAGGGGGGACCCGCGCGCGACCCTTTTTCCGGATGCGCGAGCGAAAGGAACGGATTCCCCTCGCCGACGGTTCGCGCGCGGCGGACGAGATATGGAAATCGCGCCGCGCCAGCACCCTGTGCGCCCGGCCGAAAGAGAGCTGCGACGACGAGAGGAGAGGACCCCGCCCGAATCCTTCTTTCGTCGATGACCGTTTTACTGGTATGCTGTCAGCGCCAGAGATATTTTCTGACGTCAGATAACAACGTGTTGACGACAACGCGCGGTGTTCAACACAGCACCTCGCGCCCGAACGCGCGCGCGCACCGATGTCGAATCCCGTCGCGATGTCGACGAAGTACGGCGCCCCGCCCGCGCAGACGATGGCGCCCCCCGGGGGGCAGGCCATGTCGACGGAACCCCCCGCGGACGCCGGCCTCGGCTGGCTCGCGACGATCGACGGCCTGTACGTCGCCCAGCGCATGGAGATCTTCGAGGCGCTCACCGGGTGCGACACGAAGAACCGGTACCACATCACCCCCATCCCTCAGGGCGCGCTCCCGCCCACCGGCCCCATCCCGACGGAGTGGCTCAAGCACTTCCGCACCCAGGCGGACGCCATGCCCCTGCTCAAGGCGAAGGAGGAGTCCGAGTGCATCGAGCGCATCTGCTGCCCCCTGTTCCGCAAGTTCGACATGGGCTTCAAGGACGGCGCGGGCCAGCAGTTCTTCAGCATCCACCGCCCGTTTCGGTTCAGCATCGGCTGCCCGTGCTGCATGATCAACCCGCAGGAGCTCACGCTCTTCGACGCCACGGGCCAACCCGCGGCGAAGTCGGTGGAGGAGTTCCGATTCCTCTGGTGCTGCACGCGCCAGTTCACCGCCGAGACGTTCGACTTCGGCCAGGCCGACCCGACGCTTCAGTATCACCTCCGCGCGCCCGAGTGCGGATCGAGCCAGGGCTCCAACCTCTGCGCCCCGTCGTGCCTCAACGAGTCGTACGACATGGACGTGTACGACGCCTCGGAAAGCGCCGTCGTCGGCCTCACCGCGAACGTCTGGCCTGGATGCAACTGCATGGGCCTGACGGACCGATCGAACCTCGTCGTCCGGTTCCCGCCGGGCTCGACGCCCAAGCAGAGGGCCGCGCTCATCGCGTCGCTGTTCCTCGTCGAGTTCGCGCACTTCGAGGCGAAGAGGCAGGATAACAACGGCGGCGGCGGCGGCGGCGGCGCGTGAAGCGACGGTCCAAGCCGAAGACGTCAAGAGAAGACGTCAAGAGACGCTAAGGTATCTTTTTTTTTATACTCGAAAGTACTTTCGAAAGTAAAAAAGTAGACTACTGTCGAAAGTACGAAGACGCGAACGAACGTCGTCGTCCGCGGCGCTTCGTCACCTCCGATCATCTCGTCTCGCGTCTTCGTCGGCGCTCGTCGTCGCCTCCGGTCACCGGGCGTGGGTCTCCGTCGCCTCCGCCGTCCGCGTCCTCGAGGCGCCCCTCGACGCCCCCCCCGGCGACGAGGCCGAGTTCCTTCTCCGCCTCCTCGGCGAACGCGCCGAGCTCGCGCGTCGCATCCTCCCACGTGCGATGCACCCAACGCCCCACCGGGTCGTCGTCGCCCCCCCCCTCGGAGGCCCCGCCCCTCCCGGCGAAACGATCGCCCGCCCGCCTCGGGCGCGCCGCCGGCGCGAGACGAGACTCGATCCCCTCGCGGACGACCTCCGCCCTGGCGCGGTGCTCGAGGCGCCCCCGGTGGATGTGAAGGTCCGTGAACGCGGCCGCGTGCAGGCGCCAGAGCAACAGCGCGAACGCGAACGCGCCGACGAGAAGGATCGCCAGCGCCTTCTCCGGAGATCTCGGCGCGCGCGTGGCCACCATGACGGCGTAGCCGAAACGACCGCGCCCCCCCCTCGGTCAGACGCCGAGCGCGCGAGCGCGGTGTGACGACCGTCTCTCGGGCCCGACGAAAGCCGTACTACGAACGTGTGTGTTAACAACCGCGAAATTTACGTTGATGCGCCCGACGAGTCGTGCACGCGGACGCGACTCAGGTTTGACGGTTCAAAACGATTCCACTCTTTTGGGGATTTCTCTCGTCAAACTGTCGCGTGCCTCTTCGTCATCCCTTCGCCTTGGCGCCCCCCCTCGCGCGCTTCGCGGGCGGCGACCGCTTCGCCGTCCCCGCGGCGGTTCTCCTCTTCGCCCCCCCCCGCTTCTCCCCCGCGGCCGTCTCCGCGACGTCCTGCGCGAACGGGTCCTCGTCCGCCTCCGCGTCGTCCCCCCGCTCGTAGTCGTCCCCCGCCCTCCGCCCGCCCAGCACCTCGGACACGAACTCGTCCCGCGCGCCCTCCGCGGAAAACCCCAAACCGCGCGACCCGGCGGGGTTCGAACCCGACGCGCCGGGCTCGTCACGCGACGCCTTGGTGTAATACCCACCGCCGGCCTTCTTCAGCGACCCCCACTCCGGCTCGTGCGCGCGCATCGCGGCGGCAGTAGCGCCGGCGTCGTCCCCCCCCGCCTCTTCTTCTTCTTCCTCCTCCTCCTCCTCGCTTCCGCTCAGGTCGTCAGCGTCGTACGTCGTCACCATGGTACTCACGAACGTCTCGAATCGCTTCCCCCGCGGCGGGCGAATCACCGCGTTTCTCTCCTTCGCGCTTCGCACGAGCGCCCCCCAGTTCTCGTCCTTTTTCAGCTTCTCCGCGTTCCCGAGCACGATGAGGCTCGAGCGCGCCCTCGTGAGTCCGACGTTGATTCGCCGCTCGTCGGCGACGAACCCGAGCCCTCGCGCGTACCCGCCTCTCCGCGTCGCGTCGTCGTCTCGCGACGGCGCGCGAACGACCGAGAACACGCAGACGTCCTTCTCCCTCCCCTGGAACCCGTCGATGGAGTTGACGTCGATCGCGGCGGCGAGGTCCGCGCCGAGCGCGTCGGCGAGCCGCCTCCGAATCGCGCTCGCCTGCGCCTTATAGGGGCTGATGACGCCGACGTTTTCGCCGCTCGAGAGCGCGTCGTACCCGCGGACGAGCGCCTTGACGATCGCTACGCACGCCTCCGCCTCCTCGTCGTTCGCCCAGCTCGCGCCGTCTGGCCCCGAGGGGCGGTACTCGCGGCCCTGGTGCACGTCGACAAAGACGAAGGGCTTGAACAGGGCGCATTGGTGCCACGGACGCTTCGTCCGCGCCGCCGTCCGAGGCGCGTCGACGAGCCGGTCGTCGTAAAACTGCCGCGAAGGAAACGCGCGAATCTCGGGGTGCATGCGGTACTGCGTCGCGAGGACGTGCACCGGGTACCCGCACCGCTCGAGGCGCTTGAACAAACTCTGGTTGTACATCTTCTTCGTCGCCAAAGCGCTCAGCACCGTCGCGGGCAACTGACGGGGGTCGCCGACCAAAAACACCTGCTTCGCGCCGTAACACAGGGGAACCAACACGCTCGGCTCCACGGCCTGCGCCGCCTCGTCCACGACCACGACGTCGAACGGCTTGGTCATGCGCGAAAACATGCCGGACCCGCTGAACGAGAGCGTGCTGCACACCACCCGCGCCTCGTCCAGGATGGCGAGCTTCAGGCGATCCTTCGCCAGCGCGCGCTCGAACTTCTTCTCCGCGGGAAGCGGCGCGCCCGCGTTGAGCGTCTGGACCCCGGAGAACGCGTTCGTCCGAGCCGCCGCCGCGCCCGCGCCGCCGCCGCCGCCGCGTCCGAACCCGGGCGCGCGCATCTCCTCCTCCTCCTTCCCGAGGCGTTCCCTGACCAGCGCGTCCATCGACACGCGCTCGACGCTCCTGTGCGCGTTGACCCCGACGCGGACGAGCGTCGGGCTGTACGCCTCCCCCGTCGGGCCGAGGAGCCCGCTCTGCATGATCCGCAGCGTGATCTCGTCCAGCGCGGAGTTACTCGGCGCGCACACCAAAACCTTCGCGCGGCGGTACCCGTCCTCGCCGAGGAGCTCGGGGCGCTCCGGCGGGGACGGCGCGGGTAACGCCGCGCCGCGAGGAAGCGGCGCCGCGTCCCTCGGGTTCGAGAACCCGCCGAAGAGCCAAGGCGCCAGGCGCCGACGCGCGGGGGCGCCGCCGTCGCCGCCGCCGTCGGCGGACTCGTTCGGTCGCAGGTCCCTCAGAAGCCGTTTCATCGACGAGAGCGAGGCCTTCTCGTCGCCCGCCTTCGCGTCCGCCGCCGCCGCGCCCGCGTCCGCGTCGTCGCGCGTCGCGTGGACGCCGCCGCGGCGCGCGCCGTGCGAGGGACGCGCGTGGAGGATGACGGAGAGCAAAGAGAGGACGATGCGCGTCTTGCCAGTGCCCGGCGGGCCCTGGATCAGGGTGATCGGCTGCTTCTCGAGCGCGGCGCGCAACGCGAGCATCTGGGACTCTGCGCGAGGTGCGTTCGAGGAGCGTTCGAGGCGTCGGGGGAGATAGAGCAGGGGGAGGGGAGGCGGGTGAGCGTCAGTCAGATGATGGGGCGATGCCGAACCGGGGAGCGAGCGAAAAACCGACAGAAAGCGAAGCGCGTTTTGTTTTCGCGCGGCGCGCTCTCGTCTCGCGCGTTCGAGCGCTTCGGCGGCGCTCAGAGAAACCACATGTCTTTTGCGTAATCACGCCGAAAAGTCATGATCTACTATCTATCTGAAGAGTTTGACATCACAGCGCGGCTCGAAAGCGCGAGAAGAGAGAGAGAGAGAGAGAGAGAGGGACGGTGCCAAAACCCGCGCGGAGCGTTCGGGAAGCGGGAAGCGGGACGCCGGTCCGGGCCGGGAAAAGCGCACCGTTGTACGCCGCCGCCATGCTCTTCTCGAGCGGCGCGGGGAGCTCCCACGAGCTTCGCGCCCTCCCCGCCACCGCGGGCTTCCCGCTGAGGATCGCGTGCGCGAAGGGCAGGCCCGGGAACGCGTGCAGCGCGAGCCACTCGCGCGCGATCGTCGACATGTTGGCCAGGTGAGTGAGGTACCACGCGCCCCCGGGCGAGGCGAGCGCGTTGCGCACCGAGCGGAACCTCGCGAGGTCGCGCGCCTCCTCCGGCGCGCCCGCGCCTCCTCCTCCGGGGGTCGAACCGTCCTCCCCCGCCTCGAGAGCGTCGGTCGTAACCTTCTGCGCCGCCGCCTTCTGCGCCGCCGCCGCCGCCGCCCCCCTTCGGTTGGCCCGCTTCGTAGTCACGTTCGGTTCCTCCTCGGGTGGTGGTCCTCCTCCTCCTCCTCCCGCCGCGGCGGCTTTCTTTCGCCGCCGCGCGTCCGCCGACGCGGCGAGCGCGGCGCGGGGCTCCGGGAGGAAGAAGCGCACGCGCATGGCGTTTCGCGAGTCGCGGCCGTCGACGTAGCCCAGCGCGTGCGTGCGGTCCTCTCGGGCGAAGGGCCTCGAGGGAGAGCCCGGCGGTTTCGGGTTCGATTCCGATCGGTCGCCGGCGGTTTCTTCGTCCGCGTCTTCGTACTCGCGGCCGTCCTCCTCCGCGGCGGCCGCTCGGAGGGCTCTGGTTTCGGCTTCGTCCGAGAAGGGTTCCTTGGAGACGAGGATGAGATCGTTGTCGTGGAACCTCGCCATGGCGTCCTCGCCGAGGATGAACCGCACGACGTGGAACCCGTCGACGCGGTCGGTTCGGAACACCGCGCCGATGTCGCTGCGCCGCGGCTCCTCCTCGTCCCCGCGCGCGATCTGCGCCGCGCACTCCTCCAGGACGAGCGGCTCGAACACGTCGAGGTACTCGTGCACGCTCGCGAACGTCCGCGGGACGTCGCGCAGAGCGCGGCCGCCGCGCCGCGACGCCCCCCCGCGGCCGCGGGGGCCGGAGAGCAGCCGGTAGTAGTCCCACGCGAGCACCTCCTGCTGCAGGCGGGAGAGGTGCGACGTCTGCTGCTCGGTCGTCAGCGCCATGGCGGATCGAACGCCCGCGACCCGCGAGGAGGGGGGGGCGAGAGAGCGGCGGGAGCGGCGGGTGCGCTCGCGGGCGGCGGTCGCCGGGTGATGCGCCGCCCCGGATCCGAGGCGCGCGCGCGAACGAGACGGCGGGCGCGGCGAGGGGGGACCGAGCGCGCGATCGGGCGGATCGCGACGGGCGGCGCCGGACGCCGGGGGAACGTGCACGAGCCGCGCGCGCGCGCGTCTGACGAGCGCTCGCGCCCGACCCGACGCGACGACGACGAAACACGAGGTTTTCGTCGCGCGCGGCGCGGGCGCGGCGAGCAGCAGCAGCTGCTCATGAAATGATCCATCAAGTCACAATCACGCAGGCGCGCGCTCGTCTCACATCAGTTCAAGCGCTTGATGAAACACAACAAACACTCCT
>MDSW01049968.1_pt1 | contig 20126 bp, 22 predicted proteins | sample 811171 | NCBI WGS metagenome assembly MDSW01 (sample SAMN05326641, study PRJNA326480) | marine metagenome | isolation source: seawater | place: Atlantic Ocean: North West | collected 2012 | reverse complement strand
GTTTTACTTAGATCAAAACAATGATGTGAAGAAAATTAATATCTTAGAGTTGTGCAAAATTAATAAAACATTAATTTTAGGGATGCCAGGAGCTTTTACGAAAACCTGTTCTGCACTTCATTTACCTGGATACATCAAGCAATATGATACAGCCATAAAAAAAGGAATTTCAAAAATAATTTGTATTGCAGTAAATGATCCAAATGTAATGAAAGCTTGGGGTGAAAATCAAAACACTGGTAAGAAAATTTTAATGATAGGGGACCCTTTTTTAAATTTTACAAAGTCCATAGGAGCTGAAGTTGATAAATCTGCTAAAGGGTTAGGCATAAGATCTAATAGGTATACTATGCTTGTAGAGGATTGTGTTGTCAAAAAAATTGAAGAAGAAAAAGAAACGGCAACTTGTGAATTATCAGCTGCTGAAAATTTTTTAAATACTATTTAGTTTTCAAAACTGCTAGTTTATCAACTAAATTATTCATTTTATTTCCTGCGTGAGCTTTCACCCATTTCCAGCTTATTTTATGTTTTTCACATGTGCTATCTAATTTTACCCAAAGATCTTTATTTTTAACTGGTTTCTTGCTCGCACTTTTCCAATTATTTAGTTTCCATTTTTTAATCCATTCAGTAATCCCATCCTTGACATATTTAGAATCTGTGTAAATAGTAATTTCTGAATTTTTTTTAACTTTTTTTAAAGCCATTATAGGTGCCATCAATTCCATTCTATTATTTGTAGTATTACTTTCACTTCCGGAGAGAATAGATTGTTTATTACCATCTAAAATAATCGCGGCCCAGCCACCTTTTCCTGGGTTACCTGAACATGCACCATCAGTGAAAATTTTTAATTTCATTAAAAAAAATAGTCCTCGTAATTCTTTGAATTTTTGTGAAATTCCAATCTTTTTAAATATTCTATAGGATCTTTTATTTTTACAATCGCTCCTTCAACTGTGTTAAGTGCGTCAAATACCCTAGTTAGTAAAAATCTTAATGCTGCTCCTTGAGATAATACTTTTATACTATTTTTTTCTTCATCAGTAAGTTTTCTAATTGATGAATATCCGTCAATAAAGTTTTTTGCTTTTGTAACATTAAAACTTAAGTTTTCTTTCATGCCATCAAAACAAAGTGCATTAAAACAAATTGCTATATCAAAAGAGAAAAAATCTTCACAAGAAAAATAAAAATCGATTATGCCGCTTAATTTATCTTGATTAAAAAAGATATTGTCATGAAAAAGATCAGCGTGAATAATTCCGCGAGGTAAATTTTTAGGCCAATTATTTTCTACATCCTTTAAATTTTCTTCTATTAAATTTGGTAAGTCTTTGTGAATTTTTGTACATTTATCTTTCACTGTGTCAAACAAACCTCTCCATGATTTTACTGATAGATCATTTTGTCTTTTAAATTTAAAATTTTTTGTAATTTGATGCATTTTTGCAACTTCTATTCCAATAGACTTGCAGTTAAAGGGTGATAAATTTTTTTTAGCTTTACCTTCAAGAAAAGTAACTATCATTAACTTTTTACCTTCATAATCTGTTATTGTTTCATTTTTTTTATTAGTAACTGGAGTAGGGCATTTAAAACCAGCTTTATTTAATGAAGACATGAGATCAGAAAAAAAAGGCAAATCTTTAGATTTTACTCTTTTTTCGTAAACTGTTAATATAAATTTTTTATTACTAATAGATAAAAAATAATTTGTATTTTCTATACCTTCTTCGATCCCTTTAAAATTATTTAATTCGCCTAAATTATAATTTGATAAAATTTCGTTAATTTTATTTTGATTAAATTTTGTATAGACAGCCATTAGTTCAGCTCTTTTGGTAATTTAAAAATTACTTTTTCTTCTGCTACCACAACTTCTTCTATAGAAACTTTTCTATCTTTTTTAATATTATTTATTAAAGTTTGAACTAATTTTTCTGGTGCTGATGCCCCTGATGAAATACCTATAGTTTTTGAAGTGTCTATTTCATCAAAAGGTATTTCTTTTTCTGAGTGCATTAATTGTGAATTTTTACACCCTGCTTTTTTCGCAACTTCGACTAACCTTACTGAATTTGATGAATTTCGACTTCCAACTACGAAAAACATATCACATTTTGAAGCTATTTTTTTTACTGCCGACTGTCTATTTGTTGTTGCATAGCAAATATCCTCTTTAATTGGACCTTTAATTTTTGGAAATTTCTTCTTAAGATGATCAATTATTTCTGCTGTGTCATCAACAGAAAGTGTGGTTTGAGTAATGTAAGCTAAAGGTTTTTTAAAATCATCTATCCTAAGAGCTTCGGCGTCATTTTTTGTTTCAATTAATTTTATAGACCCATCAGGGAGTTGACCCATTGTTCCAATTACTTCAGGGTGATTTTTATGACCTATTAATAAAATTTGAAAACCATTTTTATTTAATTGTTCGGACTCTCTATGTACCTTTGAAACAAGTGGGCAAGTGGCGTCCACATAGGATAAATTTTTTAATTTGGCCTCTTCGGGAACTGATTTCGGAACACCATGAGCTGAAAAGATAACCGGCCTAGTAGCATTTTTGATGTCGGATAATTCATCAACAAAAATCGCACCTTTATTTTTTAATTCTTCCACAACTTGTTTATTATGAACTATTTCGTGCCTTACATAAACTGGAGAACCGTACTTAGCAATTGATTTTTCAACAATTTCTATAGCTCTTTTCACACCCGCGCAAAATCCTCTGGGAGAGGCTAAATAAATTTTAAGTTTTTTTTTCATTTTTTTCTATAAGATATTCTAGCAATATATGCGGAAAAGTAAGTGACGCCAAACCAATAAAAATTACCTTATAAATAGCCTCGTTAAGCTCATAAATATTGTTTAGAAAAAAAATAGCAATTAAAAAAGCAAGGCCAGTCACAACTGTCAAAGGTATAGCCTTGTTTATAAATTTTTTAAGCCCTGATTTGAAAGAATTATCAAGCTCAAATATTAATGTAATCGAGTGTCTAATAGAATGGAGAAAACAAAAATATAATGTAAAAGCTAAAATAGGTGTTAAGAAATAATTTAATACAATCAGTGATAAAAAATCCATTATCATTATTCCTTTAATTTCAGTATTTTTAGAGTAAGAAATATACAAGGATGAAAAAAAACTTAGACACAATAGCATTATTAAAAATTGATTACTGAAGAGTGAAGATTCGAACATATTAAAATTTAATATTTCAAATATTTCGTTTGTTTTATTTCTCTGCAATAATAATGGCGCTATAATCACTGAGGATCCTTTTAAAAAAAATAAAAATTCTGATACCAAAAATTTTCTCTTAAAAGAAAATACAGTATCCTCTTTACCAAAATGATAAGCGGCAACAATTAAAAATAAAAATAAAACAACATTAGGAAATACTAACCAGAAAATTATAATTAAAATAGAAATAAATATATAAGCCAGATAAAAGGAAATAATAGATTTATAACCAAATAATTTTAAAAGTTTTTTCCCTTTTATATTATCTAATGCTCCATGAGAAATTCCTAAAATCAAAATTAAAAATAAACATAAGATAATTGGTTCAAAATTAAGCATTAGATAAAAAGGACTTAACAAGATGCAAAAGTTAAAAAACAAAACAGAGTGTTTAAAATTTATTTTTTTCATTTATTGAACAAGGCCTTGATAAAAATTAATTTTGGCATTTTACTGATAATCTTAATATCATCAAATATATTACTTTTATTTGATAAAAACTTAATAACAGTGCTTGCGGAAGTTTTAAACATTTTGAAGAAAATTTCTGGCATTTTATCAGGATGTTTTTTCACAACTTTTAAAAAAATGTTATCTAAGAACTGATATTTTCTTCCTAAATTAAATAATTTCATTTTATTTTTATCAATATTTTTTACAATATATTTACTATGTTCTTGTATATTCAAAAATGTATATCCTGTGCTTAACCTTGTCATTCCACCAGCAGACCCAATATTAATAGTTTTGATTTCATTTTTAAATGTTGGATAAAATAATGGTATTGCTCCTTTTTCGGTAAAATTTATTTTATAATTTTTTATCCCAAGATTATTTTTGATGTAATTTTCTAATTGAAGATCATAATCCATCAGACCCTCATCCTTTAAATCCGAAAGCCAAGTTGTTTCTATTAATGCTTTGTTTTTTTTAAAAGGAAGAGTATAAAAAAAATGCACATCATTTCTTTGATCACAATTAAAATCCATTAAATTTAAAATTTCATCATCAAAAATATCTGTTTCTGTTTCTATTTCGACTCCTTGAAAATGTTGCCACAACTCAGATTTATTTGGTTTACCTATAAAAACACTATTAAAAATAGTAGCGTTAGCTGAATTTATTTCATTCAAATTTTTAAAAAAATTAATATTCGGATTTTCAGAAAGTCTTAAATTAATTTTTTCATAAAATTTTCCGCTATCAATACTTTGATAAGGAAATTCACTCGAATTCAACTCATGAGATCCTTCAGAAGTATTTATAGTAAAATTATTCCAACTTTTAATTACACAATCTTCAAAATTATGATCAGTTACTCTCCAAAAAGACCAAGTCTTATCTCTTTTATATTGATCACGATTTTCAATTATTGCTAAAGACTTCTCTTTTAATTTGTTGTTAATTTCAAGCTCATAAGCTAAGGACAAACCAGCACATCCACCTCCAATTATTACATAATCAAACTCTTTCATTTAAATTAATCTCTTCCTCCAAAATGTTGTGGTTAATTAAATTATCGTGATTAATTTCCTTAACAAATAATAATTCTATGAAGTCAAAAATAGACAATAATGTTTCAATTATTTTGCCAAAAATAGTGACATAAATTTTTCCTGCCTTGTTATAATTTTCCGTATTCTTTTGTTTAAGAATATAATTACCTATTTTCCTATAAACTCTTCTTGCTACTAAAACTGAAAATCTCGATCTTAGAGGAATGCCGCTAATTGATCTGAAAGATTTTTGGTAAAAAACCTCTGATTCTTTTATTGTTTCGCTTATTGATGAAAAATCAGGCTTGATATACTGACGTTTCCTATTTTTATCCTCATTAACATCTCTTGCAATATTAGTAAGTTGCATTGCAATCCCAAGATCTATCGCTCCCTTAAATGCTTCTTTTTTTTTTACTTTTAATATTTTTGACATCATTAAACCAACAGTTCCTGCAACTCTGTAAGAATAAATAAGCAAATCTTTTTTTGAGTTTATTTGGACTTCTTCTTGGAGATCTGTTTCCACACCATCAAATAAATCTATTACTACTTTTTGAGAGATATTCTCACTTTCAATAATAGACCACATGTCTTTTATTATTGGATTTTCAAAGTTTTTATTTAAGAAATCGTCTTTAAATTTAAAAAATTTTTTTTTTTTATAATCTAACTTACTTTTATCATCAGCTAAATCATCTAAAGTACGACAAAAATTATATAAAGAAGAACATTTGAAAAATATTTCTTTGGACAAGAAAAAACTGGCCCAATAAAAAGATTTAGCATGTTTTTCAATTAGATTGGTTTTCATTAAAATAATTTGTCCAAAACTTTAGCTGACGAAAGCACACCAGGCATACCAGCGCCGGGATGTGTTCCTGCACCCACAAAATACAAATTTTTATATACTTCAGATTGATTATGAAACCTGAAATAAGCTGATTGAGAAAATTTAGGTTGAATTGAAAATCCCGACCCATGAAGAGTCGCTAAATCTTTTTCAAAATAGTCAGGTGTTAAATAAAAATCGTTAATCACATTTTCTTTTATGCCAGGCAAAATAGATTTGTCCATTCTTTCTAAAATTAAATTTTTAAATTTATCTCCCTGTTTTGCCCAATTTATGTTTGATAGATTATTTGGTACAGGCACCAGAACATAAAAGGCATCTTGTCCAGTAGGAGCCATATTTGGGTCAGTAGCTGAAGGCCTATGTAAATAGTAGCTAATATCATCAGATAATATTTTTTTTTCAAATATTTTATTTAAATGTTTTTCATAAGAATTACCAAAAAAAATGGTGTGATGAGCGACACCTTTGTATTGTTTTTTGGATCCAAAATAATAAACAAATAGACCCATTGAATAATCCATTCTATTCATCTTTTGTTTGAATAAAAAATTATAGTCATTCTTAGACTTAATTAAATTTTTGTAAACATGTGGGGGATCGGAATTACAAACAATATAATCACAGTCTATAATTTTAGAATTATTAATCTTTACACCTTTAACTTTATTTTTATCGGAAATGATTTCAGTTACTTCAGCGCTTTTTAATATTCTAATCCTTTCTTCATTCATCAGTTTTTCAAGTGCTGTCACAACGTTTCCTGTTCCTCCCATTGAATAATGTATTCCCCATTTTTTTTCTAAAAATAGAATAAGAGTATAAATTGAAGTTGTAGTAAAAGGATTTCCACCTACTAAAAGTGGGTGCATACTAAATACTCTTCTCAATTTTTCATTAGAAATATAATAAGAAACTAATTTATAAACTGATTTATAACTTTTTAAACTTATTAAAGAAGGTATCTGTTTAATCATGAAAGTAAAATTATTAAATGGTTTGTCAGACAAATCAGTAAAACCTTTATTAAATATTTTCTCTGTGAAATTTACTAACTTAATATATCCTTGAAAATCATTTTCAGAAAATTTTTTGATTTCCTTTTCCATTAGTTCATTATTACCTGTATAATCAAAAGTATCTCCATCACTAAATACAAATCGATACCATAAATCTAAAGGAACAATATCTACGTAGTCAGTAATATCTTTATTAAATAATGAAAACAATTCCTCAAAAAGGTAAGGTGCAGTTATGACTGTTGGACCCCCATCATAAATAAAATTTCCCTTTTTAAACACTCTTGCTCTTCCACCCAAATCTGGGTGTTTTTCAACTAAAGTAACCTCATATCCCTTTGCCTTTAATCTAAGAGATGCTGCTAAGCCACCAAAGCCGGAGCCTATAACTACAATTTTTTTTGGCATCTTATTTTGGGTTATTTTAACTGGATTTCTTTTGAAGTGCTAACTTTGTTTCCTCTACACTTCTATGAAAAAGCTTATCTAATTGGCTTTTGTCTTGTGAATTTTGCATCAGTTTGTCAATGCTTTCAAATGCAATATTAATCGATGCATTTTTAAGATCCTTGATCGCCTGATTTTTTAATTGTTTGATTTTTTCATTTGTGTTTTTCTTCTTCTGATCCATTTGACTATGAAAAACATTTTTTGCTTTAACAACATTTTCTTCAGCGAGTTCATTTGCTTCTTTTAACATTCTATTAATTTCAGATTTTGAACTATCTAACTTTCTTTCTTGTTCAGCAAGTTTATTTTTAGCTTCTTCTTTAAGTTTCTCGGATTCATCAACTTGATCTTTTATTTTATTTATATTCTCATCTAAAATAAATTTAATTTTATTTGGAGTTTTTAAATAAATGAGTAAAAAGACAAAAATCAAAAAAGAAATGGCTACCCAAAATGTTGCATCTATCATCATAAATATTTATTATCCTTATTTTTTGATATTTCATCCTGTAAAGTTTTAATATAATTATTACTTAATTTTTCTCCAGTTATTTCCTCCAATATTTTTGAAGAAATTTCTTTGGCAATATCTTTAATACTCTCTGGTGAATTTTTTTTTAAATTCAATATTTCACTCTCAGCTTTTTTAATTTGTTTTTCTAATTCCTTATTAAACTCCTCTTTTTTTTGATTTATGTTTTTATTAATTTGTTTTTTAGAGTCTGAAATAATTTTTATTACTTCTTTCTTAGCATTTGCTATTTCATTTTCGTAATCTAATCTTTTCTTCTCAGCAAGTTCAGAGAGGTCTTTTGCTTCCTCTAAGTTGTCTTTTATTTTCTTTTCCCTATTATCTAAATTATCTTTTATTCTTGGAATAAAAAACTTTGATAGAGTCAAATATAGAATAGTAAAAATTAATATTAGCCAAAATGATTGAGAAAACCAATACGTTGAGTCCAGCTGAGGCATACCGGCCTCAGCTGCAAACAATTTTGTTCCACTGCAAAATATTAAAATAATAAAAGGTATTTTAAGCCTCATGTTAATTTTAAAATGCAAATAAGATTATAAGTGCAATTACAAGTCCAAATAAACCCGTTGCTTCTGCCAAAGCGAAACCTAATAGTAAATTAGGAAATTGCTTTTGAGCTGCAGATGGATTTCTCATAGCACCTGAAAGGTAGTTACCAAATATAATTCCGATACCGACCCCTGCACCTGCTAATGCGATTGCAGCTAAACCTGCTCCAATCATTTTTGCTGCTTCTAACTCCATTTTTCCTCCTTTTTTTAATGGTGAAGATTTAATGCATCATTCAAGTAGATGCATGTCAAAATTGCAAAAACATAAGCTTGTAAAAAAGCAACTAATATTTCCAAACCCGTCAATGCAACAGAAAAACTTAGAGGTAACCAACCACCAAGCAATCCTAAACTAATTACAAAACTTCCAAAAACTTTCAACATCGTATGACCAGCCATCATATTTGCAAATAATCTTACTGAAAGACTGACTGGCCTACTTAGGTATGAAATTATCTCTATTATTGTTATTAAAGGTAATAGCACTAACGGAACACCCTTAGGCACAAACAAAGACAAATATTTAAAACCATGCTTTATAAAACCAATAACTGTTACCGAGATAAATATAAATAATGCCATAACTAAAGTAACAATGATATGACTAGTTACAGTAAAAGAGTAAGGTAACATGCCTACCATATTACAAATTAAAACAAACATAAATAAACTAAAAATAAATGGAAAATAAGGTTTAGCTTTAGAACCAGCGGTATCACTAATCATTTTTGCTATAAAATTGTAACTTAATTCTGTAATTAGCTGGAGCCTTCCTGGGATAATGTTTTTATTTTTAGAACCAAAGTATAAAAAGAAACAAATCAATGATGCGCTTAAAAGCATAAACATACTCGCGTTTGTAAATGAAAGGTCAAAATTTCCCAGTTTTATTTCTGGGCCAATTCTATAGACTTCAAATTGATGCATTGGATTTGTAGCCATATTAATTCACTCCTACTAATTTTTTTCTTGCATACTTTTTGCAACTCTTATTACATTTAGTATTCCAGCAATTACCCCTATAAAAAAGAAGATAACAATAAACCAAGGTTTAGTATCAAACCAATTGTCTAAAATAAACCCAATAATTGTCCCAACTACAGCAGCAGCCACTAACTCTGTTCCTAGTCTAAAAGCTGAACCCATGAACATACCTCTTTTATCGTCATTTTTCATTTTGTCTTTATCAATGAATTGTTTTTTTGCAATTTTAAGGCGAGTTCTAAAATCGTTGTTATCCATTTTTAGGCTACTAATTCCTCTGCTTTTTGTAAATCTACCGCAACTAATTGACTTACACCTTTTTCTGGCATCGTAATTCCGTATAATCTATGCATCCTAGACATAGTAAGTGCATGGTGAGTTATAATAATAAATCTTGTAGATGTTATTTTAGTTAACTCATCTAATAAAGAACAAAATCTAGTAACGTTAGCATCATCTAGGGGAGCGTCTACTTCATCAAGCACACAAATAGGAGAAGGATTTACTAAAAAGACAGCAAATATTAAAGATAAAGCTGTTAATGCTTGCTCACCACCAGAAAGCAAAGTGATAGACTGTAGTCTTTTGCCAGGAGGTGAAACAAACATTTCAAGACCAGCTTCTAATGGGTCGTCAGAGTCAACAAATTCTAATTTTGCACTCCCCCCGCTAAAAAGTTTTGTATAAACCTCATTAAATTTTCTATTCACTTTGTCAAAAGCGTCTACTAATCTTTCCCTTCCTTTTTGATTTAATTCCTCAATACTCGTTTTAAGTTTTACGATCGCTGAATAAAGATCAGCTCTGTCATCTTCCATCTTTTTTATTTCATCTTCATATTTTTTTGTCTCTATATCAGCTCTTAAATTAACAGAGCCAAGAGAGTCTCTTTCATTTTTAATTTTCTCTACGAACTTTTTTTGATCCTCAATTTGTGGTAAATTTTCAAGATCTAAATCAGCTAAATTTAATAATTTTCTCTCATTATCAATGTTTAGTTCATTGCTGATTGAATAAAATAAATCTTTACGTCTTGCTTCGATCCCCTCGAGCGTCGCTTCATTTCTTGCTTTTCCTTCACGTAAAGTTGCAAGTTTTTCTTGAATTTCTTTTACATTTTTATTTATAGAGTTATATCTGTCTTCAGATTGCTTTAATTCTAAGTTAAGTTCCTCATTTCTTTTTTTTGTATTTTCTAAATTTTGTAAATTTTGCCCTTTTGTTGTGGCTAATTTCTCAGGATCTTTATTATTATCTTCAATTTCTTTTAAAATTTTATTTCTTCTCTCAATAAGATCATTTTCCATTTTACTCGAATTGCTTATTAAATTATTCCAATTATCTAATTCGACATCTATTGTTTTAATTCGCTCTTTTCTTTTGATAGAATCATTTTTGATTGTCTCATTTTTGCTTAATAAAATTGCATAATTTTCGTGTGCTAACGTAATTTTATTTATAAGCTCCTTAAATTTAACAAAAGTCAATTTAGATACAGTCCTGCCTTTATCAATTTCATTTTCGATATCTTTGATTTGTTCGTCTAAAGATAATTTTAACTGATTAAGATTTTTTTTAGATGCATTTAAATTATTTTCAGACTCTATTTCCGTGGAAGATAATGATTTTTCTGTTTTTAAAAGCTCAGTTTTCTCAGCTGAAATTCTTTTTTCATTTATAGAAGCATCAAGTGATATACTTTTTTCTCTATTTAAATCAGAGTCAACAGTTTCTAATGAATTTTGAAGTTTGACAGTCAATTTTTTAATTCTTTTTTCTTCCTCATCTAAATTAGACATATCTAAATTTAATTTTTGAAGGGTAGCTAAGCTTTCCATCTTTTTATCCCTTAAAGGAGATAACTTTCTATTCTCTTCTTCAAGTAAAGTATTATTGTGATTTAAATCAATTTTAATAGCACTAATTTCATCGTCTTGCTCACTTACGTTTTCTGAGATCTCTTTCTTGTTTTTTTCTATATCTAACAATTTTAAATAGTAAAGCCCTGCTTCTGCTTTCTTAATTTGATGAGAAATTTCTTTATATTTTGTAGCTTCCTCAGCCTGTTTTTTTAAATTGTCTAATTGCTTCTCTTGTTGTTTTTTAAGTTCATCAGCTCTTTTTAAATTATTTTCTGCAGCACTTAGTCGATTTTCTGCCTCATGTCTACGAGCATGAATTCCAGCGATTCCAGCTGCTTCTTCCAAAATAGATCTCCTCTCGTCAGGTTTAGCCGTAACTAACTGCCCAATCTTACCTTGACTTATCAACGATGGTGAATGCGCTCCAGTAGATAGATCGGCAAAAAAAGTTTGAGCATCTCTTGCTCTAACTTCTTTCTCATTTATAAAATATTTTGAACCTTTATCTCTCTCAATTTTTCTTGTCACTAATATTTCATCAAGCTTACTGTATTGAGAAGGTCCACTTTTATCCTTATTTTCTATAAAAATTGAAACTTCTGAAAAATTTTTTTCTGGTCTATTAGATGTACCAGAAAAAATTACATCTTCCATGCCTGCGCCTCGCATACTTTTTGCGGAGGTCTCTCCCATACACCACCTTAAAGATTCAACTATGTTTGATTTTCCGCATCCATTAGGGCCCACTATACCTGTTAATCCATCCTCAATAAAAAAAGTTGTTTTATCGAAAAAAGACTTAAAACCAGTCAGCTCTAATTTCTTAAACTTCATAACTTATAGTAATTTATCTATTTGTTTTTTAAAAGATTTGAATTCGTGCTTATCCTCATATTTCTTGTTATTTACATATATAGTTGGTGTAGAAGTTATATTATATTGTTTTTGAGCATTGATTCTTTCATTAAGAATTGTTTCTTGCAATTTCTCATCTACTAAACAATCTTTTAAATTTTTTTTATCTAATTTAAGTTCTGAACTAATTTTAATCAAAGTTTCATTTATTTTATTTATATCAGATCCTACAGCCCATTTTTTTTGTTTATCATAAATATTTCCAAGTAATTTAAATTTTTCATTTGAGTTAGAGGCACATCTAACAATTTTCTCTGCATTTAAAGCAGCTAAGTCTAGAGGAAATGCATGGTGTTCAAATTTAACTATACCTTTGTCTATGTAGTCTTTTTTAAGGTCTTTGAATATTTTTTTATGAAATGAAGCACAATGAGGACATGTTAAAGATGAAAAAACTTTGACAGTTATTTTAGCATCTTTGCTACCAATTTTTAAAGTTTCACTATGAATACTGGTGAAAAAAAAATAAATTAATGAAAAAAAAATGAGCAGTTTAGTTTTTTTATTTATCATTGTACGCATCTATTAATTTATTTAACTTATTTTTAAGTGAGTGATTATTTATATTTTCTAATTTTTTGATCAAATTTTCTTTTGATTTTGAATTTTTTTTAATTTTTTTTTTTGCATTATGAAAACTATCCATAATTTTTAGCTTTATTTGGGAAATATAATTATACCCAAAATGAGAGTTAATTTTGTCAATTATATTTTTTTTATTATATTCCACATCAATTTCTTTACCATGAATTACGTTGAGAACCAGGCAAATTTCTTTTGAGCTTTTTTGTGCCTTAACATTAATAGGATAGCAGTTATCAGAAATATTTTTACCAACTATTTTTGTCCAATTATCAACAAGTGAAGATAAATTAAATCCATTTTTTTTTAATATTTTTTTAATTTGTTGTGGCAATGTTGTTGAAAAAGGTCTAAGGCCTTGAATGAAATTTTGAGTTACATTATTATTGTATTTTTTTTTATGCATTTAAATTTCAATTTATCAAATAAAATTTTAGCTTGGTATGATAATAACAAGCGCACTTTACCTTGGCGTGTTAGTAAATACTCAAAAAACTCCTTATATTATCGTATTTTAAGTGAATTCATGTTACAACAAACTCAAGTTAAAACTGTAATTCCATATTTTAAAAGATTCATAAAAAACTATAAGAGCCTAAAAGATTTATCTGAAGCTAAAGAAAGAAGTGTTTTAAAATTATGGGAAGGACTTGGATATTACAGACGAGCTAAAAATCTTTTAGCTTCCTCTAAAATTCTTGTAAATAAATACTGTTCAAAACTACCCTTAAGCGTAGATGAGGTTAAGACTTTACCGGGTATAGGGGATTATACATCAAATGTTCTCGTTGCATTAATATACAATAAGCCTACATTAGCTTTAGATGGAAATGCAAAAAGACTAATTTCAAGAATATTAAACAAAGAGGGTGAAAAAATTGATTTTCAAAAATTTATAAATTTAAATCGAAAAAATTTATTTTGTACTAATAGAAATTCAGATCTAGTCGAGGCAATAATGGAGTTTGGGGCTCTAATTTGTAAACCTAGAGATCCAAGATGCGCAACGTGCCCAATAAAAAAAAATTGTAAATTTAATAACTCAATTAAAAAAATTCAAAATATTAAAAAGGAGTTGATAAAAGAGAATATTGATATTTTTTGTTACTTATCAAAAAATGGGAAAATAGCTCTAACAAAAGAGAACAATGTAGGTTTTTTAAAGAAATTTAATCTTCCAAAAATTGAAAAAAATACATTAACAAAAAATTTAAAAAAATGGAAACTGTTAAAAAAATATAAAAACTCAATTTCTAATAAAAAATTAAATATTAATTTATATTATAGATTCTCTAAACAAATTCCTTTAAATTTTACTTGGTACTCTATAAAAGATAGTAAAGAATTTATGCCAACTTTCACAAAGAAAATATTTAAAAAAGTTTCTGTATTATTTTAATGAAAAAAAAACTAGCAATCATAGGTTCAGGAATAGCAGGTTTGACATTTGCAAATATGCTTAAAAAATATTCAGATCATGATTTTATGGTCTACGAAAAAGAGGAAAGCCTTCCTATAGATGAAGGTTACGGAATTCAATTATCAACAAATAGTGTAAAAATTTTAAACAAAATTGATTTCCAAAAATTGGACAAAGAATTAATTTTTAATCCAAAAAAATTAGATTTTCATAATATAAAAAATAAAAAAATATGTGATTTAGATTTAGCTCAATTTAATAAAGAAAATATTAAATATACTACATTAAAAAGATCTACCCTGATTGAATTTTTAAAAGAAGATATTTACTCTCAACATCTTAGATTTGATAAAAAAATTAAAGAAGTTTTAGAAATTAAAGAAAAAATCTTAATTAAATTTGAAGATAATTCAAATGATTTAGTTGACTATGTGATTGGAGCAGATGGTATTTTTTCTAATACGAGAGCTTTTTTTGAAAAGAAAAAAAATAAACCTAAGTTTAACAAAGCAATTGTAATGAGAAAAATTTTGAACTCAAAATCAGGGCTTAATATTGACGAAGAAAGAATAAGTTTGATGATGGGAAAAAATTGCCATTTAGTAATTTATCCAATTAATCAAAACAAAGATCTCAATCTTGTTTGTACTGTAAGAGCTAATAACTTTGATCCTAAAAATGTTAAATTGTTAGCTGATAAAGTTATTAATCAAAATTTTCAATTAGAAAATGTTTTAAAAGGGGAATTAAAATCTTGGCCATTATATTCGACCCCAAACACACTCCAGTCCTCTAATAAAAAAGTTTTTTACATCGGAGACGCATTTAATGGATTTCTTCCGACATTGGCTCAAGGTGCTGGACAATCGATAGAAAGCGCATATGAATTATTTAATTTATTAAAAACAGAAAAAAAAGATATTCAATTAAGTTACTTTTTAAATCGATCAAAAAAAGTAAAAATTATTAGAAGAAGATCAAACTTAAACTTTTTTGCATTTCATCTTTCAAGCTCGATGATGCAATTAATAAGAAACTTTTTAATTAAATTTTTAGTTAAAAGAAAATATTTTATAAATGGGTATCTAGGCAGAGTATATAAAAGTGAGAGAGTTTAAGTAAAAAAGATTATTTGGATAAAAATTTTTGTCTTAGGTTATCGATTAAAATATATGAACCGTTGAGATTGTAATACCAATAGGTCCATCCATTACAGCTTTCCGTACCCATAATTTTTGCCGCAACTTTATGAATAGATCCCTCTGATTGTTTGTATTTTATACTACCATCAGCCATTATTTTCGCGTTAATTTTCTTATTTCGATCAAAAATATTACTACCAGGCTTAATAATTCCTAACTCAACTAACGAACCAAAAGGAACTCTAGGTTTAGATTTATTATTTTGTAATGTATCTAGATAGCAATCTTCAATAACATTAGTCTCCTTAATTCTTTCGATGGCGGCTTCGTAGTATTTTTTTTCTTTTTCTATTCCACAAAATTTTCTTCCCAATTTTTTTGCAACAACTGCAGTAGTTCCAGTTCCTATAAAAGGATCAAATATAGTATCCCCTTTATTAGAGGTAGCTAAAATAATTCTATGAAGAAGCGCTTCAGGCTTTTGAGTTGAATGAACTTTTTTCCCATTCTTTTTTAATCGTTCTTTTCCGTTGCAAATCGGAAAGGTCCAATCTGATCTCATTTGCAGATCATCATTCAAACACTTTAAAGATTGATAATTAAATTTGTATTTTGATTTTTTACTCTTTGAAGCCCATATTAAAGTTTCGTGAGCGTTGGTAAATCTTGTTCCTCTAAAATTAGGCATTGGATTTTTTTTTCTCCAAATTATATCGTTAAGTATCCAATAATTTAAATTTTGCAAATGATAACCTAACCTAAAAATGTTGTGATAAGAACCAATTACCCAAATACTTCCATTGTCTTTTAAAACTCTTTTACATTCTCTTAGCCAAGATATACAAAAAACATCATAGTCCTCAAAACTGTCAAAATGATCCCATTTATCGTTCACGCCATTTACTTTACTTGAATCAGGTCTAGTTAATTTTTTGCCAATTTGTAAATTATAGGGAGGATCAGCAAAAACTAGATCAAAAGATTTATTTGGAATTTTTTTTAACTCTCTTAAGCAATTTCCAAAAATTATTTTGTCAGAAAATTTAGACATTTAAGATTCAACCTTAAATTGAATCTTTGGTCAATTATTTTTACGTGAAAAAAAAGGTTTCTAGTTATCAAAAATTTATTTTAACAACATATTGTATATAGGTTTAAAATTTTTTCTATGAATTGGGGTTAAACCATAAATCTTTAACCCGTCCAAGTGCTGCTTGGTACCATATCCAAAATTTTTTTCCCAAGAATATTTATTGTATTTTTTAGATATTTTTATCATCAGTTCATCCCTATATACCTTTGCTATAATTGATGCAGCACTTATACTTTTAATTTTTTCATCTCCTTTAACATAGCATTTGCATTTTAAATTTATATCTGGTGAAAAAATACCGTCTATTAATATTATATCTGGCTTTTTCGTTAAACTCTGAATTGCTCTTTTCATTGATAATAAAGACGCTTGTAAAATATTTAGTTTTTCAATTTCTTTAACAGTTGAAATACCCACAGAAAAAATAGAATTTTCTTTAATGTAATTTGAAATATTTTTTCTTTGAATAAATGTTAACTTTTTTGAATCTTTTAATTGCTTTAGATTTATACCCTTTTTTAAAATCACGGCTGCAGATACAACTGGTCCGGCCAAACATCCTCTGCCAACTTCATCGACACCTGCAATAACTTTATTTTTTTTCAATTTTTATATTTAAAGATTTAACTTTATCTCTTATCATTTTTAAGTCTTGCCAAGAAAACCTTTTCTGGTCTGGCTGTCTTAGTAAATAAGCAGGGTGAAAAGAGACTATTGTATTGAGTCTTACGCCATTGATTTTAATATCAAACCATTTGCCTCTTATTTTGGAAATTACATCCTCATTCTTTAAAATTGCGTTCATCGCAGTGCTTCCCAATAATAAAATTATTTTGGGTTTTATTATTTCAATATGTTTTTTTAAAAATGGCAAATATCTTTTGATTTCTGTGTCCGTAGGCCTTCTATTATCGGGCGGTCTGAAATTAACAACATTTGTTATGTAAACATTGTCTCTATCTAAATTTATTGCTTCTAGCATTTTATCAAGTAGTTGGCCTGCTCTGCCTACAAAAGGAATACCCTCTTTATCCTCATTAGCACCAGGGCCCTCGCCAATTATCATAATTTTTGACTTAGGATTTCCATCTGAAAATACCATTTTTTTTGCGTTATCCTTTAATGGACAATTTTTAACAGCATTTATTTTTCCCCTTAAATTATTTAACTCCTTATTTACACCAGTAGAAACAAGTTTTTTTTGATTGTATCTATTTAGAGATTTATTGTTTAAAATCAAATTGTGATTAATTAAACTATAGTATTTAATAAGCTTAGCTAATTTGGTATTTATTTTTTTTTGCATTATGAATAAATTTTTTAAACTAATTAAGATAATATTACAAACTATCTTTTTTTGCGTTTTTTTATTTATTAATCAAGTAAAAGGTATAGAAAAAATTTATACCTCCGACTCACTCTCAAATTATTTTTCTGGAGTTCTTGCTCTTGATAATAATAAATTGAAAGACTCTTATGATTTTCTCAAAAAAATTGAAAATTTAAATGACAAACATTCAAATTACTCAAAATCATATATTGAAAGTTTAATTTATAATTCAAAATATTATGAAGCCTCAAGATATGCTAACTTATTGAGGAAAAAAAAACTAAATTTTTATGAAAGTGATATTATTTTAGTAAGTAAATTTATTAAAAATAATCAATATAATAAAGCCTATGATTATTTACTTTCATTAGAAAAAGAAGAATACAGTGATTTAGAAATTTTAATTCATCAAATTATTTTAAGTTGGATAAAAGTAGAAAAATTTAAATTAAATTTAAATGATTCTCAAACTACGCTTAAGTCGCTTGATACTAGGTTTAAAAATATCAAGAATATTAATAGTGTATTTTTAAATTGTTATTTTGACTCTCCAAAAACTCAAGAGAGTTTTGAAAAATTAATTAATAATAAAAAAACTGATTTTTCAAGATATACTTTCTTTTATGTAAATTATTTAAATAAAAAAAGTTTTTTTGAAAAAGCTAATTTAATATTAAATAAAAAACTTAAGGTTACTCCTAGAAATTTATTATTAAACCAATTAAAATTAGATATTAATAATAAAAAATCTAATTATTTAAAAAATGAATTTAATTGTAAACGTGTTTCAAATATTATTGCTGAATTATTTTATATAACAGCTAATGCATTATCTTCTCAGTCTATTTATTCTTATTCAAATTTTTACTTACATTTGGCAATTTTTTTAAACCCAGATTTTTTTTCTTATAATACTTTATTAGCTGAAAATTTAACAATAATGGGTAATTATAAAAAAGCTAAAAAAATTTATTCAGTATTAAGTAAAGGTGGTGGAGCTTTTAATTGGCACTCATCTAAACAATTGGCACTTATTGATTTAGAACAAAATAAACCGGATAAGGCAATTCAAATAATAAAAAATAGCTATTTAAAAATAAAAAAACCAAGTATTTATCAAACTTATGATTATGCAAACTTTTTAAAAAATAATGAAAAATTTAATCAATCAATAAGATATTATACCAATGTAATTGAAAAAATACCAAAATCACATGAATTGTACCCAAAAGCAAAAGATGGGAGAGGTATTTCTTATGAGCAAATAGGAGAATGGAAAAAAGCGGAAAAAGATTTTCTAAGTTCTTTGAAGGCAAAACCTGATCAAGCATATGTTATAAATTATTTAGCTTACTCATGGATTGAAAAAGGTATTAAAATTGAAAAATCTCTTAAAATGTTGGAAGAAGCTAATAGGTTAAGAACTAACGACGGCTATATAACTGACTCGTTAGGATGGGCTTTATTCAAACTACAAAAATATGAAGATGCCAAAAAAATACTTCAAAAAGCTGTTCAGTTAATGCCATCAGACCCTATTGTAAACGATCATTTTGCAGATGCATTATGGATGAGTGGTAAAAAAATCCAAGCAAGATATTACTGGAAATATGTTTTGAAAATGGAAGATGCTGAAGATGAACTAAAGCAAAAGATTTTAAACAAAATCATAAAGGGGCCTGCCAAACCTAATCACAAGGTTTATTAATGATAATTAAATCATATTCTAAAATTAATTTATCACTAAGAGTTTTGAATAAAAAAAAAAATAAAATGCATAACATTGAAACCAACTCAGTTTTAGTTGATTTGAATGACAAGATAAAAATTAAAAGAAACAAAAGAAATATAATTATATTTAAAGGTAGATTCAAAAAAAATATAAAAAAACAAAATACTGTTTTTGAAACAATTAAAATACTTAAAAAGTTTAAAGTAATAAAACATCCCTATAAAATAGTTGTTAACAAGCAAATCCCAGTTTATGCTGGATTAGGAGGAGGTACAGGAAACTCAGTAGCTATAGCGAAGTACTTTCTTAAAAATAAGTTAAACGAGAAACAAATAAGAATATTTGAAAAAAAAATCGGATCAGATTTTAGACTATTTCTAAATAATTTTTCATTACAAAAAAGTTTAAAAAAAGTAATTAAAAATAGAAATAAATTTAAATATTATCTAATAATTGTATTTCCTTTTATAAATTGTAAAACAAAAAAAATATATGAAATGGTAAAAAAATTTAGTAAACCCTCTTTTCAAAATTATCTCAAAAAGAAAAATCAATTAGATTTTTTGAATATTATTAAAAAAGATAGAAATGACTTACAAAAAATAGTGGAAAAAAAATATCCTGAAGTATCAAGATTAATAATCTTTTTATCAAAGCAAAAGGGTTGCTTTTTTTCAAGAATGTCGGGATCTGGTTCTTCTTGTTATGGCGTATTTAACAATATTAAAACAGCTAGACTTGCATTAACTAAAATAAAAAGGAAATTCCCTAAATATTGGTGCGATGTTACTAAAACTATTTAATTCAAACTAATTATGATATATCAAACAAAGAATTGGGGCATAGCCAAGCGGTAAGGCAGCGGTTTTTGGTACCGCCATCCTAGGTTCGAATCCTAGTGCCCCAGCC
>MDSW01217918.1_pt1 | contig 20127 bp, 15 predicted proteins | sample 811171 | NCBI WGS metagenome assembly MDSW01 (sample SAMN05326641, study PRJNA326480) | marine metagenome | isolation source: seawater | place: Atlantic Ocean: North West | collected 2012 | reverse complement strand
CAACCTGCCGATCTGCGTCGTCGTCTTCAACAACGGCGGGATCTACCGCGGCACCGACGTCAATCCGTCGGGCGGCGATGATGTGGCGACCACCGTGTTCGTCAAGGATGCGCGCTACGACAAGATGATGGAAGCGTTCGGCGGCGTCGGCGTCTATGCGACGTCCCCCGACGAGCTCACGCAGGCCGTCAACGAAGCCCTCCAGTCAGGCAAGCCGACACTCGTCAACGCGGTGATCGACGAAAAGGCGGGCACCGAAAGCGGGCGCATCGGCAACCTCAACCCGCAAAGCGTCGTTTCGAAGAAATAACAAAGTGCGGCACGTCATAACTTCTTATTACAGGAGCACACGATGAAAGCTCTCGAAGGCATCAAAATTCTGGATTTCACGCACGTCCAGTCCGGTCCGACCTGCACCCAGCTCCTGGCGTGGTTCGGCGCCGACGTGATCAAGGTGGAACGCCCCGGCGTTGGCGACGCAACCCGCAAGCAGCTGGTCGACGTCCCGGGCGCGGACTCGCTTTACTTCACCATGCTCAACCACAACAAGCGCTCGATCGAGCTCAACTCGAAAAACGAGACCGGCAAGGAAGTTCTCGAACGCCTGATCAAGACGTGCGACGTCATGGTCGAGAACTTTGCCCCCGGCGCGCTCGACCGCATGGGCTTCACGTGGGAACGCATCCAGGAAATCAATCCGAAGATGATCCTGGCCTCGATCAAGGGCTTCGGCCCCGGCAAGTACGAGGACTGCAAGGTTTACGAGAACGTCGCCCAATGCGCCGGCGGGGCCGCGTCGACGACGGGTTTCCTCGACGGCATTCCGGTCGTGACGGGCGCACAGATCGGCGATTCCGGCACCGGCCTGCATCTCGCGCTGGGCATCGTCACGGCGCTTTATCACCGTGAGAAGTCGGGCAAGGGGCAGCGCGTTACGGCAGCCATGCAGGACGGCGTCGTCAATCTGTGCCGGGTCAAGCTGCGCGACCAGCAGCGCCTGAAAGCGGGTCCGCTGAAAGAATACTCGCAGTTCGGCGAAGGCATTCCGTTCGGCGACGCGACGCCGCGCGCGGGCAACGACTCGGGCGGCGGCCAGCCGGGCCGTATCCTGAAATGCAAAGGCTGGGAAACCGATCCCAACGCCTACACGTACTTCATCACCCAGGCCGCCGTATGGGAGCATATCTGCGACGTCATCGGCGAACCGGAGTGGAAGACCAAGGAAGGCTATGCGACACCGCCCGAGCGGCTCGACAAGCTTACCGAAATCTTCGAACGCATCGAACAGTGGACGATGACCAAGACCAAGTTCGAGGTCATGGATATCTGCAACCCGCTCAACATTCCGGTCGGCCCGATTCTTTCGATGAAAGAGATCGCGGAAGACGAAGGGCTGCGCAAAACCGGCACCATCGTCGAAGTCGATCACCCGGAGCGCGGGCCGTATCTCTCGGTCGGCTGCCCGATCAAACTTTCGGAAAGCCCGGTCGAAGTCGTTCGTTCGCCGCTTCTGGGTGAGCACACAGACGAAATCCTGACGCAGGTGCTCGGTTACGAGGGCGACGACCTCGACCGTGTCAAGGCGTCGGGTGCCGTCGGCGAGGCGAAAGCCGCCGCCGAATAGGCGATAAAAATAACGACGCCCGGGTCACACACCGGGCGCGAGACGAACATTTTAAAGGGCGCCGTTTCGGCGGCGCCCGACAGGAGAGGAAACATGCGCGTTATCGTGATGGGTCAGCAGGCGTTCGGCAAAGATGCCCTGGCCAAGATTCTGGAAGCCGGTGTCGACGAGGTCGTGGCCGTTTACTGCGAACCCGACAAGGACGGCAAGCCGGTCGACCCGATCAAGGAATTCGCCCTGGAACAGGGCCTGCCCGTCTATCAGCCGGCGCACTTCAAGGATCAGGAATCTCTCGACGAGCTGGCCGCGCTGAACGCCGACCTCATGGTCATGGCGTTCGTCAACGTGTTCGTGCCGGAAGCGGCGCGCGACACCCCGAAGCAGGGTTCGATCTGCTTCCATCCGTCGCTTCTGCCGTTGCATCGCGGACCGTCCGCGGTCAACTGGCCGATCATCATGGGCAGCACCAAGTCGGGGTATTCGTGGTTCTACCCGACGGACGGTCTCGACGAAGGTGACGTCCTGATGATGTGGGAATGCCCGATCGAGCCGGACGACACGGTGATCGATCTCTACTTCAAGAAAATCTATCCGTCCGCCATCGATTCAGTCCTTGAGGTCTGCGACCTGTTCCGGTCGGGAAATCCGCCGCGCATCGTCCAGGACGAGGCCGACGCCACCTACGAGCGCCGCTGCACGGCGAAGCATGCCCGCATCGACTGGAACAAGCCGGTCAAGCAGGTCTACGACCTGATCCGCGGCACCAATCCCTCGCCCGGCGCGTGGACGACCTTCGGCGGCGAGCAGCTCGGCGTCTTCGACTGTCAGCGGGTCGAGGGTGACGGCATCAGCAGCCGCGTCGTCGACGTGTCAGAAGATGGCGTGACCGTGCAATGCATCGGTGGGCGCATTCTGTTAAAGCGAGTACGCCCAACCGGTGGGGGCAAGGTGCCCGCCGCCGAATGGGCAAAAGACGCCGGCGTTGAGGTCGGCACAAATCTAGGTGACTGAACGGTCGCCGGTACAGACAACTGATTGAATTGGGACGCTCTAACCATGGCTAAAACCGACATCGAAATCGCCCGTGAAGCCTCGCCGCAGCATATCAACGACATCGGCGCCAAGCTCGGGATCGACAAGGAACACCTGCTCCCCTATGGCCACGACAAGGCGAAGATTTCCGCCGACTTCATCAAGTCGGTCGAAGGCAAGGACGACGGCAAGCTGATCCTGGTCACCGCGATCAACCCGACGCCCGCCGGCGAAGGCAAGACGACGACGACCGTCGGTCTCGGCGACGGCCTCAACCGCATCGGCAAGAAGGCGACGATCTGCATCCGCGAAGCGTCGCTCGGCCCGAACTTCGGCATGAAGGGCGGCGCCGCGGGCGGCGGTTATGCCCAGGTCATCCCGATGGAGGACATGAACCTCCACTTCACCGGCGACTTCCACGCCATCACGTCGGCGCACAACCTGCTGTCGGCGATGATCGACAACCACATTTACTGGGGGAACGAGCAGGAAATCGATATCCGCCGCATCGCCTGGAAGCGCGTCCTCGACATGAACGACCGGGCATTGCGCCAGATCACGTGTTCGCTCGGCGGTATCGCCAACGGCTTCCCGCGCGAAGCCGGTTTCGACATTACCGTCGCATCCGAAGTGATGGCGATCCTATGCCTCGCTTCCGATCTCGCCGACCTGGAGCGCCGCCTCGGCGACATGATCGTCGCCTATCGCCGCGACCGGTCGCCGGTCTACTGCCGCGACATCAAGGCCGAAGGATCGATGGCGGTGCTGCTGAAAGACGCGATGCAGCCGAACCTGGTGCAGACGCTTGAAAACAACCCGGCCTTCGTGCACGGCGGCCCGTTCGCCAACATCGCGCACGGCTGCAATTCCGTGGTCGCCACCAAGACGGCGCTGAAACTCGCCGATTACGTCGTGACCGAAGCCGGCTTCGGTGCGGATCTCGGGGCCGAGAAGTTCTTCGACATCAAGTGCCGCAAGGCGGGCCTGAAGCCGAGCGCCGTCGTGATCGTCGCGACGATCCGTGCGCTGAAATCCAACGGTGGGGTCAAGAAAGAAGACCTCAACACCGAAAACGTCGAAGCGTTGAAGAAAGGTTGCCCGAACCTGGGCCGCCACCTCGAGAACCTGAAGAAGTTCGGCGTGCCCGCCGTGGTCGCGATCAACAACTTCCACACGGACACCGATGCGGAAGTCGAAGCGGTCAAGGAATTCGTCACCTCGCAGGGCGCGGAAGCGATCCTCTGCGAACACTGGGCGAAAGGCTCCGAAGGCACCGAAGCGCTGGCCAACAAGGTCGTCGAACTGGTCGACAGCGGAAAGGCGGACTTCAAACCGCTTTATCCGGACGACATGTCGCTGCTCGACAAGATCAAGACCGTCGCCACGGAAATCTACCGCGCCGACGAAGTGCTGGCCGACACCAAGATCCGCAACCAGTTGAAGGAATGGGAAGAACAGGGCTACGGCAAGCTGCCCGTGTGCGTGGCCAAGACCCAGTACTCGTTCTCGACCGACCCGGGCCTCAAGGGTGCGCCGACCGGCCACAGCGTGCCGATCCGCGAAGTCCGCATCTCGGCGGGCGCCGGCTTCATCGTCGTCGTCACCGGCGAGATCATGACGATGCCGGGTCTGCCGCGTAAACCGGCATCGGAATCGATCAGGCTCAATAAAGACGGCCTGATCGAAGGCCTGTTCTAAGGGGAGCGAAGGTCATGGCATTCCGCACGATACTGGTGCCGATCCGCGGCGATGGCCAAGGGGAGTCCGTGCTGGATCATGCCTGCGCGTTGGGGCGGCACTTCAACGCGCACATTCGCGCCGTTCACTGCAAACCGCGCCCGAAGGATTTGATGCCCTTCGGCGTCGCGGTGCCGCGCCTCGTCGCCGACCAGATCAACGCATCCGCGAAGGACATCACCGATGACGAGGTGGTGCGCCTCAAGGGACTTTTTGATGAATATGTTCAAAAGCGCGGGATCACGGTCTGCGACACGCGCCCGCCGGCCCACGACACGCTGACCATTTCCTGGAGCGTCGCCGACGGCAAGCAGGCCGACGTGATCGGTGTTCAGGGGCGGCTCGCGAGTGTCGTCGCCGTTGCGCAACCGGATCACGATACCAACCTCGGTCAGAACACCCTCGAAGCGGCGATGCTTAACACCGGCCGGCCGGTGCTTCTGTGTCCGAAGCGAGAAGTCGCGACGCTGGGCGACAACGTCGCCATCGCCTGGAACGGGTCGGCGGAATCGGCGCGCGCCGTTGCCGCGTGCGGGTCGATCATCGCCGCCGCCAAGAAAGTCACGGTGCTCTCCGCCGAGGATGCGGAAAATCTCGATCTGACGGCGGACGACCTGATCGTTCATCTGAAAGATCATGAAATCGAAGCGACTTCCATGAACGTCACGTCGAAGGGCTCGACGCTCGGCGAAAGCCTGCTGAAGGCCGCCAAGGACTGTGGCGCGGATGTTCTGGTGATGGGTGCCTACGGGCGCAGCCGGGGCCGCGCGCTGGTCTTGGGCGGCGTGACGCAGTGGATCATCGACCACACCGATATGCCGGTTCTGTTCGTTCACTAAGATCGGCGAAACACGAAAGAAGGCTGTTATTTGAATTGATTAGAGCGAGTTAACTAACTTATCATTGGTATACCTAACACCAAGATTAGGTCCCTCAAGGGCAATCCGCCGCCAAGAAGCGGTCTGCACATTCAACATCCAACTTTGACCGTGTTGCCGGTCTCTGAGTTGTTATGTCGCCGGCAGCGAATTGTAACTTGGGAGGTTATAATGGCTATCTCTAGACGTCATATTCTTGGTTTGGCCGGTGCGTTAAGTATCGGCGCTCTGGTTGCCGGCTTGCCCGGCACGGCTGCCGCGTGGGAGCCGACGAAACCGATCGACTTCATCATCATGGCCGGTAAGGGCGGGGGTGCCGACAAGATGGCGCGCCTGATGCAGGCCATCGTCGAGTCCGAAAAAATGGCATCCAAACCGCTGGTGCCGGTCAATAAGTCCGGCGGTTCCGGGGCGGAAGCCCTGATCGCCGCGAAGGGGGCGAACGATCCGGACCACACCATCATGGTGACCCTCAACTCGTTCTTCACGACGCCGCTGCGCCAGCCGAAACTGGGCATCGACATCATGACGTTCGCGCCGGTGGGCCGCATGGCGGAAGACACCTTCCTTCTTTGGGTGCACAAGGACTCCGGCATCAAGACGTTTGAGGAGTTCCTCGAAAAGGCGAAAGCCGACGGCAACAAGTGGGTCATGGGCGGCACCGGCAAGGCCCAGGAAGACGAACTGCTGACCGAATTCCTCAACAACAACTTCGGTCTTTCGATCAAGTACGTGCCGTACAAGGGCGGCGGCACCGTCGCCAAGCAGTTGGCCGGCAAGCACATCAACTCCAGCGTCAACAATCCGTCCGAAGCCCTCGGCTTCTACGAGTCGGGCGACGTCGTGCCGCTGGTCAGCTTCACCGCCGAGCGTCTGCCGCTGTTCCCGGATGTCCCGACCCTCAAGGAAAAGGGTAAGGACTTCTCGTACGGCATGCAGCGTGCGGTCGTCGGGGCGCCGGGCATGAGCGCCGACGCGGAGAAGTACTTCCAGGACCTTTTTGCCAAGGTCTACAACTCCGCAAAATGGCAGAAGTACCGGAAGGACAAGTCGCTGTTCGGCGATCTGATGGCAGGCGACGCGCTGAAGGCCTATTGGCAAGAGCAGCGCGAACGTCACCGGAAGATGCTGACGGAGATGGGTGCCATCAAGTAAGCACCTGACGTCATTACGGAAAAAGCAGACAGACGTATATCAAGAGATCGGGAGTAGGCGTTCGTTATGAGACGTGCAGAAATCATCACGGCCGGGTTAATGGCGCTTCTCTCGATCTACTTGATGTACAAGAGTACCGAGCTCGATATCGGTTATATCAAGGGCGAAGGCCCGGGCGGTGGGTTCTGGCCGTTCTGGCTCGCGGCGGGGATGCTCCTGTCGTGCGTCTGGATTGCCATCAACTGGGTGCTCAAGAAATCTCCACCCTCTCAGTCGGACGAGAAGTATCTCGACAGCTACGGCTTGCGCATGCTGCTGCTGGTGGGCGGCGGCGTCACGGGGTTCATCGCGTTGTGCCATATTCTCGGCTTCTACGGCGCGATCCTCGTCTTCCTTATTTACTACATCCGTTTTCTCGGCCGCCACAGCTGGCCGGCGACGCTGGCGATCTCGATCACCACGCCCATCGTCACATTCCTGTTTTTCGATATCGCGATGCGGATCGTGTTGCCGAAAGGCTATTTGGAGCCGCTGTTTCTGCCGCTTTACGATTTTTTCTTCTAGACCGCCTTCGATCGACACCAGGCCAACGACCTTAGGATAGAGCGACAACATCATGGAAATTCTCGGGCTTCTGCTGGACGGCGTGTTTATCGCCCTCGACCCCCTCAACATCATGCTGATGCTGATCGGCGTCGCGCTTGGGCTATTCATCGGCGCGATGCCCGGGCTGGGCTCGGTCAACGGCGTTGCGATCCTGTTGCCGGCGACGTTCCTCGTGCCCCCGGCGTCTGCGATGATCTTCCTCGCCGCGATCTATTACGGCGCGATGTACGGGGGCGCCATTTCGTCGATCACGCTGGGTATTCCGGGCGCGTCGACGGCCGTTGCGACGACGTTCGACGGCCGGCCGCTGGCGCTCAAGGGCCGCGCCGACCTGGCGCTGGTGACGGCAGCGGTCGCATCGTTCGTCGGCGGCTCGGTCGCCAACGTGCTGTTCACCGCGTTCGCCCCGCCGCTGGCCTCGGTGGCGCTGGACTTCGGCGATCCGGAAATCTTTGCCCTGATGCTGCTCGCTTTTGCGACCTTCGTCGGGCTCGGCGGCGACGACATCCCGAAGACGCTGTTCTCGATCTTCTTCGGGCTGGTCATGGCCTCGGTCGGTCTCGACATCATGACCGGTGAGCCGCGCCTGATCTTCGGCGACATCACCGGGTTCATGCACGGTATCAACTTCCTGGTGCTGGCGATCGGTATTTACGGGATCGGCGAGATGCTGTGGACCATCGACAGCACGCGCGGAAACCTGACGATGACCGAGGCAGTGCTCTCGATCAGACGCATTCTCAGCGCATGCCGGGAATCCATTAAGGGATGGAAAGGCACGGCCATCGGCTCGTTCCTCGGTTTCTTCGTCGGCATCCTGCCCGCCGCAGGCGCCACACCCGGCTCGTTGATGGCGTACGGGGTCACCAAGATGGTCTCGAAAAATCCCAAGGAATTCGGCAAGGGACACGTGGGCGGCGTCGCCGCGCCGGAGGCGGCCAACAACTCGGCGTCGACCGGCGCCATGCTGCCGATGCTGACCCTCGGCATTCCCGGCTCGCCGACGACGGCGATCCTGCTGGGCGGCATGGTGATCTGGGGCCTGCAGCCCGGTCCGTTGCTGTTCCAGACCCAGACCGAATTCGTCTGGGGCCTGATCGGCTCGTTCTATATCTCGAACCTGTTCGCCCTGATCGTGAACCTGGCCTTCATACCGCTGTTTATCTGGATGCTGCGAATGCCGTTCACGGTCCTGGCGCCGATGATCTTCGTCTTGTCCGTCGTCGGCGGTTACGCGGCGACGCAGGACATGCACGACGTTTGGCTGATGTTGATCTTCGGGGTCGGGGCGTACCTGCTCCGCAAGCTCGACTACCCCGTCGCACCTGCCGTCCTCGCCATCGTGCTGGGGCCGATCGCGGAACCGAAGCTGCGCCAGTCGCTGCTGTTCTCTAGCGGCGATCCGATGATCTTCCTCGAGCGTCCGATCTCGGGCCCGATCACGATTATCGCGATCATCCTTATCCTGTTGCCGCTGTTCAAACTGATCCGCGACAAGTTCAAAGCCAGAAAGGCGGCTGCCGGATAAACCCTTGCAATCCGAGAGCCCGCTTACGACGTAGAACGGACATGCCGCAACCACCGAAAGGGGAACGCCATGTCCGTGTTACGACTGTTCATTCTGAGTTTATTGATGCTCGCTCCGCTGAGCGCGGAAGCAAATCCGATCCTTTGGTCGAAGCTGCATGAGCCCGGCCACTTCGCGATCATGCGCCATGCGAGCGCGCCCGGGACCGGCGATCCCGATAACTTCAAGATCGGCGACTGTTCGACGCAGCGCAACCTGAGCGCCCGGGGCCGCGAGGAAGCCGAAGCCATCGGCCTCGACGCCAAGGCAGGTACCATTAACGAAGCGCTCGTCTATTCGAGCCAGTGGTGCCGCTGTCTTGAGACCGCGCGCAATCTGAAGCTCGGTGAAGTTATGGAACTGCCGGCGTTGAATTCGTTCTATCAGCGCTACGAGAAAAAGGCCGGCAACATGAAGGCGCTCCGCACCTTCATCGCAGACAACGCCGTTCGTGAATCGAAGACGCCGATCGTCCTGGTCACACACCAGGTCACCATCAGCGCCTTGACGGGTACGTATACCCAACAAGGCGAGACGGTGATCTTCCGTCACATCGGTGACGGCGAGGTTGAGATCGTCGGAAAGATCCCGCCCCCGTCTTAAGTTTTAGCTGGCGAGCCGTTGACGCGGCGTGTCACCGGAGGGACCGCGCCCGCCGGTATTCTTGGATTTACCCCGGCGCCACTTTGGCTGGCGGCGGCGCGGCTTATCGGTTTTCGCATCGCCGTTGGAACGGTTTTCCTGGCGCGGCTGACGCGGCGGACGTGGCGCCTGCTCTTCACGGCTTTCCGTGTTAGCGGCGACTTCCACCACACCATCGCGATGAACGGTATTGCCGATCAGGCGCTCGATGTCGCGGAGCAGACCGCGCTCGGCGTGTTCGCAAAGCGAGATCGCGATCCCGCTCTTGCCGGCACGCGCGGTGCGGCCGATGCGGTGAACGTAGGCTTCGGGCACGTTCGGCAGTTCGTAGTTGATGACGTGCGAGACGTCGTCGATATCTATGCCACGCGCCGCGATGTCGGTCGCGACCAGAATTCTGGTTTTCTTGTCACGGAACGCCGCCAGCGTGCGCTCACGCTGCGGCTGGCTTTTATTGCCGTGAATGGCGCCTGAATTGATGCCGGCTTTCTGCAGGAACTCGCATACCTTGTCGGCACCACGCTTGGTCCGGGTGAAGACAATGGCGCGTTCCACTTTTTCCGAGCGCAGGATACCGACCAGCGCATCGCGCTTCTCGGCGCGTTCGACATGCATGACGCTCTGTTCGATGCGTTCAATCGGGCGCGACGTCGCGGCGACGGAAACTTCCGAAGGGGCGTCGAGGAAGTCGTTTGCAAGCGCCCGGATCTGCTTCGGCATGGTCGCCGACAACAGAACCGTCTGGCGCTGTTTCGGCAGCCTTGCGAGAATTTTGCGGATCGTCGGCATGAAACCGAGGTCGAGCATCTGGTCGGCTTCGTCGAGGACGACCGTGTCGGTCGCATCGAGTTTCACCGCGCCGGTCTGTACATGATCGAGCAGGCGGCCCGGCGTCGCGACGACGATGTCGGTGCCGCGTGCCAGGGCGCGAATCTGCCCGCCCGGCTTGACGCCGCCCAGCACCACCGTCACCGAGACGCGCATGTTAGTGGCGTAGGTGCGGATGCTGTCGGCGATCTGCGACGCGAGTTCGCGCGTCGGCGCCAGAATCAACGCCGAGCAGGTTTTATTGGCCGGGCGCTGGCTTTGGGCGTGGATGCGGTTGAGCAGCGGCAGCACGAAAGCCGCCGTCTTGCCGGTGCCCGTCTGGGCAATACCGACGATGTCGTTTCCGGACAGCATCAGCGGGATAACCTGCGCCTGGATCGGCGTCGGTTGGGTATAGCCTTCGCCGGAAACCGCACGAAGAATAGGCTCGGCAAGGCCGAGTTCATTAAAGTGTTTCAAAGTCAAACTTTCACATATAGCGGCCTGCCGGACTCCATAGCGGATCCGGTGGCGCTTGGTTTTTCAATTTGGGAGCTTGCGTAGATCAGCAACCATGTTCGTGTGCCGGGTGGCACGGCCGCTCTCGCCCGTAAGGCGGCGGCGACTGCTGACAACAGATGAGGTCATCTACACGCAGTAACGTGGCAGCGTTGTGTCATGTTGCACTGCGAAAAGCAAGCTTATTCGTCGATGCGTATTTTATTCAGGCGGCGTTGAAGTCCTGGATCATTGCGTCCCAGGCCGGGACCAGATCCATCAGGCCGTCCCAGAATTTCTGATCGCGCCTGGCGACGAACTCATCGACGGAGACGCCTTGCTGTTCGACCCAGGTGTAATAGCCCAGATTGAAGATGCGCTCTTTCCCCATGCGGTCGAGTTCGATCATGTGATCGGTGGTGCAGCCGAGCAGATAACGCCCGAAAGTTTCCGCGGCGGTCACTTCATCGGCGCTGCCGGCGAAGTATTTCTTCTCGGCGAGGCCGAGTTCGGTTTCATAAAGCGCCGCGCCGTCCGTCGCGACCGACAGCACGACGTCCGACGGTCCCAGCTTGTTGTATTTCGCATACTTGATCGCGCCCAGAATATTGGCGAGCGACGAGAGCCCGAGGTTGCCGAGAGACGCCAGCGCTTCCTGGCCAAGCCCGAGACGGTTCGCGAGATAGCTGCGCCCGGCGGTGGTGTTGTAGACGACATTCAATCCGTCCGTCGCGTGATCGGAAACGCCGATGACGTAGTCCGTGTTCATGACGTTGTGAATGAACGGCACGTGCTTGTCGCCGATGCCCTGAATGTTGTGTTCGCCGAACCCGTTATAAAGAAGCGTCGGGCATTCCAACGCTTCGACGACGCAGGTGTCGGTCCCGAGCACCGCCTTCAGATGATCGCCCGCAGCCAGCGTGCCCGCCGATCCGGACGCAGAAACGAACGCCCGCGCCGTCAGGTTGCCATGCGCGTTCAGCAGGTCTTCGAAAATCCTTAAAAGTGCCGGACCGGTGACCGCACGGTGGATGATGTAGTTACTGAACTCGGAAAACTGGTTGAGGATGACGTTGGCCGGATCCTTGGCCAGTTCGTGACAGGCGTCGTAAATCTCCTTCACGTTGCTCTCGGTCCCGTACGTCCTGACGATATCGGACGGATCGGTTACCCAGTCCTCCAGCCAGTTGAAACGTTCCGCGCTCATGCCTTCGGGTAAGACGGCGACGGAGCGGCAGCCGAGAATGCGCGAAATCGCGACCCCGCCCCGGCAGTAGTTCCCGGTCGACGGCCAGACCGCGCGCTGGGTTTCCGGATCGAACTTGCCCGACATCAGGCGCGGCACCAGACAGCCGTATGCCGCCAGCACCTTGTGTGCGTGGATCATCGGGAAGCGATTGCCCAGCGCGACGACGATCTTCGCGTCGACGCCGGTCAACTCGTGGGGGATCTCCATATAGGCCGGCACATCGGTAATGCCCTTGCGATCCGCATCGTTGTGCCAGTGTACGCGGAACAGGTTGCCGGCATCGGCCGTGTCGGGATCGACGGCGGCGATGTCACCGGCTTTCGATTTCAGATGTTTCGACGGATCGGAAAGTTCGTTGATGGTCGGCAGGTGCACACCGCGTGCCTTCAAGTGCGCAACGGCCTTTTCGTAGACCGCCGGGTCGACGATCTCGCGTTCCAGTCCGAAAGTCATGCTGTTTCCCCCGGCGAGTGATCCCCCGACTGTTGTCCGTTAAATGGCGTGAATGATCAACCCTTTGGGGGCATTTTATCGAGCGGCTTCTTTCAGCATCTCTCGGGCGATGATCAACTGCTGAACCTGAGACGTCCCCTCGTACAGCCGGTAGAGCCGGACGTCGCGGTAAAAACGCTCGATCCCGTAGTCGGCGATGTAGCCCGCCCCACCATGAATCTGCACCGCCCGGTCGGCGACGCGTCCAACCATCTCGGAGCAGTAATACTTGCAGATCGCCGCCAGCTTGGTGATGTTCTCGCCGGCGTCTTTGCGCCGCGCGGCATCTAGAACCATCGCCTTTGCCGCATAGATTTCGGTTTCGCAGTCCGCGAGCATCGCCTGCACGAGCTGGAAATCGGAGATCGGCTTGCCGAACTGCTTGCGGTCCATCGCATAGCTTACGCAATCGCGCACCAGCCTTTCGGCGTTACCGATGCAGCTTGCGGATATGGTCAGCCGCCCGCGGTCGAGCACCTTCATCGCCGTCTTGAACCCCTTCCCTTCTTCCGGGCCGATCAGCGCCGACGCCGGCACGCGGCAGTTGTCGAAGATCACGTCACAGACGGGGGCGCCCTGCTGGCCCATCTTTTTGTATGGCTTGCCGAACGAAAGGCCGTCCGTGTCGCGCTCCACCAGGAAAGCGGAAATACCGCCGGCCCCCTTGTTTTCGGGGTCGGTCCTGGCCATCACCGTAAACACCCCGGCGTTCGGTGCGTTGGTGATGAAACGCTTGGTGCCGTTGAGCACGTATTCGTTGCCGTCTTTCTTCGCCGACGTCCTGAGTGACGCCGCGTCGGACCCGGAATCCGGTTCCGTCAACGCGAACGATCCGACAAGCTCTCCGGTCGCCATCTTCGGAAGGTACTTCTGTTTCTGTTCTTCCGAGCCGTCTATCACGATCCCCTGGCTGCCGATCCCGTTGTTGGTCCCGAACGTGGAGCGGAACGCGGGCGAGGTGTGACCGATCTCGGTAATCACGCGAACTTCTTCTTCGACGCTGAGGCCGAGCCCGCCGTACTCTTCCGGGATCGACAGGCCGAACAGGCCCAGATCCTTCATTTCCTGGACGATCCCGGCCGGCATCTGATCGTTTTCACCCACTTCGGCTTCGAGCGGGATCAGCCGTTCCTCGACAAAACGCGATACCGTGTCCAGCAACTGATTGAATGTTTCCTCGTCCAACGCCATTGTTCGCTCCCTTGGCCGGTCAAACGCCGTTTTCTCATTAATTCCGCTTTGCAGAATAAAGTTCCATTTCTGATTTGGCGAGGATAAGTTTATCGAACGCCTTGCCGTCGCGGCCCGTTCGCGTTATCTCCGCCGCAACGCCTGTTTAATTTTGCTATGCGAAACGGTAGTTTTGACCATGCCCCGCACGCCGGAACCCGCGATGATCGACGAAGACGAAGGCAAGGACCGCCGTTTCGTCACCGCACTGGCGCGCGGCCTCGATGTGCTGCGATGCTTCGAACAGGGCGATGTCGGCCTTGGCAACCTCGAGATCGCCAAGCGCACCGGGCTTCCGAAACCGACCATTTCGCGCCTGACCTATACCCTCACCCGGTTGGGCTACCTGACGTATTCCGACCAGCACGGCACGTATCAACTGGGTCCCGGTGTCCTGCAGCTCGGCTACGCAATGCTGTCGGGCCTCGATTTCCGCGAGCGCGCGCGGCCCCTGATGCAGGAGATGGCGAACGCCGTGGACGCCACGATCGCGCTCGGCGCCCGCGACCGGCTCAATCTGGTTTATCTGGAATCCTGCCGGGGCCCCGGCGCGGTGACACTCCGCATCGATGTCGGGTCGCAAATTCCGATCTCCGTCACCTCGATGGGACGCGCGCTCCTGTCGGCGCTGCCCGAAGACGAACGCAATTTCCTGATGACGCATATCCGTAAAAAATGCGCCGACGCAAAAGAGTACGAGAAGATCAAGCAGGGGGTCGACAAGGCCATCGACGACATCAAGACGCGCGGCTTTTCCATGTCCCTCGGCGAATGGCGTTCGGAAGTGAACGCTGTCGGCGTCCCCCTGATCGCGCGCGACGACCGCATCTTCGCGCTCAACTGCGGCGGCCCGGCGTTCCGGGTATCGAAGGAATATCTCGAAGAAGAATGCGGCCCGCGCCTCGTCGAACTGGCGCAGAAGATTTCCGCGCTTTCTTAAGCCTTCGGCACGATTAATCCGCGGCCTTCGGCACTATTAATCCGCGGCCTTCGGCACTATTAATCCGCGGCCTTCGGCACTATTAATCCGCGGCCTTCGGCACGACCAACGCGTCCAGCGCCACCGCGCCCTTGCCTTTTTCCAACACGACAAACGGATTCAGATCGACGCTGGAGAGATTGTCCGCATTGGCGGCGGCGAACGTCGAAAGATTGACCAGCGCATCCGCGAGCGCATCCACATCCGCCGCCGGCTTGCCGCGCACACCCTTCAGCAGCTTCGCACCCTTGGTTTCTTCGATCATCCGAAGCGCCTCGTTTTTATCGAACGGGGCAAGGCGGAACGACACGTCCTTGAACACCTCGACAAAGACGCCCCCCAGACCGAACATCACGGCCGGCCCGAACACGGGATCGATCTGCACCCCCAAAATCGTTTCGACGCCGCCCGACACCATCGGTGCGACGATGACGCCCTCGTCTTCGGCGTCCGCCATCGCCCGCCCGACACGGGCCATGATCTCACCATAAGCCCTCGCCGCGTCCTGCGGGGCCTCGAGCCCGAGCATCACACCACCGATCTCCGTTTTGTGGGCGAACGCGGCACCGTTGATCTTGAGCGCCACGGGACAGCCAAATTTGGCTGCCGCCTCGGCGGCCTCGTCGGCGGACCGGCACAGAACCGCGTCGACGACGGGCAGTCCTGCCGCTTTTAACAACTCGCGGGAATCCCACTCGCTGAGCGCGTGGGCCGGCATCTCCACCGGCGCCGGGAGGTCCGGCGTCAAATCGACAGGGGGACGCTGAAACCCTTCGCCGATACGGGTTACCGCAGCGATGGCGCCGATCGCACGGCACGGGTCCTCAAAGATCAGGTAGCCGGCATTACTATATGTGTCGACCATCTCCTGATCGCCGACCAACGACAGGATTAACAGACGATCCGGAAACTTCCGCCGGATTGCGTCGAGTTCCTTCAAGAGCGGCTCGACGACATAAGGCGAGCACGCCGCGAGGGTGAAGAACGCAACGGCGGAATCGTAGCTGCCCTTCTCCAGCATAATGTCGAAATTGACCCCAACCAGGCTCAGGTCGTTGAAGAACTGCGCCGTGGTGTCGACCGGGTTCAGCGCGGACGCAAACGGCAGCTTCTCTTTCAGAAGCTTCTGCGCATCGGCGGGCATCGGCGCGACATCGAGGCCGACCTTCACCGCGTGATCCGCCATCTGCACGCCGACGCCACCGGAAATGGTCACGAGACCGATCCGCCCCGCTTTCGGGAAGATCCCCGCCGTGCAGGCGTACGCCGCATCCAGCATGTCTTCGGTGGTTTCGGCCCGGTAAACACCCATCTGCCTGAACACCGCATCATAAATCTCGTCCGCACCGGCAAGAGATGCGGTGTGGGACGCGGCAGCGGCTGCGCCCTCCTCGCTCTGTCCCACCTTGAGAAAGATCACGGGCTTATTGTTGAGGCGCGCCTTTTCGAGGGCGCGGATCAACGCCGGACCATCCTTAACCCCCTCCGCATAGGCGCAGATGACCTTGATGTCGTCGCGCGCCGCTGCCCAGTCGATGCATTCGGCGACCGTGACGTCGCATTCGTTGCCGGTCGTGATGACGTGGCTGACGCCGAGCCCGCGCCCCTTGCAGACGGCAAAAAGGTGCGTGCCGTACGCACCCGACTGACTGATGATGGCGAGCGGTCCCGGATCGGGATAGCCCTGATCGCCGGTCGACGAAAACGTCGCGAAGAAGCGGGAATGAAAATTCAGGACACCGAGGCAGTTGGGCCCCAGAAGCCGGACGCCGGTGCGCTTTGAAAACGCTGTCAGTTCGGCCTGGGCAGACGTGCCCGCTTCGCCCACTTCCGCGAAACCGGAACTGAACACGATGGCCGATTTCACGCCGCATGCGGCACAGTCCTCGAGCGTCTCAAGAACGAACTTCGCCGGCACCGCGATCAGGGCGCAGTCGATGGGCTTGCCGATGTCCTTGATGGATTTGTACGCGGGGACGCCCTGCACCGTGTCGCGGTTCGGATTCACCGGATAGAACGGGCCTTCGTATCCCCACTTGATCAGGTAACGCAGCGGCCGTCCGCCGATGCGCCCCGGGTCGTCGGAGGCGCCGATAATCGCAACGGACTTCGGCCCGATCAGGGCTTCGAGCCCTGCGCGCGGATCGTTCATGGACGTTTATCTCCCATCGTCGTGCCGGATCTCGGGGCCCGGCATTCTTGTACATTCGGGTGGTTTTCAGGGGAAATCCAACCTCTGATTGCTTTACATGCGAACCGAAAAAATGCAAAACTTAATTTTACTGTGCAAAACAAATGATGGTTTTAACGGACCGCGAACTCCAAGTTTCGAACTGCAATTAAAATACCGTTGGGAGGTACAAATGAAAACGAAGACGATGGGAGCGCTGTGCGCAGCCCTGGTCATTTCCGGCGCGGTTGCCGCAAATGCAGCGGAAGTGAAGCTTCCGAAAAACATGGCGTGGACCGCCTATAACACCGGCACGACCGGCTATAACCAGTCCGTCGCCATCGGTAAGGCCCTCAAGGACAAGTATGGCGTCACGCTCCGCGTGGTGCCGGGCAAGAACGACATCTCGCGCCTGACGCCTGTTAAAGCCGGCAAGGTCGATTATTCGGCCAACGGGATCGCCACATTCTTCGCCTCCGAAGGTGTCTTCCAGTTCGCCGATTCCAACTGGGGCCCGATGCCGGTCCGCGTGCTGCTGTCGGCCAGCGGTTCCGCCGGTCTTTCCGTCGCTGTCGCCGCCGACAAGGGCATCAAGACCTACGCCGACTTGAAGGGCAAACGCGTCGCCTACGTGCGCGGCGGCGATGCGCTCAACGTCGGTATCGCAGGCATGCTGGCGTGCGGCGGACTGACCTATGACGACGTCGAGAAGGTCGAGTTCCCGGGCTACGGCGCCGCATGGGAAGGCATGGTCAACGACCAGGTCGACGCCATGTTCGCATCGACCCTTTCGGGCCCGACGAAGAAGCTCGAGGCCAGCCCGCGCGGCATCTACTGGCCGCCTACGCCGCACAATGACGAAAAGTGCTGGGGCGGCATCAAGAAAACCGCGCCTTATTTCGTGCCCAGGATGATCACCAAGGGCACCGGCATTTCCGCCGAACAGCCTTATGAAGGTCCGGCATATCCGTACCCGATCCTGATGACGCTGGCCAAACAGGACAAGAACGAGGTCTATTCCCTGACCCGAGCCATCGTCGAGGAATACGACAACTATTCCGCCGCCGAGCCGGCCGCCAAAGGCTGGGCACTCAAGAACCAGCTTCTCGACTGGGTCGTGCCGTATCACGACGGCGCCATCATGTATCTAAAGGAAGCCGGAGTCTGGACCGACGCCCATCAGGCGCACAACGACAAACTTGTCGAGCGTCAGGGTGTGCTTGCCGACGCATGGTCGAAGATGGATATGAAACTGGAAGGCGATGCGTTCGCCTCGAAGTGGCTTGAGATGCGGGCTGCCGCGCTCAGCAAAGCCGGCTTCGATCCCATATGGAAGTAACCGATAAGGAAGAGCAGCCGGCGGCGGAGCGTCACCGGCAGCTCAATCTTTTCTGGAGGTCGGTCGCCCTGGTGGCGGCCGTCCTCACCATTGTGCTTGCCGTCGATCAGGTGCGCCTGATCTTCGGCATGCAGTGGCTCGGCGACATTATCAGGCTGTCGAACCACTACCTCTATGCCATTCTCGGCCTGCTGCTGCCGCTGACGTTCATTTTCTTTCCGGCCAGCGGCAAGGTTCGGGACACAGGCGTGCCCTGGTACGATGCGCTTCTGTGCGCCGCCACATTCGGGACGTGCCTGTTCTTCTTTTTGAATTCCACCGTTATCGTCGACCAGGGTTGGGAATTCGTCGCGCCCGACTATGCGATCTATGTCAGTTACGTTTTATGGGCGCTGACGCTCGAAGCGGTGCGCCGCGCCGGCGGGTTCGCGATTTTTCTGATCGTCGCCGTGATTTCCACCTATCCCCTGTTCGCCGACAGCATGCCGGGGCCGATTTCCGGTCTTGCCAGCACCTGGGGCGAGACGGCCGCCTATCACACCATGAGCATCGAGAGCATCCTCGGCATCCCGATGCGCGCCTTCGCCGAACTTGTGATCGGCTTTCTGATTTTCGGCGTCGCGCTGCAGCATACAGGTGGCGGACGATTTTTCCTCAATCTCGCGTTCGCATTATTGGGCGGCGTGCGTGGCGGTGCCGCCAAGGTCGCGATCTTCTCATCCGGCCTGATGGGCTCGATGAGCGGCAGCGTGATCACCAACGTGCTGACGACCGGCGTGATGACCATTCCCGCCATGCGCAGGACGGGTTTCCAGCCGCACTATGCCGGTGGCGTCGAGGCGTGCGCATCGACGGGTGGCGTCCTGATGCCGCCGGTGATGGGCGCGACCGCGTTCATCATGGCAACGATTATCGAAGTCCCCTACGTCGATATCGCCATTGCGGCGATCGTGCCCTCGGGGCTCTATTTCTTCGGCCTGTTCATGCAGATCGATTCCTACGCCGCGCGCATGAAACTGAAAGGGCTGCCGAAAGCCGAACTGCCGTCGCTTTCCAGCACGATCCGTGAGGGCTGGTACTTCGTCTTCGTGTTCGCGATGCTGATCGTGATGCTGGTTTATCTGAGGCGCGAAGCGCTGGCGCCGTTCTATGCGACCGCGATGCTGCTGTTCCTGAACCAGGTGTTCCCGTCAGGCCGCTGGGGCATCGCGGAGGTAAAGAATTTCCTGATCGCCGTCGCCCGGCTGTTGACCGAATTGACCGCCATCCTCGCCGCCGTCGGCCTAATCGTCGGCGCGTTGTCGATGACCGGGATGGCGGGGACACTGGTCAACGACCTTGTATTCCTGGCCGGTGGTTCGACGCTCACATTATTGGTTATGGGGGCCATCACCAGCTTCATCATGGGCATCGGGATGACGGTGACGGCGGCCTATATCTTCCTTGCCGTCGTGCTCGCACCGGCGCTGATCCAGGGCGGGTTGTCGCCGATGGCGGTGCACCTGTTCATCCTTTACTGGGGGATGCTGTCGTTCATTACACCGCCGGTCGCGCTCGGCGCATATGCTGCCGCGGCGTTGGCGCAGGCGACACCGATGCGCACCGGACTGGAAGCGATGCGCCTCGGCTCGATCATCTATTTCATTCCGTTCTTCTTCGTCCTCAACCCGTCACTGATTTTGCAAGGGACATTGACCAGTATCCTCGCCCACATCGCATCGGCGTTCATCGGCGTCTGGTTCGTCGCCGGTGCGCTTCAGGGATATCAGATCGGGATTGGCCCCTTGAGCAAGTGCGGCGCCCTGCAATGGCCGGTCCGTGCCCTGATGGTGTTTGCCGGCATGAGCCTCGCGACACCGGGCGGCGGGCTGTTGCCGTGGACGAACATGGAGGGCATGGTTGCTTCCGTCGTCATGTTGATCGCCGCCGCCGTGCTGTTCTTCCTCGGCAGCACAATGCTCAAGAACGGCGCCACACAGAAACAATAAGACGGAGGGAATTTTGAGCGCGCAGGACCTATTCGACTTGTCGGGCAAGGTTGCCCTGATCACGGGATCGACCAAGGGCATCGGCAAGGAAATCGCCAAGACGTTCGCGAGCGCGGGCGCCAAGGTCGTCGTCT
>MDSW01012072.1_pt1 | contig 20127 bp, 18 predicted proteins | sample 811171 | NCBI WGS metagenome assembly MDSW01 (sample SAMN05326641, study PRJNA326480) | marine metagenome | isolation source: seawater | place: Atlantic Ocean: North West | collected 2012 | reverse complement strand
GGGAAGCAAAAATCATCAGATAAAGAAAAAATAATGGATAAGTTTAGAAAGAAAGAAATTGATGTACTAGTTTCAACAACTGTAATAGAGGTTGGGGTTGATATTCCTAATGCAAATTTGATGATCATTTATAACCCAGAAAGGTTCGGTCTTTCACAGCTCCATCAATTAAGAGGTAGAATTGGAAGGGGAGGATACGATTCAACCTGTATCCTTATGGTAGATGATATAAATGAAAGTTCGAAAGAGAGGCTATCTATTTTCCGAGACAATCTGGATGGGTTTGTCCTTTCTGAAAAAGATATGCAAATCCGCGGACCTGGAGCATTTTATGGAGCGGGCACAGAACAATCTGGAAGATTTTGGGATTTACATTTAGCTAACTTGAGAAGGGATTTTGAGATTCTTAAAGAAGCAAAAAAATGTGCAGATAATATTGAAAGTTATAAATTTTACAATCATAGAATGTCGATTTTAGAAAGTTTAATTCTAGATTTTTGGGGGGATAAACTTGAGCTCACAAAGACCATTTAAGAAGGTATAATATTAGTATGAGTGATAATATAGCTATTTTTGCTGCTGGTTGTTTTTGGGGTGTAGAAAACAACTTCATGGACCTTGAGGGTGTTATTGGTACGTCTGTTGGTTATATCGGTAGCAACTTTAAAGACCCTACTTATTTTGATGTTTGTACAGGTGCTACAGGCCATGCGGAAGCTGTTAGGGTTCAATTTGATGACTCTATAATAAATTTTGAGGAATTATGCAATTTCTTCTTCAAAATTCATAATCCTACTACTTTAAATAGACAAGGCCCAGATTCAGGTTCTCAATATCGTTCTGCAATTTTTTGTCTTAGCGCTGAACAGAAAGAAATTGCAACTGGTGTAGTAAAAAAACTTGAACAAGAGAAAATTTTTCCAAGTATTATTGTTACAGAGATATGTGATGCTTCACAATATTACTTAGCAGAAGATTATCATCAGAAATATATCAAGAAGAACAATTTGCAATCATGTGGTGGTTAAATAAATGAATAGCGTTAAAACTTTTTTTCTACTTTCTATTATGACCTTCTTTTTTCTGCTTATTGGTCGATATATAGGCGGTGCAGGAGGAATGCAAATTGCATTCATTTTTGCAGTAGTGATGAATATAGGCTCTTATTGGTATTCAGATAAAATTATTTTAAAAATTTATAAGGCTAAGGAAGCTGATTCTAAAAAATTCCCTGAAATCTTGAAGATATTTGAAAACTTATGTAACAAAGCCAACCTCCCTAAACCAAAACTTTTTATTTATGAATCTGAAGAGCCAAATGCATTTGCTACTGGAAGAAATAAAGATAATGCTGTCGTCGCGCTGTCGTCGGGAATAATAAACCTTTTGAGTATTGATGAGATAGAAGGTGTTTTGGCCCATGAATTAGCCCATATCGAAAATAACGATATATTGATTGCATCAGTTGCTGCTACTTTTGCTGGAGCTATAAGTATGATAGCAAGTATGTTGAAGTGGGGATTGATATTTGGTGCCTTCCGCGGAAACAGAAATTCTGGTAACTTCTTAGGAACCATTTTAGTAGCAATTATAGCTCCAATAATAGCTTTGATAATTCAAATGGCTATATCTAGAACAAGGGAGTTTAAAGCAGATAATACAGCAGCCCAAATTACTAAGAAGCCAAATTTTTTATCAGATGCTCTAGTTAAGATTCAAGACTATCATTCAAGATCAAAAGTTAACAAAGAGGTTAACACTGCTACCAGTCACATGTTTATAATAAGTCCTATTTCAGGCGGCGTAGGTAAATGGTTTAGTTCTCATCCACCAACCGAAGAAAGAGTTAAAAAGCTGCGAGAGTTAGAGTTTGTTGACTAGAAGCTGATAACCTTAGATGCTTCCTGAATCTGTATCGCAAGTTTGGGAAGGTTTGATTTCTTAATTTCAGGTGCAATCTCGTTAACGTTTATGCCCCTTGATTCAAGGCACTGAGAACAATAAAAGATATCAGCACCCAAAGTGTGGAGTTCAAACAACTTCTTAGAAGTGGCTTGACTTGCAATCTCATCAGGAGGGTTTTGATTATTCATCACGTTGAAAACACCATCGTTCATGAGGAAAACTTGAACTTCTTCATCCTGCCCTATTAATGCTGCGCAAAGTCGTAAAGCATTCCAAGTCTTACTTGAGGAAGGAGACTCGTTTATTATGATCAATAAAGACATAGACAAATTATACCTAAGAGTTTATTTCTTCAAAGCATACTTGGGCATTCCAATTAATATCCATATAATTAGTATTAAAAGCGATACTAAGATTAATACAGAGTAATTTGGGAGATTAAAATACGATGAGTGAGAATAAATTAATCCAGCAAACATACTTCCTATAGCGTGCCCTAAGAAGCTCATTACATAAAATGGTCCAGTACCAGTTGCTCTCATTGTATCTGAGACATGGAGAGAGAGTAGGCTTGGCAGAACAGATTGAAAAATGGTACTTCCTAAAAAGAATAGTATGCCTAATAAATATAATGAGAATTCATTGAAAATGAGAGATATAAATGATAGAAAGCCAATTAAAAGAAAAAACCAACCTGCTTTTATAGCAAAATTAATTTTATCAATCTTTTCTAGGTGTCGAATCATTGGGTAAATAAGAATTGCAGCCGGAAGAAAAATTACAAGGTATACATAGGATAAATTTATTTGATCGAGCTTTAATGTCTTCCACATTAATGGATAAGTAAAAAGGAAGATGCTTAAGACCAATGATAACATAAAGGAGGATGAATAAATTTTAATTAAATTCTTGTTAAGCTTAAATTCCATCTTGGATTCAACTATTTTATTGTTGTCTTTAGGGTAGTAGATTGAAGTCGTAATTATAGCCAACAGCCCAAATATAAATAATAATAAGAATAAAATTTTAAAATTAAACATTGAAGAAATAATAGGACCAACTAAAAAGCCAATTACAAATGAGACACCAACAGAAAGCCCAACTATAGTAAATGCACTAGCTCTATTTCTAGGACTAGTATTTTCAGATAGCGTTGCAACTCCAACTGAGCTAATTGCACCACATCCTTGAATAACTCTTCCAAGAATTAGCGACATAATATCCTCAGCAATGTAACAAGTTAAGCTTCCAACTGTGAATAGAACTAAACCAGAAATAATAATTATTTTTCTACCAAATTTGTCGCTTAAATAAGCAAGGGGTGACTGCATTATAGCTTGTGCTAAAGCATAAATTCCAATGGCAAGACCAGCTAAGAAGGCGCTCGAGTCTTTATATTCTATAGCATAAATACTAAAGATTGGAAGAAGCATAAATAGGCCCAAAAGCCTTAATGAGAGTATTAAGCTAACTACTGTTGTTGCTCTTTTTTCTAAGCTTGAGAATGACATCTGATTAGAGAAAATATATCATAGATTAAACTTCAAGACAGAGTATTCGAGAAATAAATTCATCTATGTTAGATTAAGTTAAGAATGTCATTAACCTTTGCTGAAATAAAATTAAGTAATCTTAATAAGAATATCGAATATTTAAAAAATACTATCGGGAAGAATGTTGAAATTTTGGCAGTAGTAAAGGCTGATGCATATGGCCATGGCTCGGTTGAGATAAGTAAAGCACTAATGGCAAAAGGTATAAATTATCTTGCTGTCGCATCATATGAAGAAGCATTAGAGTTAAAAAGTGCAGGAATAGAGTCAAAAATACTCATACTCAGCTCTATAACAAACGAAGAAATGATAGAGTCAATAAAAAGCAATATTTCATTTACAATCTTCGATTTTTCTCAATTAGATTTTATTAATTCACTAAAAGAAGGAAATATTGGTTTTCATCTAAAGATTGATACTGGCATGAATCGCTTAGGGATCAGCACTAATGAAATAAAAGAATCAATTAATATCATTAAAAACAACCCTGCTCTTTTATTAGAAGGTGTTTATACGCATTTACCTGAATCTGATGTTACAAATTCATCATTTACTCTTAATCAGATTAATAAATTTGAGAACATTGTTTCTTTATTCAAAGAAAGCATCCCTGATGTTGGGTTTTTTCATATAGCTAACAGTTCTGCCGTAATAAATTTCGTTAGCTCTCATATTAATATGGTCAGGCCTGGAATATTATTGTACGGACTCTCTAAAGATGCTATTCCCAATGATACTTCTCCAGTAATGACTTTAAAGTCATCACTAATAAAGATTAGAACTATATCAGCTGGAGATTCAGTTAGTTATGGCAGGACTTTTATAGCGGAGAAAGAGATGATTATAGGCGTGATACCAATAGGTTACGCTGACGGTCTTCCAAGGTCTTTGTCTAACATTGGTTATGTACTACATAATAATAAAAAGTGTAAAATTATTGGTAGAGTTTGCATGGATTTAACAATGATAGATCTTACCGAAGCAATTAATCCAAAGATAGGTGATGAAGTAGTTCTTTTTGGGGAAAATTTGATTACTGCAAAGGATATTGCTCTATTGTCTGAGACTATACCTTATGAAATTATTTGTGGAATTAGCAAAAGAGTTAAAAGAGTTTATATATGAAGAAGTTTTTTTTATTTTTACTTTTTACTATTCTGTTGCCATCCTTGTGTTTTTCTTACGAAGAAACTTTCTTGGGTCCAATCTTTGAATATAAGAAAGACGAGAACTCTAAAGTTTATGCCTTTAGACCTTTATTCTATTATGAAGCTAATTATGAACTCAAATACAGATCCTTAGATGTAATCTACCCATTAATCGGATACCAAGAGGACAATCAACAGAGTCAGTTTCAGGCTTTTTTTTCAATGATTAGGTACAAAAATTTTAATGATTACGATAATCTTCAAGAAAAGAATCTCTCAATATTTCCTATATTAGACGTTTCATGGTCCGGCAAAGAAGATAATAATTATTTTTCTCTGTTCCCGATTTATGGAAACCTAAAAGACAAATACACTAAAGATGAAATAAAGTATTTTCTATTTCCACTATATTTAAAGACAATTGAGAAGAATTCATCAAACACACATTTCTTATGGCCCTTTATAGCTAAGACCGAAGGCAAATATACTTCAGGTTTCAAGTTATGGCCTTTGTTTGGTTATTCGAACAAAGTAGATCAACAGAGATTAGAGGTGATAAAGGAATCTAAATTCTTTCTATGGCCTTTCTACAGCTACAAGAAAGATATGTCTAAAGGTTTAGATTTAGAGGAAAAGGTTTATTTTCCAATTTATCTCACGTCTTCTTCTACAGTTCACCAATCAAAAACTTTCTTGTGGCCCTTTTTTAATGTTTATACTGACAAAGTAAGGAATCAGACAACTTATAATATGCCGTGGCCCTTAGTCCAATATAAAAAGGGCGTTAACATTAAGAGTAAAAGGTTTTTCCCTTTTTACTCGTATGTTAAATCTAAGAATGTAGAAAAAGGGTTTTTTCTTTGGCCTGTTTATAAGTATAAAAACGAAATTCTCTCTACCGATTATTTTAAGACAAAAAGTTTCCTTTTATTTATATATAAACAAGATACTTATTATGATTTGAGGGATAATACTATTTCTAGAGAATTTTCAAGTTTGTGGCCAATATATTCCAAGGATACCTTCGAAGGTGGCTATGAGTTTCATATTTTCTCACCTTTAGAAAGTTTCTTCTCAAAGAATGAAAAATTAAGAAAATTTTGGTCACCCATGTGGTCTATATTTAGGATACGAAATGATGAAAACTCGTCTGAAACTTCTATTTTGTTTAATCTAATAAGATTCGAAAGAGATAAGGTCAACAATAGGAAAGAATTTAGCATCAACTTTATATTGCCAATTGTATCAAGTGAAGTTCACAATAAAGAAAGAAAATTTAACATACTCGGTGGCTTGCTGGGTTTAGAGACTGGAGAGAAGTCAAAAATTAGAATATTATATATACCAATAAATATATGAATAAATTTCTTAGTATAGCTGTTGGCATTGGTGAATTTCTCCAGTTGCTTTGGGAAACCCTAAAATCTATTAAATACTTTAGCTCTTCGTCGGATAAGTTTTTATTTCAAGTCTTCGATATGGGAAATCGGACCCTTCCTGTTGCAGCCTTAATCTCATTATCAATTGGCTCAGTTCTAGCACTGTTAACTGGGATTCAGTTGTCTGGATATGGCATAGAAGACAAGATTGGCGGCATTGTGGGAATATCTTTGTGTACAGAATTAGCCCCTGTTATGGCTGCAATTCTAATGGCTGGGAGAGTAGGCTCGTCAATTACAGCTGAGATATCTTCAATGAATATATACGAAGAAATTTCTGCTTTGAAAACAATGAAAATTGATCCAGTCAGGTATCTGGTTCTTCCAAGGTTCCTTGCCTGCCTAGTTACTCTTCCTTTTTTAGTTATATATATGGATTTGATTGGATGGCTTGGAGGTTCTTTTATCTCTTCGATGAATCAATCAATATCAGTTTCATTTTCATCTTTTTATAATGATCTAAGTCAAGTTGTTAAAGTGTCAGACATTGCAGTAGGGCTAATTAAATCAATCTTCTTTGCTATAACTATATCCATAGCTTCTTGCTCTATTGGACTATTGGCAAAAGGAGGCCCTAGAGAAATAGGAAGTTCTGTTACCAAGTCTGTTGTTGCTTCTTTTATATCAATATTAATATTAGATTATTTTTTAACTAGACTTTTAATTCTGGTGGGGCTGCTGTGAGTAATTTTAATTCAATAAAAATTCAAAATATATCTAAGTCATTTGATAATAAATTAATCCTAGATTCAATATCATGTGAATTTATGAACAACCAAGTTAATGTAATTCTTGGGAAGTCAGGAACAGGTAAGTCAGTTCTTTTAAAAATTTTAATTGGATTATTTGAACCAGATTCAGGATCTCTTTTAATTGATGGTGAAGAATTAAAAAATAGCTTATCAAAAAATGACATAACAATGTCATATATTTTTCAATCATCAGCATTGTTAAATTCTCTAAGCGTAATAGATAATGTAACAATCTTTCTTGACGAACATAATATTGGTACCAAGGATGACAGGCTGTCTAAGGCTTACGATATTCTAACCTCTTTGGGGATTAGAGATTCTTCAGACAAGATGCCCTCAGATCTAAGTGGTGGAATGAGAAAAAGGGTGGCAATTGCAAGATCATTAGTAGTAAATCCAGATATAATATTATACGACGAGCCAACTGCTGAACTTGATCCTATCAATACAAAGATTATCTCTAAAATTATCAATGACTTAAATTCTGAGAAGAGCATTACCCAGGTTGTTGTTACTCATGATATTGGATTGGCTTATTCCATAGCTGATAAGATTTCAATACTTGACGAAGGGAAAATAGTTATTTCTGGGGATATTGAAGAGGTTAAGAAATCAAATAATGCAATTTTAAATCCTATTTAGGTGAGATATAATAAAACATGAATAAAAAGACACAGTTAGGAGTTTTCTTCGTACTAGGCGTTATTGTTCTCCTGGTCTTATTCGAAGTTGTATCTGGCGTTGATTTCCTCAAGAAAGAGAATACTTACTCATCCTATTTTTCTTCTGTAGGCGAATTAAGAGTAGGAAATGAAGTTAAGCTTTCTGGAGTAGAAGTTGGAACTGTAAAAAAGATAACTCTAGCGGGTCAAAATGTATCTGTAGTTTTTTCAGTTGATAGAAATGTAATAATTAAAGAAGATTCAGTGGCATCTATAAATATGACAAGCTTGCTCGGCACAACTTATGTAGGAATTACCTTTGGTAGCCCTAATTCTAAGATCTTATCTGATGGGGGCGTCCTAGTTTCTATTAAGCCAGTTGATTTTAATTCACTAATTACTAAGTTAGATAAGACTGTAGATACTTTTAATGGTCAATTGTATGAATATAATGATAAGATTCGGTCTATTCTTACAAATTTAGATGTAGTAGTGGCTAGTGTTGCATCTTCTAAGGGTACTGTTGGGAAGTTGATTAATGACCCCTCTATATATGCAGAATTGAAGACAAGCTTAGAGTTCTTTTCTAGTATTACAGAAAAGATTGATAGTGGCGAAGGAACCTTAGGAATGCTTGTAAATGATGAGGCTGTTTACAATGAAGCAAGAAAAACCTTAGAAAAGATTAATATTATAACTGATAAGCTTTCAACCAATGAAGGATCATTGGGAAGACTTATTAATGATGATCAGTTGTATAATTCTATTAACGAATTATCAATGAACTTAAATGCTCTAGTTAACAAGGTTAGCTCTGGCGAAGGGACTTTGGGCAAGCTCATCACAGATGACAGACTTTATTATGATGCTCTAAATTCCGTTAGAAAACTCAAGAATGCGGTAGAAACTCAAGAAGATTTAGCACCTTTAACAACAATCTCTGCAGCTTTTGGTGTTATGACACTCTTTTAAGATGGCAATTTACTCAACAAATCCTAATGCGAATAGAAATTACCACATTGAGGAAAAATTTGAGGCAGGAGCAGTACTGCTTGGTTCGGAAGTTAAATCAATAAAAGATGGAAAGCTTAGCATCAAAGAAAGTTATGCAATAATAAGAAAGGGAGAGATATTTATTTTAAATTCATATATCCCTAAGTATAATAATTCTTCATATTTCACTCATGAAGAAACAAGAGATAGAAAGTTGCTTCTTAACAAGGTGGAAATCAGAAAGTTAATTGGTAAAATCAAGATAAAGGGTTACACCCTTATTCCAATCAAAGTTTATTCAAAGAAGAATCTTATTAAATTTGAATTAGGCCTGGGAAAAGGTAAGAAATTGTACGATAAAAGGGCTGATTTAAAGAATAAAGATTTAAAAAGAGAGCTGGGAAAAGCATTTAAAAATAAAACTAGTATTTAATACTTGGAAAAAATGTTCTAATATAAAAGGATTATGGGGGCGATTTGGTTTCGACGTAAATTTGGCATTTAGATGCTGCATGCCGAGAGCTAACTCGTTAAACTGGCACTCGCACAATAAGTGCAGAACCAATCAATCAACTTGCTGCCTAGAAAATAGAGTAGCAACATTGAGATTAACTTTGCTCATAGGGTTTTTTTCGATGTCATTAATATGAGCCTAACAGAAGTTTCTTCTCTGCTCTTTTGTTAGTATTTTAGAGAATCGAAGTATTTTTTGTTTTTTAGCCCAAAAAGTACTTTTAAATTTAAAGCTAAAATAAGCACGTAGAGGCTCTATTTAGCTGATTTCCGGACCTGGGTTCGATTCCCAGCGCCTCCAAATAAGGAATTTCTATTGAAAAGAAAAATACTTATAGGTTCAAATAATCTTGGTAAAGTTGAGGAATATAGAGCTTTACTAGGAAGCAGTTTCGAGCCAGTACCACTAAAATATTTTAATCTTGAACTTGATGTTGAAGAATCTGGTAAAAGCTATTCGGAAAACGCTATAATTAAGCTTAATGCTCTTAAAGATAAGTGCCCCTTTGAGTTGATTACTGATGATTCTGGTCTTGAAGTTCTAAGCCTTAATAACGAGCCGGGACTTTTCTCTGCACGATATTCTGGAAAAAATGCTTCAGATAAAAGAAATATCATAAAATTACTTAAAAATTTAGAGGGAATACAGAACAGGTCAGCAAAATTTGTATGTTCTATAGCTTATTTTAACCCCAATTCTGAAGATGGAATAATTTCATCTTTTGGAGAATGCTCTGGCAAGATACTTAAAACAACATTGGGAAAGAAAGGTTTTGGCTATGATCCCATATTTTATGTTGAGGAACTAGGAAAGACTTTTGCAGAATTAAGTGGAGATCAAAAGAATATGATTAGCCACAGATATTATGCAGTTAGAGATTTGCTTAGAAGAATTAATATTTAATTTGTAAATATCCAAAACTTTAAATATTATAAGAATAAGCCCTATGAATAAAAAATTAACTAAATATATATTTGTGACCGGGGGAGTCATGTCTTCCTTAGGCAAGGGTTTGGCTAGTGCTTGTATTGGTGCTCTTCTTGAAGCTAGAGGAATGAGGGTTTCAATTCAGAAGTTGGATCCATACCTAAATATTGATCCTGGCACAATGAATCCATATCAACATGGCGAAGTTTTTGTTACTGATGATGGTGCTGAGACAGATTTAGATTTGGGACACTATGAAAGGTTTACTAATTCACCTTTGTCTAAAACAAATAATGTTACAAGTGGAAAAGTCTATGATGAAGTAATTTCTAGAGAAAGGAAAGGGGATTATCTGGGACAGACGGTCCAGGTGATACCTCATGTTACAGATGAGATTATAAGAAGGATTTATTCATTAGAGGGAAAACAAGATATTTGCATAGTAGAGATTGGCGGAACAGTAGGAGATATCGAGAGCTTACCTTTTCTTGAATCCATAAGGCAAATTAGGTCACAGCTAGGAAGAGAGAATGCTATAGTTATTCATTTAACTTACGTTCCTTATCTTTCTGCGGCAGGCGAGTTAAAAACTAAACCAACACAGCGTAGTGTTAAAGATCTTTTATCAATTGGTATTCAGCCAGATATATTGCTCTGTAGAACAGATAGGATTTTATCTAACGATATAAAAGAAAAAATTGCTTTGTTTTGTAATTTAAATGTCGAATCAGTTATAACCGCTAAGGATGTTGACGGTATTTATGAAATACCATTGATTCTTCATAAAGAAGGATTAGATGCTATTATATTGGAAGATTTAAAAATTTGGACCAAAGAACCAGATTTTTCAAAATGGGAAACTATAGTTGCTAAGATTAAGCGCCTTAAGAATGAAGTCTCAATTGGCGTAGTTGGGAAATATATTGATTTAAAAGATGCTTATAAGAGCTTACATGAGGCGTTGTACCACGCTTCTTTTACTAATAATTTAAAATTAAAAATAAAATATATTGATTCAGAGGATTTAGAGAAAGAATCACCAAAAAAACTATTAGAGGGTTGCGATGGAATTCTAGTTCCTGGCGGGTTTGGAGATAGAGGGTTTGAAGGCAAGATTTCAGCAATTAAATATGCCCGTGAGAACAATGTACCCTTCTTCGGAATATGCCTAGGTTTGCAAATGGCTGTAGTTGAATACGCTAGAAATGTATGCGGGATTAAAAATGCTAATACAAGAGAAGCTAAGACAAAGTCTAAGGATTTAGTCATAGATATAATGGAACAACAGAAAGATCTTGATTCTAAAGGTGGAAATATGAGGCTTGGAAGTTATCCTTGTGATATAAAAAAGTCCACAAAAGTTTTTGAAGCATACAAAAAAAATAAAATACAAGAAAGGCACAGACACCGCTATGAAGTTAACCCCAAATACCATTCTATTCTATCAAGGAATGGATTAATCTTTAGCGGAATGTCACCAGATGGGAATTTAGTCGAAGCGATTGAAATTAAGAAACACAAATGGTTTGTCGCATGCCAATTTCATCCTGAGTTTAAGTCAAAGCCATTCTTGGCGCATCCACTCTTTGTCCAGTTTGTCAAACAAGCTTCTAAAAAAACTTAATGGTAAATAATAATAAATATTTAATTGCTGAGATTGGTTCAAAACTATATTTAGGGATCGAAAACTCATTTGACAAAAAGAAAAGGAAGCATACTTTAACTTTGCTTTCTTCTAGTTCAAAAGCTGAAGTGCTTAGTAAAAATATTCATGATTTGATTCCGACGTTCAAATTAGAAGATGATAAAATTGCAGACTTAGAATTTTACGATTTTTGGTTAAGTTTATTGGAAGTAAAGAATTTGTATAAAGTAGATGACTTCATTGACCAAGCAGTTAAGTTCTTTTCAATTCAGTCAATTTCGGGTGTAAATACTTTTTTAGTGGAATTTAACGCTGATTTTTTATACTTTAAGTTTGTTGACAAGAATATTTATTTAAACTCAAAAGAAGTAGTAGAGAAAATTAGCGAGAATATATCAAAGAAAGATGATAGAGCTAGAATAATGGAGAGTTTCATTCAGTGCTTGTCAAATGAATCCGTGATTGATGAGATGAAGTACTCTCTACCAATAGCTGCAATAAAAAGTTATTTTTCTGGCTCAAAAAAATATTCTAAAAGTTTTATATCATTATTGATGAAAATTTCTGCTTCAGAGAATGATGAAGATCTAGTAAATTTCTTAAAATCGAAAAAAATTTTTGATGCTACCTTTGAACCCTTTAATTTGGCAAACAATTTAAATAATAATTTCTCTTATAAAAATAATTTAAGCCTAGCAAGTAAGTTCGCTGACAAAGGGGATCTTGCAATAAAAGCTTTTACGGTAGATGATTCCTCGACCTATGACTATGACGACGCTATTACAATTACCAAGTTGGATAACTCTTATATTTTATATGTTCACATTACAAATTTTTCTGATTTATTTGATTATAAATCTGATTTTGCTCTTGAGGCTAAAAATAGACTGAATACAATTTATGGTCCTATTGAAAATTTCAATTTATATAGTGATGATTTAATATCTGAAATATCTTTAAAAGAAGGCTTTATCAGAAAGGCTATTTCTATTAGGTTTGAAATTAAAGATTATGAAATAATCTCTGCTTCTATCGAGAATACTTATATTAGTATTGTTAAGAATTATTCATACGAAGAATTCGAATTACTACTCAAAAATAAAGAAGAATTTAATTTTCTTAATAAATTGACCAAACTTTTATATGAAAAAAGAATTAAGGATGCTGATTTTAAACTTTTTAATTCAGAGGTATCTATTAAGGCGGACAAAAACAATAATCTTTATCTAAAGGTAATGAAAGGACTCGATTCTTATAAGGTAATTTCCGAGCTCATGATTTTAACAAATTATTATTTTTCTGAATTTTTTATTGAGAATAAGATTCCAGGACTTTATAGGAATCAGAAGAAATCAGAAGATTTAGAGGTAAGTACTATTGACGACAACCCTGAGTTTTATTTTTATAGAAAAGTATCACCGGTTAATATTTCAACAACTCCTAGCCCTCATTTTGGCCTAGGTTTAAAATCATATATTCAGATGACATCTCCAATTAGAAGGTATCTTGATTCCTTAATGATTTGGCAATTAGATCACTATTTGAAAGAAAATAAACCTTTATTTTCAGATGAACTATTAAATGAAGCCTCCTTAACTAACATCAACTCCTTGAGTTCAAATAAAGATAAAAGTAAGAAGAACCAGAAATTCTGGGTATTAAAGTTTTTAATTCAAGAAGAGATAAAATTTTTATCTGGATATATTTATGCAAGTCTAAAGGATAAGTACGTAGTCTTCTTTAATGAGTTTAATTTCTTTGATTCAATTATGAAGAAAAATTGTAGAAAAACTTATTATAATGATGATGCAATAGAAGTATCATTTGATTACATAGATTTGAAAAATCTAGAAATTAAGTCAATGTTTGACACAGATTGAGCAACCCCACAGTTTATAATCTTTTTTTCATGACCTATTTTGTGTATAATAAATATTCATTATTCACCAAAAGAATAAGCTTGTATGCGTGGTGATTTTAGGAGGCCTGTTTTGTCTGAAATATTAACTTTAATTGATAATAGAACTAGTAAGGAATACGAGATTGAAATACACGATGGTAATATCAGAGCTAAAGACTTAAGGCAAATCAAAGTAAATGATGATGATTTTGGCATGATGAGCTATGACCCATCTTTTGAGAATACTGCTTCATGTAAAAGTAGCGTAACTTTCATTGATGGCGATGAGGGAATATTAAGATACAGAGGCTATCCAATTGAGCAACTTGCTGAGAGTAGCAGTCAACTGGAGGTTTCTAAGCTATTAATCGATGGTGAACTACCCTCAGAGCAGGAGCTCTCTCGTTGGGTTTCAGACATAAAAGCTAACAATAGTGTTCCAGAGGATATTAATAATATTATAAAAGCATTTCCTGTAAGTGCACATGCTATGGGTGCTTTGACAAGTCTAGAAGCAGCATTATCAACTTTTTACCCTAATTCAAAAGATATTGCTGATGACAAAGAGAATTACTTAAGTATTTGTAGGCTGGTTGCACAAGTCCCAATTTTAGCTGCTAATTTCTTTAGACATACGCAGGGACTATCTATTGTCCCACCTGATAATTCACTTGACTATGCAGAAAATTTCTTAAATATGATGTTTGAGGGTGATAATAAGAAGCTTCATCCTGACTTGGTTAAAGCAATGGATACTTTATTAATTCTTCATGCAGATCACGAGCAAAATTGCAGTGCAAGCGTGATGAGAAATGTTGGTAGCTCAGAACCGGACCCTTTTTCAGCAGTGTCTGCTGCAACAGCTGCTCTTTACGGTCCGCTTCATGGCGGTGCAAATGAAGCAGTGCTTCAAATGTTGACTGAGATCGGTAGCGTTGAGAATATTCCATCTTTCATTGAAAAAGTTAAGAAGAAAGAAGTAAAGTTGATGGGATTTGGACATAGAGTCTATAAAGCTTACGATCCTAGGGCCAAGTACCTTAAACTAGCTGCAGATAAAGTATTTAATGTAACTGGAACTAACCCTTTATTGGACATAGCGCTTGAACTTGAATCTATCGCTCTTAGTGAAGATTATTTCGTAGCAAGGAATCTTTACCCGAATGTAGACTTCTACTCAGGGTTGATATATGAAAGTATGGGAATCCCTAAAGATATGTTCACAGTGTTATTTACCATTGGTAGAACTCCTGGTTGGCTAGCTCAATGGAAAGAGCTTCTTTCTGATAAAGAGCAAAAGATAGCAAGACCAAGGCAGGTTTATACTGGATATGATTCTCGTGACTATGTTTCAATTGATAAAAGATAGCCTACATTAATATCTTAAGAAAATTTGGGTTTATACCTAGAAAAATTGCAACAAATACACATAAACTTATCAAAATTTTATTAATATTACTAACAGTGAAAGCGGACTTGCTGTCCATTGATTTACTTGAGAATATATTACTTATAATTCTTAAATAGTAATAGAAAGAAATCCCTGCACTTATTAAAATAGTTATTGGTATCAAAAGTCCATAAGTTTTATATGCTATTATAGCAATATTAAATTTCCCCCAGAATCCAACAAATAATGGTGCACCAGCAAGCGATAAAAGAAAGCATGTTATTGACAAAGCAAGGAAAGGAGAATCTTTATATAATCCTTTAAGGTCTTCAACTCTGAAAATATCAGTAATCCTTGGTAGCGAATTCAGCGCAATATACAGGCCAATATTGCTAAATATGTAAAATGTGAAATAAAGAATTAAAAAACTAGATGAGGTGCTACTAGGAACAATTGAGCAGATTAACATTATTCCAGCATGCGGAATTCCTGAGTAGGCCAAAAGTCTAAAGAGATTATTTTGTTTTATGCTTAATATTGAACCAAACAATATTGAAAAAAGACTAACTATAACTATTATATTCAAAATCTTATTGTTTAAAAAGCTTGAGGATAATTCATTAAAAAAGAAAAATATGAATGCAATTATTGAAATCTTTGGAATGGTGCTTAAAAAGGGCAATATATTCATAGGAGCAGACTCATATGTGTCAGGTACCCAGAAATGAAATGGATAAAGAGCACATTTAAAGCTTATAGGGATTAGTAGTAATATTGTAGCAAGAACTAATAAATAGTCTTTTGAAACCCAATTAATATCAACAAACAAAGTGCTACCAGATAATGAGTAAAAAAGTACAGAAGAGAAAATTAGAAATACAGTAGACAGAGTTCCAAAAAAGAAAAGTTTTGTTGCGGCTTCAATAGACTTAGAGGAATTTGGACCCATAGCAGAAACAAGATAAATTGGAATACTTAGTAGTTCAAAAGCAATAATCATGGTGAAAAATTCTCTTGAAGATACAACAAGCATCCCACCAACTAAAGATAGAATCAACAAAAAGCAATATTCGTTAAAATACTCCTTAAATTGATCTGTTTTTGAGTTTGATACGAAAAGTAAGCCGAAAAGTGTTCCCAGGATACTAAGCAGCTTAATATTGTTTGTTAACGAATTATTCTCAAAAGTACCATTCATAAATGTTCCTTCTGGAACTCTGTAAATGATTGCGAGTATAGAAAGAGTTGAACCAATAATCAATAAAATCTTATTAGTAATTCTCTTATCTTTTTGATCAATCATAGAGTTAATTAGAAGGCCAAATGATAAGATAACTAAGATTATTTCTGGAAGTAAGAAACTTAAATCATACATACTAAGCACCCAAGGTAATTTTAATAGACTCTCCATTTATAAAATTTAAAAAGAAGTTTGGAAAAATTCCAATAATACAAATTATGATAACCAACAAAAGGCATATATACCTTTCTTGAGGGTTAAGGTCTGTGCTGTTGTTAATACCAGACACATATTTAAGACATATTTTTTTAACCACCCTAAACATATACAAAGTAGTTATAAATATTCCAAATAGAGGAACAATGATTAGAAGATATTGTCCATTCAAGATTATACTGTTCATTATTAGGAATTCTGCAATAAAACCGCTGGTTAAAGGAAACCCTATACTTGCAAAAGCACAAAAAATAAAAATATAAGATAGAGTAGGGGAGTTATCTGCTAAAGAGTTTAATTTCTTAATTGACCTTGTCCCTTTCATCTGCTGGATAAGACCGACAGCAAAAAATAATAAACTAATTGTTAATCCATGAGATATTGTTTGTAAAATAGCGGAGCTATAGCCAACTTCATTGTTCATTGCCAACGCAAGAAAGATGTATCCTATATGTGAGAGCGATGCATAAGCTGCCATATATTTAAGGTCATCTTGCATCATGGCCGTGAAAGCTCCATAAACTATATTTATTGAAGCAAGGAAGATTAATAGATTAGAGTAATCAACGAAAGTAGAGTTGAAAATCGGGATAATAACTTTGATGAACCCAATGATTCCAATTTTCATTAGAATTCCTGCAAAAATTATTGAGCCTGCAGTAGGAGCCGTTCCATGACCATCTGGAGCCCAAGTATGTAATGGCCATAATGCGGAATGTGAACCAAAACCAAGAAACAATAATATGAAAGATAATTCTAAGTGTTTAAAATTAACATCAGAAATCAAAAGTTCTCTGATTGAAAAAGTTCCTGCTGATATACCTAAAATAGCCAAACCGAGAAATATCATAAGGGATCCTGCAATTAGATAAAGAGTTATTTTATAAGCTCCATATTTTTTAGTACCAACATTTAAACTATTTAGAATATTCTTGAAAGGACCTGATACTTCTCTTCTTAAATCATAACCCCAATTCATTATCATTAAAAACATAGGGACAACAGCAATCTCATAAAAAAGGAAAAAAACAAATAAATCATTAGAGATTATTAATCCATATATTCCAACTGAAATAATCAAGATTAAAGAGTTAATTTCATTCACACGTTTTTTTAAATTCAATGTAGAGAAAAGAGCTGTAATTATTGCAATATTAGAGAGGAACAATAAGGAAATTGAAATTTTTGTTATAGAAAAAGACATTGATACATTAAGACTAGGAAATATATCGTAAAGAGTAATAAATTGGTTAAAAGATGATACATGTGAAAGATTATTGAAGATTGAGTAAATTATAATTATTAATGAGACAACAAATGAAACAATTAAAGGAAAGTATTTAACAATTCTTTCATTCTTTGAATAGTAATTTATTGTTAAGGCCCCAATTAGGGGGACTAGTAATATTAAGATAGGAAACATTAAGCTAATACCTCGACCAATAATAATTTATCTAATATGCTTAGAACAAGAATGAGTAGCAAGAAAAATAATATAGCCCTAGTAGCATACCTTTTTGCCAACCCATCTTGTAGGCCCATAAGATCTTTAGAAATGCTTACCAATTTGAAAGGAATATAGTTGATCACACCATCAATTATATTCCTATCAAACCATGCAATAAATAATGAGGTTGATTTAAATACTTTTTCATAAATTTCAAAATATATTTTTTCAGTGTCTAGGAGCTTATATGCACTTTCTTTTATATTAATTAATCCCTCTATAGTGTAATTGGGATATTTATAGTAAATGACAAAACTAGCAATTGTGAGTATCTGTATCATTACTATTCCAAGGAATGTATGGGGGACCTGATTTAATAAGACATTCTCACTAAATAGTGAATAAGTTATGGGACCTAAAAGTGAGAAAGAGCCCAATATTATCAAAGGAATCGTAAAGCAAGGAGAAGCTTTTCGAATTGTTTTATTAGTGTTATCAAAACTAATAATTGTTAGAAATATTTTTGCTGAATATAATGCTGTGAAGAATGTCCCAATTAATACGATTGTTGCCTCTATATGCATTTGATTATTAAATAATGAAAAAATAATAAATTCTTTAGAGTAAGAACCTGTAAAGAAATAAATTGAAGATAATGATAAACAGCCAACTAGAAGGACTACACCTAGTATTGAGTTGATACTAATTGAAGATTTGAGGTCTTTAAGATAAGAAGATCCTTTCGATACGATTATAATGCCAGCAAAAAGGAACAACATTGATTTAAAGAAGCTATGAGAAAACATATGGAAGTATGCTAAGTCTGGTCTTCCAATTCCTAAGCCAATAAACATTAATCCAATATGAGAAATTGTTGAGAATGCCAAAATCTTCTTTAAATCTTCCTCATAAAATGCAACGATAGAAGAGGCAACAGCAGAGATTATACCAGCATATAAGAGTGTATTTTTTATCATTTCGCTTGAACTTAGTATCGGATAGAGCTTGTATAGCAACAATATTCCCGCTACAACCATTGTTGCAGAGTGTATTAAGGCAGATACTGGAGTTGGTCCCTTCATAGCCTTAGGGAGCCAGATATTGAATGGAAATTGAGCAGACTTTGTTAAAACACCAATAACTATACAAAGCATTGAAACTTCCAAAGCTGAAGAAACTTTAAATTCATCAATATTACTTAGAGCACCAATATCAAGAGTTCCTACAATAGAGAATATGACTATGATTCCACTTAAGAAGAATAAATCACCTAGTCTAGTAACCCAAAAAGCTATTGTAGATGACTTGATAGCATCATTATCTTTATTCCAAAAGCCAATTAAGAAATAAGATGAAAGACCTAAGAATTCCCATAAAATAAAGCTACTGAATAAGTCATTTGAGAGAGTAAACAAGAACATTGATGTAATAAAGATTATCAAGAAAAGAAAGTATTTAGTATGTGCTTCAAAATTTTCAGAATCAATAAATTTTGAAGAATATGCAATAACTAAAATTGATATACCCAGTACAACTGATGACATTAGATTATATTCGCTGTTAAAAACAAAATTTAAGGAGATTGTATTATTATTTATTGACAAAAACTGAACTAGGTAGTTCGAATGAATAAATTCGAATGATACTAAAATTAAGATTATAGAATAGATTAGAATGGAAGAAATATAGTTAGAACTTTTAGAGCGAAGGAAATTTTTATTAAAATAAATCATCAATATTGGAATTAGTGATAAATAAAATACAAACTCACCCATGCTATATATCCTTCAACTTATTTAAATTATTGAGATCAATTGTTTTATTGATTCTTTGATTTAGGATGAATATTGCTAGTCCAATTGCTACTTCACAAGCTGTTATGACTAGAATAAATAAAATAAATATATTTGCAATATCATTTGAATAAGCTTTACAGATTGTAATGAATAACAAATTTATTCCATTTAAAAAAAGTTCAATACCAATCAATATTGACAATATATGTTTCTTGCTCAGTAGCATAAAGATTCCTATTGAGCTAATTAGAATAGATGTATATACAAGCAAGAAGAACATTTCTACTTGATCTCCTTTCTAAATTTCAACAAAGTTAAGCACCCAACTATTGTTGCAAGTAGTAGAATTGATGATATTTCAAGTATAAAAACCCAATCATTAAAAAGAGATTTGCTGACATTTTTTGTAGATGCAACAGAACTAAGGTCGAAGTTTTTTTCAAGATCAATAAAAGTTTGTGACTCGGAAACCAAGAAGGATAGCGTAATAAAGAAAATGAATGAAATTGTAATTGCCAGTATAGGACGGTTAAAGGTCTCTCCCAGATTATTATAGTCCCAATTACCAGTGAGGAAAATTGAGAAAAGGAAAAGCACTAG
>MDSW01097764.1_pt1 | contig 20128 bp, 20 predicted proteins | sample 811171 | NCBI WGS metagenome assembly MDSW01 (sample SAMN05326641, study PRJNA326480) | marine metagenome | isolation source: seawater | place: Atlantic Ocean: North West | collected 2012 | reverse complement strand
CTGTAGAGGTGGTTTTTGATGACGCTTTGGGCAGAAAAGATAAAGATGGTAATAGCTATATAAGCTATTTCTTCAAGCCAATATCGTAGAGGAGAAATTTATGAGTGACGTATATGTATTAGGTGTAGATATGATTAAGTTTGGAAGGTTTCCTGAAAGGACCGTCCCTGATTTAGGCGCAGAAGCTGCTTTACTAGCATTAGATGATGCCGGTCTTAATATCGGCAATATGGAAGCTTTCTATTGCGGAAATTTGGGGCAAGCTAATGCTATGGTTGGTCAAAGAATACTTCAAGAGATTGGTCAAACAGGTATACCTGTTGTAAATTGTTCTAATGCATGCGCCACTGGTGCAACTGCTTTTAGAGAGGCTTGGACTTCTATCAAAGCAGGGCTTTATGACGTAGTTCTTGCTGTTGGAGTTGAGCAAATGGGAACAGGTTTATTAGGGGGAGCTGGCGGAGGAGCTGGCATTCCTAAAGAAGGCCTACTGGGATCAGGAACTATGCCAGCAGTATTTGCTGAAGCTGGTATGGAACACGCGAGGCAATATGGAACAACTTTCGAACAATTTGCAAAAATTTCTGTCAAAAATCATCATCATTCTACAATGAATCCTAAAGCGCGATATCAAATTGAAACTCCTTTAGAAGAAGTCATGAATGCTGAAATGATTTCCTATCCCAATACAAAGTTAATGTGTTCAGTTAATGTTGATGGAGCTGCGGCGGCTGTCTTGGTTTCAGAAAAGAAAGCAAAAGAACTGGGAATGCAAAGAGCTGTGAGAATTAAAGCTTCTGTAATGACTAGCGATCCATATCAGGAAAGAGATCTTGTAATGCCAGATGTAAATTCTTGCACAAGGAAAGCTGCTGCAGAAGCTTATGAAATGGCTGGCCTTGATTCTAATGATGTAGATCTTGTTGAACTACATGATTGTTTTGCTACAGCTGAAATGTTGCACTATGAAAATCTTGGTTTATGTGATGATGGAGAAGCTGGAAGACTCATAGATGAAGGAGAAGTTGAATTAGGAGGCAGGATACCTGTTAACGTATCTGGTGGCCTTCTATCAAAAGGCCATCCTTTAGGTGCAACGGGTATCGCTAATATCTATGAAGTATGTACACACTTAAGAGGAGAAGCAGGAGAGAGGCAAGTTGAAGGGGCTAAAATTGGATTAACCCATGTCATAGGCCTTGGTAGCGCCTGCGGTATCCACATACTTGAAAAAGTTTAAGACTTCCAATGAAAATTGGTGTTGTTAGCGATACGCATAACAACCTCAAGAATATTAAAGTAATCATTGATATATTTAATGATGAAAGAGTCCCTATAGTTATTCACACGGGCGATATATCTAATGCCAATACGTTAGAACAATTTTCTAAGCTAGATTCTGAACTTATAGGCGTTTATGGAAACAATGATAGGAATGAACCAGGCCTTAAAGAAGTTGCACAAAAAAATAACTTTCAGTTTCAGAACCCGCCAAGACAAATAAACTTGCTTGAGAGAGAAATCGTTATTTTTCATGAACCAGATCATATTGATCAATTTTTAACAGAAAATAAAATGATCAATGTGGTTCTTTATGGTCATACCCATCGTTATGAGAATAATATAAAGAATGGAGTTCTATATTTTAATCCTGGAGAGTCTGCGGGAATGCAGAAAGGTAGTAACGCAATTGGAATTCTAGATCTAAAAAATTTGAAAGCTAAACGAATTTTCTTTTAAAAAATCTAAATATAACTATAAGCAATATGCTGGAGGGAATGCTAATTACTAACGGCCTTAATGGCCTCAAGGACATATTCTGTTCAAGCAACAAATTAAACAAAAAGGTAAATATTGAAGGCGCATACTGTGTATTCAAAGTATCTACTTGCGCAGGGGTTATAAATATTAAGAAAGAAAGGATGAATATTTCCGAATAATATTTTTTACTAATTGTGGCAATAATCGAACAGACTAAAAGTGAACTCGATAGGTAAATAAGCCAAAACATAAAGTTATTTCAGTAGATTTAGAATATCTACCTTGATTAGTTGGCTCCTCCATGCAGTAATCTCCTTACAAGCAATCTCTATGCCCTCTTCAAAAACCAACCTTAGAAAGTCTTTTTGAGCCTTCTTAGAAAAAAATAAAGTTGGATTAATCTTTTCTCTTTTGGAAATTATCTCGACGGTTTTATTGAATCTTTGCAAAAGATCTGCCTCTTCAGCTTTAGGTATCCTTCTCACTAAAACTTTGTCAGCTAAGGGATTGAATGTGACGTCTATTAATCTTTCAATTTCTTGGTCATGCCACTCTAATTTAGAAGTATTCATTAATTCTTCTCTTTGAATTTGATAAAGATAAATTAAATACTCTACATCTAGTGCTGCATATTTTAGTTGCGAATCAGACAAAGGTCTTCGGATCCAATTTGATCTAGTCTCGTCTTTTTTTAAAACTATTTCCATCTCTTGTTCTACTAAGCCTTGATATCCTATTGAGAAATCTCCACCTAAAAGAGAATTAGCTACCTGTGTATCGAAAATGTTTACCACTTCTTTATTTGTCCAAGTAAAAATAGCTTCTAAGTCTTCTTTGCAAGAGTGAAATATTTTTGTAACTGATGGAGAAAAAAGAAAGTCTGCATCAGATCCAGGATCATCTATAAGTATTGTATCAATTAGATAGGTTTCGTCGTCATCGTTAACCTGAAGTAAGGCTAATTTCATATTATCTTTTGAAGTTCTTCTAAATTCTGTATCTACTGCTATATAAGGTTTAGTCAATAACTCTTCATTTAGAAAAGCTAAATCATCTATAGAATCTATGAAAGTATACAATTGTAAAATTTAATCAATATGAAGAGTTAAGTTAAGAATTATCATTAAACTTGTATCCATGAACTGTTTCTTGAAATATTTGTTTTAAGATATCAATATCTTCAATTTCGCAAGCCTCTTCCAGCTTTTTGAGTGAAGCAACCAATTCAACCATGGTTAATTGACTCTCTTTAGCTTGATAGATTTGAGAATGTTCAGTTTTTCTCACATTGTTTCCAATTAACAGTTCTTCATATAATTTTTCTCCTGGCCTGAGTCCAGTAAAGATAATTTCTACATCACCATCTAAATTGAAGTCATTTTTTACTTCCAGTCCACTTAATCTGATAAGCCTCTCTGCTAAATCCATGATTTTCACAGGTTCACCCATGTCAAGAACAAATACATCTCCACCCTCTCCCATGGCTCCAGCTTGTATAACAAGCTCGGCTGCTTCAGAAATTGACATGAAGTACCTTGTTATATCAGGATGGGTAACTGTAACTGGGCCTCCTTCTTTAATTTGTTTTTGGAACAAAGGGATTGCAGATCCAGATGAACCCAATACATTTCCAAAGCGAACCATTGTCATTCTTGTATTTGTTTTTTTAGAACTCTCATGAGAATAGGCTTGTAGAATCATTTCTGCAAACCTCTTTGTGGCACCCATTATGTTTGTAGGACGAACAGCTTTATCGGTTGAAATTAATACAAAGGTCTCAACGGATTCGTCTATAGCTGCTTCAAGGCAAAACTTTGTTCCGAATATATTGTTGTAAACACCCTCAAAGGGATTACTCTCAACTAAAGGAACATGTTTATAAGCTGCCGTATGATAGATTGTGTCAACATCGTGCTTACTGCAAATGCTTCTCACTCTTTTTTTATTTAAAACATTGGCAATGTAAGCCACTATTTCTATATCTCCGTCTAGAGAATCGAGATCTTGCTTTATTTGATACAAGCCAAACTCACTAGAATCTAATAAAAGAACTTTTTTAGGGCTATGATTTAAAACCTGACGACTGATTTCCGAACCTATTGATCCTCCTGCACCAGTAATTAAAACAACTTTGTTAGTAATATTCTTTTGTAAAAGAATATTATTCGCTTCTACTTCATGTCTACCCAAGAGATCTGCTACTCCGACCTCTTTTAACTCTGATACCAAAACTTTTCCTTGAGCCAAGTCACTCAGTCCTGGAAGAATTCTTACTCTTATTGACATGTTTTCAATCTCTTTAAGGAGTGAATTTAAAACCGACTTAGAAGCAGAGGGCATTGCCAAAAGCACTTCATCTATCCTGTGTCTTTCTACCAATCTTTCAATCTTATTAGGAGAGTAGACCTTTAAACCACCCAAGAAAGTGTTGTGGAGAGATTTATCTGCGTCAATAAAAGCAATTGGCCTCATCTCGGAACTAGATCTTAGAGCTGCGGCTAGTTGAATGCCTGCTGATCCTGCCCCGTATATTAAGACCCTTTTGCTTGATCTAACTAAAGAAAATAGAAAATTTGCAAAAATTCTTGAACCAATTATCAAAACTAATGATATGAGAATTCCTACAGTCCATCCCGTATAAGAAATCATAGGTTCGGTGAATAATAAGGATGTGGACTCAAAAGAACTTATCACATACCTAAAAAAGAAAGTAAAAAAGAGGATAAGAACAAAAGACTTTACTAAAACATACATAAAAGAAAAGTCTAGATAGCGCATTATTGAGTTATATACCCCCATTAAATAAAATACAAAAACACTTAAAAAAGGGACCCAAAGGAGTTGAATGACCTCTGAGTAACCTAATTGAGATAATTCGATACGACTTAAAATAATAGCAAAATAAGTTGCAATTAAGAGTGAAGATATGTCAGTCAAAACAACTAATAGTTGTTTTGTTTTTCTAGACTTATTTATTAAATTTTTCCTAAGGGAACTCATAAATTAGGCAAAATTCATTTTTTCATTGATTTTTTGCACAATTTCTTCAGGTTTAGGATAGTAAATTTGCTCCAGTACCCTAGATGTAGGTGCTGGTGACTCAGCAATATTAAATCTAATTGGATTTTGCAAAATTGAAGAGATAGGGACTTGCTCATATACTGAAGCAATAATCTCTGAAGAAAATCCAACATTTTTCCAACTTCCATCTATCGTGACTAATCTGCCTGTTTTTGTGACAGATTTAACAATTTCATCTGAATTAAATGGATTCAAAGTCCTTATGTCTACAACCTCAGCTGCTATACCAAAACTGTCTAAGATTAATGAGCAATCAAGCGCTAGCTTTGAAGAAAAGCCACAACTGACAATAGTTAGATCATCACCTTGACGTAATATCTGAGGTGTAAATTTAGAAATATCTATTTCCGTTATAGGGTCTACTTCCTCTTCAATCTCATAAAGCCATCTATCATCAATATAGATGACGGGATCAGATGAAAGGGCTGACGCAATTAGCATATCTCTGGCATCTGAGACAGTTGCAGGCATTAGGACTCTAAGGCCAGGGATGTGGGCAAACCAAGAATGAAGCGATTGAGAATGTTGTGCTCCCTGCTCTCCTCCTCTATTTATTATACCTCTTATGGTAACCCCTGGATGTGCTTGACCACCTGTCATATGTGACCATTTTGCTGCTTGATTCACTATTGAGTCCATAGCGTACAACATAAAATCTATTCTTGGATGTACTACTATTGGCTTAGACTTTCCTAGAGAGGCGCCGACAGCCATTCCAGTAACAGCTGATTCAGAAACGGGCGTATCAATGATTCTTTCTTTGCCAAATTTTAGATCAAGATCTTTCATAGTATTCCCTACGTACCAAGGGCTCCAAAGTCCTTGTCCTATGACGAAAACTTCCTCGTAATTCTCCAATAAGTATTCATATGCAGATAAAATGGCAGAAGAATAACTCAGCTTATCTCTCATTTGTAAACTCTACTTAATAGACTATCTTTGTTTGGGTAAGGGTCTTGCATTGCAAGATCCCAGGCGTCGTCTATCATAATTTTTAAATCAGTATTAAGGGCTTTTAAATCATCATCAGTAATTAATTGATCATTCATCATGCCTAAAGATAGTCGCCTAATAGGATCTCTTAACATCCATTGATCAATATCTTCTTGTGATCTATCAACTCCTACGTCAATGTCTTTCCTCCAATCTACATGCCCGTAATGCCTAAAGGTTATCCCCTCTATAAATCCAGGAACACCTGTTTGTCTTGATTTTTCAATTAATAGTTTAGACTTTTCGTATACTGCAAGAACATCATTGCCATCGACCATATAATTCTCAATACCATTTGCCTCCGCGAACCTACAGGTACTTTTAAACGGCTGACGAAGAGAAATATTCATATGGCTGGCAAATAGATTATTTTCCAACACAAAAAGAGTGGGGCTATTAATAACTTGAGAGAGATTTAATGATTCTTGCACTACTCCTTCTTCTATTGCTCCATCTCCAAGAAAAGCAACTCCAATACCGGTAGATGAATTAATTCTAGCATCGAAGCCAGCCCCTACGGCTAAAGGAACTGTTCCCGATACGATGGGTACAGACCCAAAAAACCCTGATTCCATATCAACTAAATGCATGGAACCACCCATACCTTTCGAAAAACCCGTTTCCTTGCCTAAAACTTCTGCAAATAATTTATGTACGTCAGGATTGATCGATAAGATATGAGAATGTGATCTATGGGCACCAAAAACTCTATCTGACGAATTGAGATTTTTAGCTATACCTACTGCTATTGCTTCTTGTCCAGCGCTAAGATGAACTGGGCCCCCTATAGTTCCGAGTTCTCTTTGTTCGGCCAACTTTTCTTCAGCAAGCCTTATTACGATCATTCCTTTCAATAAATCAAAAAGGAACTCAGTGCTATAACCCTCTACTTCTATACCATCTTGAAATTGTTTTGGATCAATCAACTCTTCGATAGTACTGGCGCTTTTTTTCATTTTTAATTCGTAGTTAAGGCAAGAAAATTCTGTTCAATTTGCTGCTTGTTTTTTATACCTGTAATTGCAAACTGTATGCTTTCATCTTCAAATATCCACTTTAGAGAATGCTCAATGATAGTTAATCCTCGGGCTTCAGACGCTTCAGTTAATTTTTTGAGTTTATTTAAATTTTCTTCCATATTCTTTTCGGAAAATGACTCCAGCCTCGATCTCCTGTCATTAGAATTGAACTTACTATTTTCATCGTACTTACCAGATAGCAATCCTGATGCCAAAACATTATAGGCCACTATATTAACCTCATGTTCTTTACAATAAGAAAGTAAATTTTGACTAGGTAATCCAATCATTATGTTAATAGGGATTTGCAAAAAGTCTATAGAAGTTATTTTGTTTGCATCCTTGAGCTGATCCAGATTGAAATTTGAACACCCTATATGTTGAATTTTTCCTTGTTCCTTCAACAACATCAACATCTCAAAAGTCTCTGACATATCTATATTCGCATCGGGCCAATGTATGTAATAGAGAGGTATACTTTCTAATCTGAGCCTATTCAGACTATCTTCAACTGATTTTTTAATATGAGAAGGTTCTAAATTTATTTTAGTTAGAGCTCTGCCATGAGTTCTTTCCCAGGATATACCTCCTTTAGTAGCTATAAAAAGATCGAATCGCTTTGAACCTAAAATTTTACTCAATCTGCTTTCGGAGAGCCCTAACCCATAAACATTAGCAGTATCAAAGAAATTTACACCTAGATCTAAGGAATACCTAATTGCTTCTTCTATCTTGTCCACATCAAAATCTCCCCAATCGGTTCCACCAAGAGGTTCGCAACCGAAAACTAATTTAGATAGATTTTTCATCTGCCAGTTTTTATTATTCATCTAGTTTCTAAATCAAGGTTAGGATAAAAAAATAATATTATTTTTCTTGCATTCAATTCATTTAGTCCAAAAATTCTTATAAAGGTAACAATCAAGATAACTAAATCAAGACCAAATGAGGCATTGTTAGCATATTCTAATCTAAGCTTATTTTTCACTGGTTCTATCTCAGCCTCGTAGACTTCATCTACATCAACATTACCTAGTGTTTTATCCATATCAATGAAGAGAAGGCTTGAAATGTCTGTAATGCCTGGTTTAACTTTAAGTATCTGCTTCTGTTCAAGTGTATATTTATCTGTGTAGAACGTAACTTGGGGTCTTGGCCCGACTAGTGACATTTCACCACGTATTACATTGAGCAGTTGAGGTATTTCATCAATCTTAAATTTTCTTAATAGTTTGCCTAGCTTAGTTAGTCTCGGATCATCTATTGCAGTTGAATATCCGCCTAAGCTTTCTGCATCAACTACCATTGTTCTGAATTTGTATAAGTAGAAAATACCTGCATTCATTGATGCTCTTTTTCCTTTGTATATAGTTGGATCTTTAGGCGAATCCGCCTTAATTAGAATCCAAATAAAAATAAAAAAAGGAGCGACTATTAAAATACAGATTAAAGAAACTATAAGATCAAAGAGTCTCTTGAGAGACGTGTACATCTATTTGATGGGATCTGATATTTCAATTGCCATAATCCAGCCATATTTTCCAATTAATTTACTTGATAGAAGTAATCTATCTAGAAAATCAAATACAGGGTACAAGACTGGAAAAATAAAAGTTTTCCTGAACGGAACTAAAGCTAAAGTAAGGAGATGAAAATATTTAGCTTCGACATTCTTGAAATACTTTTTCATAACATCAAAACTCTCCACACCCAAGATATGCTCAACTTCCCATTCGGTTCTTAAATGAGGAGTTCTTTTTCTATAGTTATGAATTAAAGGATTATGACGCATAGCCTCTAGACACATCATTTTCCCTCCTGGTTTTATTACTCTTGCAAGTTCAGACAAAGCCTTGTCCAAATCTACATGATGCAATGCCCCATACTCAACGGCGAAGTCAAAAGTATTATCTTCAAAAGTCATTTCTTCCCCATCCATTTCAATGAATTCACAACTTTCACTTACATCAAACTTTTTGGCATTATTTGTAGCATTTTCAACTCCCTCTGGAGAAATATCTATACCTATAACCTGCGCACCACAAGTTGCAGAATAAATACCGTTCTCGCCGCTACCACAAGCAAAATCTAGTACTTTTAGCTCAGGAGAAGAGCAATATTTTTCTAACCAGTCGGTTTTGTATTTTTCGCTAGATGTGGTGATTGCGTAATACTTCATATTAGCAAAGTAGTAATTAAACTTTTCTTTATCTTTGATTAGTTCTTCTAAATCTTCGACCTGGTCTGCCGCGTGAGTGTCAGCAAGCCTTTCAAAACCCTGCAAGACTTCTCTTCTTTTTCTAGAGTGTTCGATTTCTTTTAGTTTTCTCTCTTCCATCAGTGATTCCCGTTTCTCAATTACTTAAGATGGGCATGATAGATTTAAATCCTTACATATACCAGAGATAATTTAGTTACATAAATTAGTGCTGATGTTAGATTTACTTAACTGATTTCTATTTAGGCCTCTATTTTAGTTGATAACATTGATGCTAAGTCAGATGCAGAAAAATTCTTATCTAGATAGCTCGGACCCTTTTTTCCTATGTCCTTCCTTGTTTCGGGACTCATGTAGTATATTTTTCTAAACAGTTCAGCCATCAATGAAGGGTTTTCAGGCTCTATTTTGAAACCAGCACCCGAGTCTGAGACTGGATCATTATCAACTCTTGCAGCTAATACAACTATTCTTCCAGATGCAAGATAATCTAGTATTTTATTTGAGTTTAATCCAAATTTTAGCTGGTCGGTGTTATTGCCAGGATGTACTAAAATATCTACATTACGGAATAAAACAGGTAATTCAGATCTATCTACAAAGCCTTGTGTTTTAATATTGTGGGGCCTCTTTCTATTAGACTTATTAAAGTAGTTCTCAACAAAATCAACAGGGCCAATTATATTGAGGTTAATACCATCGAGGTCTAACTCCATAAAAGCTTCTATTAATGTATTTATCCTCATAGCTCTTCCAGATCCGCCTAAATACATTATTTCTAATTCATTTTGTTTACCGCCACTGTATTCTTGATGTTGCAAATCTGAATCATGAGGGTTTGGCAAATAAATTATTTCAGAATTAGAACCTGATTTATAAACATGTTCTTTAGTATTGGGTAATGCAGAGATGATCTTAATACTATTTTTGTACAAAAATTTTTCCATTGACCTGAGAATCTTTGCAATGAGGCTGCCCCTCTTTATAGAGCCTAGATCTATCAACTCCTCTGGCCAGACATCTCTAATTTCAATATAAAATCTAGACCGCTTAATCTTCGAAAGCAACCAAGCGAGAAGCCCAGAAAATAACGGAACAGTAGTTCCCAAAATAACATCCACTCTTCTTAACTTAACTACTGCCATGATTAGAGCCAAAAAACTGTATTGAAACATATGTATTAATCTTAATATGGTTTGGTCATGGGCTTTATAGTTGAATCCATAGACTGAAATTATCCTTACGCCATCAATAATCTCATCCTTGTAAAGATTTCCGTTAAGAGGCTTCGTATCTTTAGACATTAGATGGTTATAACTTGAAGTTATGATGGTTACCTGATGGCCTAATTTCACCAGTTCTCGAGAAAAAACCAAGGTCCTAGCTGATCCCCCATAAGGAGAGTCGTAAGAAGCAAAGTAACATATATGCATATTAGGCTAATGCAAAGTTAATTTGTGGATATCCACTTAACCATACTTTGCAATGGCAGATAACCATCCCAAGGATTTTGGTAAAGTGCCATTTTCCCTAAATCAGGGAACCTATCAACACCGAAATTTGATAATATTTTGATTATCTGAATTTTTCGTTCTTGTTCAACATAAAGACCAACAGACTGAATATTGTGCGGAAGAGAAGTAGCTAATTCTTCTATATTTTTCACTGAAGAAATAAAAACACTTCTCGAATACAAAGGATCCTCTACGTTGACACCACCTTCTGAAGAAAATACATTTGAATTGTTATATTCTGAAGATATTGCTTTTTTTCCTTCTGAAGATTGATAAATAAATTTCTTTAAAATTATATTAAATGAATCAATTGGTTCTTTCTTGGGTTTAAGTTTGTTGACTTTTTTTTCAAATTCTTCGTGCACAATGGCTGCTAATTGTTCGGTAGATATTTCATCGCAGTTCTCAATTATTAAATTATGCGGAGCATTACAGCCTGCTTGGTCAAAAGGAAAAACGTCATCTGCTAATAGTTTAGCCATCCTCTCTCTGCCTTCAGAAGACTCGATCATTTTTTTGGAAGCTACAGCCAATGATACTTTGGGACCATAAATCAAATCTCTGGCATTTATTTTTTTTTGAAGTCCAACAATGCTTGCAATAGCTTCAGTACCTCCCCATGCGACCCTTATATCTGCATTCTGAGAAAGTAGGTTCTGCCACTCAACATCATCTCTATCTGTATAAAGTATAAGTGTTGAGTGCAAAATCTTATTGAGGGTAGATTTTTGATTGTCCTTAAAAAAACTAGATGATTCAAGATCACGGAATATCTGAGGTAGGACTTGTTTATAAGAGCTCGGTACTTTCACTATACTCCTGTTTTTTGTCAAAAGCGTTTGAAAAAGTGAAATAACTCCGAGAACTGGAACATTACCTGCTATCCAGTGCACAGCAGTTCCGCAAGGTCTGGCATAATAAATCTGCCCATCATCACTAATTTTGGGATCATCTAATAGCGTGTAGTCTGGAAAATTTTGATTTAGTAACTTTGTAATGTTTGCTCTTTTTAACCAGGGAACTATAAATCCCATCCCTTCAGTAACCAATAAATCCCTAACTTGGCATTCTTTAGATGTCCAATATAGAGATATAGAATTAAAGATGTCTACAATTTCTTCAATTGGTGTGTCTTGCAATGAATTTTCTCTGGATAAAAAATCAGAAAATTGCTCAACATTATCAGCATGATTAGGATTTTGAAAATATAGAATTTCCATTTTTATAGATAATAATCCGGAGGTAATGTATCTCCACAACCCCTACTCTCTGCCTTTTCAAGCCTCGATAAGACTTCAAATTCCAAAATACTATGGCCTAATTCAGTTTCGCCACGATTTGTTATACGTCCTAAATCATCATTCAAAATTGAAAAACCTGGATAGCTTAGAGGTAGTATAGATAAGAACTGCAAAAAACCTTCTTTTCCATCTTCGACTAACTCAAAAGTGTCAGTATCTCTGACTAATATTTCTGAATAAGATGACGCTCTGCAGCCCGATATTCCGCGGGAAACATAAACAGTGCCTAATTGCTCTGTAAAACCATAGATGTCTAGAATATTATTTCTATCTATTGAAGTTTTTTTTGTGAGTTTTTCTACTAATTCTGCTTTATCTACCTTTTGATCAGATAATTTCTTCCAACCACCAAAATGGATTAATTTGGAAGAGGATAAATCGATTTTTTCAAGATCACCATTAACAAGATACTGCCAAAGCATGTAGGTATATCCAATAACTACAACAGACTCTTCGGAAGAGGTTGTAAGCAATTCGGATAATTTACCTTCATCAAACTCAAGCTCACCCTTAACATTCTTTTTGAGCAGGTAAGTTCTTTTCTTTGCTGCCATTAGGTAGCCTTGCATGCCAGCATATCTTGCAGTCATTTCTAAATCTTTGAAGTCATTTTTATCTGGCTCGATATCAATTATAAAAAAATGCTTCCTTTTTTTGTCTAGATTTGAGGAAAGTATTTTAGATAAAGCGACTGTCTGATTCTTAGAAGTATTATTATCTAGGAATATTTGGCTTTTCATCTGAGAAGAAGTACCACTTGATTTTATGGTTTTAAAATCATTATTTGAACTTGATAAATCAACAAATTTAAATGCTGAACTCGGAATAAAAGGAACTTGAGCAATATTAGACATTTCCTCCGGTGAAATAAAATTATTATCGAGGTACCAGTTTCTGTAAGGCAAACAATTATCTAAATGATATCTTGTCTGTAATTTAATTAGATCTAAAAATTTTTCTCTCTTTTCATCAACTGAGATCTCATAGGGGTCCGACTTTAAGTACTCTAAAATATTTTTTTTCAATTCCATAAGTATTCAAATAATAGTTCTTTTAGCCTTTCAAAATCTATTTTTTTGTAAAACAATCTCCAGCAAGGATCTGACGATGCAAGTTCTAGGCAATCTTCAAAATTAGATTCAATCTTCAAAAAACTATTCAAATCATCAAATACACCAGATATTCTCAGTTCATTTAATCTGTTGTCTATATAGGCGTTGAAATTCTTGTTTGCTTTTAATGAGAAAGTGAGATCCTTTTCGTAAATGTACTTTAGCACTACAGGTAAAAAAAATGAAATACACAAACTATGTTCCTTGCTTGATAAAGATTCTAAAGAGTGAGCCAATGCATGCGTTAGTCCTGCACCAGCATTGTTTTGACAGACCCCTCCGTTAAAAGACAATAGAGATAACTGAGCAAAGTCTTTCTTAGACAAGTTATCAAAATCTATTTGGTTTGAGTAATGGTATTGTAAAAATTCTTCTAATGAAAAAGGAGCAAGAAACTGAGAAAAAAGGTTCGAATTAAAGGAAGTTAGGGATTCTACACAATGAGTTATTGCATCTAAATGTCCTAAGATCATTTGTGCAGAAGAAAGACTTTTTAAGATTCCATAATCGTATATTATTCCATCAGGTATAAAATCTTCTTTTACTTTAATTATTTTTTCATCTGGCGAATTGATAATAGCTGTCATTGATGATTCTGCACCTGATCCAATGAGAGATGGAATTACATACAAAGGGCATGAATGACCAGTTAGTGTGCTAAGTTGTTCACGAAATAGCTTGGCGAAATCGATAATTGAACCCCCCCCTATTGCAATAACATAATCTATGGATTCTCTTTCAAATTGTGATGCCAATTTAAAAATGCTGTTTAAGTCTTGTCTTTCTTTACCAACGCTTAAGTGAAGAATTTTTGAAGAAGTGATTTTTTCAACCTTTGTTTTTATGGGCTCTATATCAATAGATTTTCCAGAAATTGCCAAACCTGAAACAAGATTATCGCCTATCAAGGAGTAAGATTTTGGACCAAATCCGACTTTAGTTGGTAAGTTCTGATACATACTCTTCTGATAAATATTTATTCAAAGTATCTTCTTCTCGAATCTTTTTTCCATTAGCTGTCTTTACTAAATCTTCATAAGTCACGAAATATCTTGGTCTCAAAAATCCTTGCAAGTCATTAAGAGATTGGTTTAATTGGTTATTCAAATATTGGTGGGAATTACAATTTTTTTGAAGTTGTATTATGCATCCAAGTTTATTTCCTAATATTTTATCTGATATTTGAAAAGCCACTGCATCTTTAACACCGTCAATATGAGATATTCTATTCTCTATATCTTCTGCCTGTATTTTTTCCCCTCCTATATTATATTGATTGTCAGTTCTGCCTATGAGAAATAAATTTCCATCCCTTTCTGTACATACATCTTTTGTAGGTAGCCAATCTAAAGACTGATCAAATGCTTCGTCATCCAAATAACCGGAAAATAGATTTTTTCCTCTCAAGAGCAACTCTCCTTTAATCTCTTGTTTATTTGCATAATCATCAGTTGGTCTTAGTTTGTATTCACAACCTTCAAGAACTTGCCCAATCCAATTACTTGGTAAATCTTTTACATCATTTTTACCTCGGGGTCTTAAAAAGGCTCTAGAAGCTTCTGTCATACCATAATGATGAATAACATTGGTATTGGGAAAATTTTCTGCTAGCCACTCATTTGTTTCTTCAGAAAGAAAGCTGCTTCCCAGTTCAATATATCTGATATTTTGACCAAAATTCTTTGCCTTTTTCCTTAATAGTCCTTTTACTATTTCTAATGCTGCAGGCACAAAAGAGAGCCCTGTAATCGTTTTAGACTCAGACAACTTATAAATTGCAGGAAAATCTCTTAGTCCATTGGTTATGACGCAACTACTTCCCGCAAGAAGGACACAGCGCAGTCTTACTAATCCAAAAGAGTGGCCAAATGGCATGCTCAGAAGTTCGGTATCAAATGAACTTTGATCTAACTTCCTTTTAAGTAGATTTGCAACATGTAAAAAAGAATTTTCAAGGAGCCTCACACCTTTTGGCATTCCTGTTGTTCCGGACGTGAATAGTATGTCTGACCTAGACATTTTTTTTGAAAAGTCTAGTTTATCAAAAACCATATTTTTTATTTTTTTTAAGAGAGTTTTATCAAAAACTTCTTCAGAATAGATAAAGTCTATATTGTATTTTGATTTGTATTCTTCTACGTGCTCTTTTTTTGTATTCGAATGAAATATATATATTTCTTTTACCGTTAAGTCTGCAGCAAGGTATATAAGCGGCCAAAATATATCATTTGAGGAATAAATACCGATTGAATTTTTCTCACTTAATCTAAAAGTATCTACAAAATAATTAATAATTTGCAGACAATCTTTACCAGTAAACGATTCTTCTAGAGAACTAAAGTATATTTTTTCGGGATTAGAAGAAAAATTAGATAGGGCAATTCGAGATAACTGAGCCATCTAATCTAGGAGATTTTTTCTTCAGTCATCTCAATCAATTTTTGAATTGTATCCTGTCCAACAATTTCATCAATTTCGAACTCTAAATCAAGTCTATCTTCTATTTCAGAAATTATTTTTATATGCCCAAGAGAATCCCAACCAGGAACATTTTCGAACTCTGAGTCTAGTCCCAAACCTTTTACGTCTATTTCTAAACTTTCCTCAAAGACCGATTTCATGAAATCTAGATCTATCTTCATAACTTTTCCTATTTTATTTTTAATAATTTGGCGGGATTCCCCATATAGGTACCCGGTTTCTTGATATTAGTATGAACTACAGCTCCTGCGGCTATTTTAGTATTCATTGGAATCTTTACATGGCTCATTATGAGACTCTTTGGGCCTAACCAGCAATTTTCAGAAACCTCTCCAGATCCACATACTGTGGTATTCACCGTAATAACAGTGTTATCACCCACTACAACATTATGAGCGATTAAAACATTTTCAGCAATATGGACATTGTTACCCAGTTGAGTATCTTCGATAGTTCCTCTAGAAACTGAAGACTTTAAACCTAATCGACAGCTTTGACCTATTTTGACTCCACCAATTTGTAAATTTGCCTTATGCAATCCGTTTTCCTCTCTAAGACTTAGGGCCTCTTCGCCAATCACGACAGACGAAGAAAAGAAACAGTTGTTACCCACTTCAACTTTACCTAGAAATAAACAATTTGGTGATATGTAAACATTGTCTCCAATAGTGCAAGGCCCTTCAATAAAACATCCTTTGCTTATATGCACATTTTTTCCAATCTCTACTTCATTGCCAATATGTGCTGAGGGGTCTATGAAATCTTCGAGACTCTTTTCTAAATGTGAGTATAAATACTCAAGTATCTGAAAAAAAACTGATCTAGGATCGTCGCTAATGCAATATCCAAAGTCTAAGTTAGAGACTTGAGATTCCAGTCTAGGAGGAATTATTAAAAAAATTGGATTTTTTTCTGATAATACCCTTAGAGTCTTATCATTTAGCTTGTTAAGAAAAAGAAATGAATTTTCCTTTGGTGAGCTCTCAGTTGAAGGCCAAAATATATCAACTTTATTTCCAAAATGCTCAAGTTGAAATTTTTTGCAAATTTCTTTAGAGGAAGTAGATTGATTTAGTCTATTACCCATCTGATCACCTCAAAGCTTTCTGCATACTCGAAACCTATTTGGACTCCTCTTATCTTTGCAAGAGAAGTAATAAAATCTTTACTCATATAGTCTTTACCCGATTGAGAATTGTACTGCTGAAGAGCTTTGATTTTTCTCCTTAAGTTATCCTCGGTTAACTTTACAAATAGGCTTGAATCAAATTTTAGATTATTCCATATTAATTCGTAGCCAAGCAAAGTAGTATTTTTAAAAGCTCTCAAGCCCTCACTGGATATTGTCGAATGATCTTGATGGATATCTTGAGCAGATGGCATAATTACTAGATCAGGTTTATGAAAATTTCTCAATTCAATAAGATTCTCAAGTATTTCTTGTCTTGAGTAATTTAATTTCCTGACTTCGTAATCGTGAAGAATTATATTGTCTTTGATTATTCCTAATTCCAGGCAAGCAGCAACAACTTCCGTTTTTAAGATATGTTTTGGAAGATGGTCTGGAACAGAGGCTTCAGCAGTTGAAAAGGCTATGTAGTAAACTTCGGTACCTTCATCTATCAGCCTAGAAATCAAACCTCCTGCACCCAATTCTCCATCATCTGTATGAGGAGAGAGGACAAAAGCTTTGTTAAATTTTTTATACATTACTTGCCTTCCTTTTTGCAAAAGCAAGCTGTTTTTTAAAAAAATTCATATATAGACTTGTTTTAGAGTAGGCCAGACCTGATCTAGGCCTTGCATCTATCATTCTTTGAAATTCATCATTACTTAGTTGTAATTTCTTAGATATATACTCGGAGTCTTCATTTTCTAGCTCTTTTCTTAAAGGGGGTTCCTGAAGCTTGATCAAGGCCTCTTCTCTTGTGAGTTGATTGGCTATTATTAGACTTGAGTAATGAGCCAATCTCTTGTCAATTTTAAATTTTTTCGGTAAGAAATAACCTTGAAACCATCTTGTGAAAATTGATTCAAAATGTTTAGCTTCATATTTTTTCCAGTTGTACTTATCTTGCAGCTCTTTGATAGCGTGTTCTTTATCATAGGAAATGTAATTCAGTATGCCAATAAATTTAATTTTTCTAATGAGAGTATAGTAAGCCAGCCTAATCAAGCCCATCTTAGGGTAACTCAACAATCTTTTTGAGCCGTGCTTTTTATGTATATTGTTGAGCAGAGTAAGATCAAAAGCATTTTCCATCCAAGTAGAGGGCATGATTGATTCAGTAGCTATGTTACCTCCGTGGATAATATATTTAATACCATGTTTTTTTGCCGTCTGAAAGAGTAAGGCACTAATAGCATGGTCAGTTGGAATTTCAGCATTAGCTATAGACGACTTTAAAAATGCAACCTGAAGGTCTTTAAATTCTTCCCAATTAATAACATGAGTATAGAGATCTATATTCAGTTTATCCAAGAGAGAATTTATATTTGAATTGGCAAGGTCAGAATTCCATCCATTGTCTAGGTGGACAGCAATTGGTCTCAGGCCTAAGTCTTTAACCAGATGAGCTACATATGAGCTATCAACCCCACCGCTTATACCAATCACGCAATCGTATTCCTTATTATCACCAGCTTTTTTTATCCTCTTTATGAGCTTATCCAAATTTGATTTATCTGTTGAGTAGGTTTCTTTTTCAATTCTTTTTAAAGCGTCTGTGCAGAAATTACAACAGCCTTCATTATCAAAACTTATACCTGGAACCGATGTATTCATGACACACCTAGAACAAACAGAAATTTTTGAGTGATTATCTAATACCATTATAAATTTCTCTCATTTCATTTTCTTGCTGATGCCAGCTAAATCTTTCTCTTAATTCCAGGATATTAAGAGCTTTGTTCTGTATTTCTTCCCTCGAAATGTTGATTATACTAGATGCAAAATCTATTTCATTATTGTTGACAACAAAGCCACAATTATTTTCTTCAATTAAGGATTTTGTAGACTTTTGAGTCTCATTTATTATCACTGGCAGTCCTGAGTGCATGTATTCGAATAATTTATTTGGAAGAGAGAGTCTGTAACTCAAGCAATCGTCAACTAAGTAACAAATTCCCACATCGGCAGATGATGTATATTCTAAAATCTTTTCTTGAGGCACAGCCTCTAAAAAATGAATATTTTTATGTAAGGATTGGTATTCCTTTGCCATTTCTTCTAAAGGACCAAAACCAAGAAGAACTAAGTGATACTTATTTGGTAAATTTGCAAAGGAGGTCAACAGAACCTTAATTCCTCTTGCTTCAGAAATAAGACCTTGATAAATGAAAATCAAATCTTGATCAGGTATATTTAACCTCTTAGAGAGTATATTTGAATCAAGATTGGATTGGCTTTGAAATTCTGGCACATTTAAGATTGTGTGAACTTCCTCCAGCCTATAAGAGTTTTGGTAGAAAGCACTTATATCTTCTCCCACTGTATAAATTAAATCAGCCTTTCTTATGAAGAGGGACTCAAGAAGAAATAATAATTTCTTCTTAAGCCCTCTGGTACCTGATGATTCTGTTTCCAGCTCATGTGGTTCATACACTAAAGTGGCCCTTTTTATTAAACAGATGAAATAGGAAAGGGGCAAGACGGTTAAGCTATGAGCGTTAACCATTTTTATATCTCTAAATAAGCAATAGATAAATGATCTTATATTCCATTCTATAAAACCTAGAGCTTTGTAAATAATAAAACGACCTTTAAAAAATGTTGCTAGTCTTACTAGAGCTCTATTTGAATCTATATTTTGTCTGTGCTTTAGACCTTCATCAAACTTTCCGATGATTTCTATACTGTCAGCTATCCCAAGATCTACGAGAGACTTCGTAATTTTATAAATTCTAGTTTCATGAGTTAAAGGACTATGGTAAAGGTGAATGTTCATGAATCCATTAAAAAAGGGATTGAATTTCCTCATATGGAGGGTAGGAAATCATAACAGCTTTATATTTTCCTCTGTATATAAATAGATTTCCTGCTGCAGCTGCAGAAGCTCCATTTGTTATAGCGTCCTTGAAGTCATGAATACTAGAAGCACCTCCGGAAGCTATGACAGGTACCGAGAGTGATGAGCTTACGTCTTTGATTGTCTCAATATCATAGCCAAGATAAGTTCCCTCACGATCAACAGAGCATAGAATGACTTCTCCCACTCCAGATTTTTCTGATGCAATACACAGGTCTTTTACTTTGATATTGGTGAGCTTATCCTGCTTGCTAGAGTAAACTCTATTTCTCCCAAAAAAATCTTTCTTATAATCGACCGATAGGGTGACAGAAGAGGATCCAATATAGTCAGCAGCCTGTTTTATTAAATTAGGATTTTCTATCGCTGCAGTATTTAAAACTATCTTCTCTACGCCTAAAGAGATAAGTTGTTTGATTTGATCAAGGTTTGAAATATTGCCTCCATAAGAAAAAGGCATAAAGGCCTCTGTGGCTATACTTTCAATTAGGTCAAATGGAATAGGATCTTTAAATTCTTTAGTAATATTCAGTAAACAAAGTTCATCTACTCCTTTATCATTGTAAATCTTGACAGCATTTATGGGATCTCCGACATAATTGTGCCCTTTAAATTTCTCT
>MDSW01143623.1_pt1 | contig 20132 bp, 15 predicted proteins | sample 811171 | NCBI WGS metagenome assembly MDSW01 (sample SAMN05326641, study PRJNA326480) | marine metagenome | isolation source: seawater | place: Atlantic Ocean: North West | collected 2012 | reverse complement strand
TCTAGCCGGAGTTACGCCGTATCTGTTTAATCGATGTGAATTGCCGTACAAACGGCACGAAGATCAGCCACCTTCTGAGTCAACGGCCTCCTTGATTCTCGCTTTGAATAACTTTTATGCACGAATTACCGAAACATTACGATCATGCCGCTGCGCAGGCGCGCTGCCAGAAACTCTGGGATTCCAAACGGTACTGGGCTGCCGACCCAGACCAACGAGGCGAAGTCTTTTCTATGGTCATCCCTCCGCCAAATGTCACTGGGGCCCTTCACCTAGGACATGCCTTGAACAATACGCTTCAAGATATCCTTGTGCGCGCGAAGCGAATGCAGGGGTTCATTGCACTTTGGATACCCGGAACGGATCATGCTGGGATCGCCACACAGGCTGTTGTCGAGCGCCGGTTGCTGGAAGAAGAAGGAGTCTCACGGCATGATCTCGGGCGCGAAAAACTGGTGCAACGCATCTGGGCCTGGAAGACACAATACGAGAAGCGAATTCTTGGGCAGTTGCGTGATATTGGGGCAAGCTGTGATTGGGATAGAACCCGGTTCACTCTCGATGCCCAATGTGAAAAAGCCGTACGGGAAACCTTCTTCCGTCTTTTCAAAAAAGGTCTCGTGCGCCGTGGCAAGCGATTGGTGAATTGGGATACATTCCTCCAGACTGCTGTAAGCGACGATGAAGTTTTTCATGAAGAAGTGAAAGGACATTTCTGGCATATACGATATGAGGTGATTGATCCAAAACCTGGCGAACCCACCGAAGTCACCGTTGCAACCACACGGCCTGAGACACTCCTCGGTGATACTGCCGTAGCAGTTCATCCGAACCCGGCGGCAGCGATGCAGTCGCTTCTAGGCGAACTTCGCGTAAAACTGGAACAAGCACCAGATAAAGAAAAAGACGATATTCAAGCAGCTATTGAATCACTTCAAACCCGCTCCAAAACTGTACTTGCACGCCTCGAATTGCTTGCACAGATGGCTCAGGATGGTCGGCATGTTGAATTACCTCTCTTGGGGCGAGCCATTCCGCTGATTACCGACGAATGGGCGAAACCAGAAATGGGCTCAGGCTGTGTGAAAATCACCCCAGCTCATGACCCAAACGATTACGACGTCGGCATTCGACACCAGTTGCCGATGATTAACATCCTTCACTCGGATGGCACATTAAACACAGCGGCTGGACCGTACGAAGGCCTGCCAATGAACAAAGCGCGTACGCGTGTTGTCAATGATCTTGAAACAGCTGGCCTTCTTTTAGAGGTCGAAGATCGGGTCATTGAGCTGGCCCACTCAGATAGATCGAAAACGCCAATCGAACCCTTTCTGGCAGATCAATGGTTTATCAGTATGGCCGACCTTGCCGAACCAGCCCTGAAGGTCGTTCGCGAAAAAAGAATCCAGATACACCCCGAACGATATGCAAAAAGTTATCTCGACTGGCTTGGAGAAAAAAGAGATTGGCCAGTCAGTCGTCAACTCTGGTGGGGCCACCAGATTCCAATATGGCATGTTTCCAACATAACACGTGAAGAGTTGGAAAATACATTTTCTAACGATCCGGCGGTAGCATGGACTCCTGACCAGGAGGAATCTGACGACCCACATCCGAACGGATGGTTTGTATGTTCAGCCAATGAAAGTCTTGGAGTCGACGCAATCAATGGAAACCCTCTTGTTCGTGATCCCGACGTTCTCGACACCTGGTTTTCATCGGCACTCTGGCCGCACTCGACTCTTGGCTGGCCAACAGAAACCGAATTACTGAAGCATTTTTATCCCACGAGCACATTGGTTACCAGCCGGGATATCATCACCCTCTGGGTGGCCCGAATGGTCATTCTTGGAATTTTCAATACTGGTGAAATACCATTTCATCATGTTTCGATTCATCCAAAGATTCTCGACCGTTATGGCGAGACAATGAGTAAAAGTAAGGGGAATGGCGTCGATCCACTTGATGTCATCTCGCTCCTTGGAGCAGATGCCCTACGCTTTGGAATGGCATCCATGGCAACGGAGACCCAGGATGTTCGCATGCCTGTGGAGTTTCAATGCCCGACGTGCACAGCGAGGATTGATCAAACCAATCAGAATCGCACAAAAGCTAGAATCACCTGCCCAAAATGCAATGAAGACTTTCGGACTCAATGGGCTACCGAAGAATCAGACCTCGCACTTCCGCGTGGAGCCGCAGTAAGCGAACGCTTTGAGGCCGGTCGGAATTTCTCAAATAAACTCTGGAATGCAACACGATTTGTACTCATGTATCTTCAGGACGAGGCTCTGGCAGCGTCCACGCCTGACTTCAGCAAGCTCGTAGACTTTCCACTCGAAGATCGCTGGCTGTTAAGTCGTCTGTCCACCGTTGCAACTGAGGTTTCAGACAACATCGAGCACTACCACTTTGCAGAGGCTGCACGACTTCTTTACGCATTCGCCTGGGATGAATTCTGCAGTGCCTACCTTGAACTCTGCAAGCCCCGCTTAAACAATCCCGAGCAGAAGAATCAAGCCTGCCACATGCTGCTCCTTGGACTTGATACCATTCTCAGACTACTCCATCCCATCATGCCGTTCGTGACGGAAGAAATCTGGCAAAATCTTTCACAGGACCATGGACTTCGACAGTACCCGTGGGACACGAATCCTATACCTCCTTCTATCATGGTTGCATCATGGCCACGGCCACCTGTGACATGGCAAGACCCAGCAACCGAAAACCAGTTTGAGACATTTTTAGAAATTGTTCGCGCCATCCGTGAAATTCGTTCACGGCAAAACATTCCTCCTCGCAAGTCCGTCGATGTCAGCATTTGCACACCGTCGGACAAAGAGATCTTACTCAACCCTATGAAATCGGCCATTGAAGCAATGGCCGTGTGCAATGTTGTCGCCCTGGCAAATGAAATTACACCAGTGGCAGGGTCAGCTGAAATCTCGACAGCTGACTGTGATATTTTCATCGATCTCGCCGACCTCATTGACGTCAATGCCGAAATCACACGCCTGCGGCGAGAACTTGAAAAACTCGACAAGGCCATCAATGCGAAACAAGGCAAACTAAACAATGACAAATTCGTCAGTCATGCACCTCCGGCAATTGTGCAAAAAGAAAAGGATCAATTAGCTGAATTCGAGGAAACCCGGGAGAAACTGGGGGTCATTCTGAAAGAACTTCAGGCCCGGGAAAAGGAACTACCCGGTGGCTAGTTAGTCGTTCAAGTGATTTCAGGGAAAGTATGAGGTATCCTTTTAGGACGTGAACCCTTTGATTTGATACGTGAAGGGTTCTTTCTAATCGATAATATTGGATACGAGAGGTTCGTTATGAGCGTTGAAATGGAACTCGCACGAATCATCATTAGCGAAGTGAATGATCAGCAGGTTGTCTACCTAAAAGAGGTTGAGGGAGACCGGACATTCCCTATTCTGATTGGCCTCTTTGAAGCTACAAGCATTGACCGCAGAGTCAAGCACAGTGCAACACCGCGCCCCCTCACCCACGACCTTCTCGTCGCAGCCGTCGAGCTCCTAGGCGGTGAATTTCAAGACGTCGTCATTTCGGAATTAAAAGAACACACCTACTACGCAACTCTACGTGTAGAAAAAGACGGGGGCATCGTTGAGATTGACGCCCGACCGTCGGATGCAATAGCTGTCGCAATTACCTGCGAACCAAACCTGCCGATCTATGTAGCCGAAGATGTCCTTGAGAATGTCATCGGGCAGTAACCCGCTCGTGACCCTCTTGTCTCACTGTCGTAAATCTAGAACATCCTGCCCATTATTTCAGTTCGAACGCAGTACGTAAGATACTGAGCGATCGCTCCCCGTGTTCGGCAGCAACCAGAACATTGACCCGAACCTCACTCGTACTAATAAGATCAATGTTGATGCCGGCATCAGCAAGTGGTGCGAACAGTTTGTCAGCCACCCCCGCATGGCTTCTTATGCCAACACCTGTAATAGAAAGTTTTGCCACTTCGGGGACATCTGTCGTCTCCGCACCGCGAGTCTGAGCGATATTTTTAGCTGCCGCAAGCGCCCGTTGCCGGTCTGACGCAGGAACTGTAAACGAAATTTCAGCCCGACCGTTTCGGGGAAAGCTCTGCACAATCATATCGACGTTCAGGCCGGCTCGTCCAACTTCTTCGAATACCGCCGCTGCAACACCAGGCGTGTCAGGTAAATTCATGAATGTCACCAACGCCTGAGACATGTCCAGCTGACAGTCCTCAATCGCAAGGTCTTCCATACCTTCCAATCGTCTGACAACCTCAAGTGGGTCTGACTTTTGAACCGGCGCGGCATCGCCAGGAAAACTTTCGTCGACAAAACCATCAAGACCAAATGCTTTGTGGGCAGCCTCCACGCTTTTTTGTGCATTCTTTCGATCCACAAGAACCGAAACTTTAATCTCACTTGTAGTGATCATGTGCACATTAATTTTCGCTGCTGAGAGGGCGTCAAACATTGTTGCAGCAACCCCTTCTGCATCAACCATGCCCGAACCAACAATGGACACCTTTGCTACATCGGGATCGTGCGTTACACCAGCTGCTCGGAGACGTCCAGCGACAGAGTTCGTAATCTCCAGCGCAGCTGGCACATCTTGATTCGTCACCGTAAATGAAATGTCAGCCGTTCCACCTGTACCCGCGTTTTGAATAATCATGTCAACCGAAATGCCATTTGACGCCAATTCAGCGAACAACTGATGGCTGGCTCCTGGTTGATCAGGCACATCCTCAACCGTGACTCGTGCTTCATCCTTTGCCAACGCAACCCCACTCACGGTACGTCGACTGGTCAAACCAGACGAGATTTCAGTCCCGGGGCCATCTTCAAAACTCGAACGTACGATAATTGGTACACCAAATTTTTTCGCAAACTCTATGGATCGTGAATGCATGACCCCTGCACCTAAACTGGCAAGTTCGAGCATTTCATCATGGCTCACTGTCGCCAGCCGCGCTGCGCCGCAATGAACCCGCGGGTCAGTCGTATAAATCCCATCTACATCCGTGTAGATTTCACAACGATCTGCGTTCAGAACGGCGGCTAGCGCCACCGCCGTCGTATCAGAACCTCCGCGCCCGAGCGTCGTAATGTTCCCATCTGGGTCAAACCCCTGAAACCCCGCTGCTATGACGATCGCACCACCCTCGAGTAAACCCCTCACATGGTCTGTTGAAATCGATTGAATACGAGCCCTCGTGTGACTTGAATCAGTGCGAATGCCGATCTGGCCACCAGTGAGACTCACAGCTTTGTGCCCCATGCTTTGAAGGGCCATCGCAAAAAGAGAAACACTTACCTGTTCACCCGTAGAGAGCAACATATCCAATTCACGTGCACTAGGACTATCAGTGATCTGTCCAGCAAGCCGTACAAGTAGGTCAGTTTGTTTCCCCATTGCACTGACCACAACTACCACCTGATCGCCGGCCGCATGCCGCAGTGCGGCCTTCTTTGCAGCCCTCACAATTTTTTCGGGATCGGCTACGCTCGTACCACCAAATTTTTGAACAACTCGTGCCATAAAAGGCTTCATCCTTATTTTATTCAGAAAGGCTGAATTTTAATTCACTGTGTTAGGTTTGAACTGTGCCTCAGCATCTTCGAATAGGCTACCTATCAGAGTTGAGCCCTGCGCAACAGTTGGTCCAACTGCAACGGCATTCTCGTCATACGATTGGGCGGACATACCATCCACTCCTGTACCAGCGATGATATATGGGACAAGACCACGGGAGTGCATCCGCGTTGAGCAGAACGTTGGATGATCAGGACACACAAAAACGCGATAAGGCTCTCCGTTGCTCGCTTGCTGCTCCAGATAATCAATGACGGGGGAAACAATCTTTTCATCAATCTCTTCAAGAGCCTTTACCTTGGCTAATGCGTTCCCTTCATGGCCGGCTTCATCAGGGGCTTCAACATGGACACACACCAGATCGGACTTACTGAACTCGTCGATGGCGGCCTGCCCTTTCGCCGCATAATCTGTATCGAGATAGCCGGTAGCACCCTCTACCTCCCTGCAACGCCACCCAGCCAATTCTGCCAGTCCACGGAGAAGATCCACTGCGGTAATCATTGTTCCTTGTACGCCATACAAAGATTTGAATGTTTTAAACGCGGGCCGCTGACCGGCGCCCCATAGCCACACATGGGTCGCAATACCGAGTCCTTTGCTCTTGCGAATTCTATTTACCGCATGATCCTTCAACCACATCTCGCTGTGCCCCATTATCTCGGTGAGCAAGCGGCTTCCAGTTCCTCTCGGGAAAGCATCAGAGATGAGTTGGTTCACTCGATCATGTGGAGCAGTGGTGCGCAGGCCGTCTCCAAGTTCGCAGTGACCACCAACGTTCCCCCTATAAAGCAACAGATTACGATAGCTGACACCGGGCACGAACTCCCACCCCTTGAGGTCCGGGAAATCCCTTGCCAGACCCTGCTGTGCTGTCTCAAGTAACTCCGCCGCCTCAGGTGTTGCAATGTGGTCTGCAGTGAAGTCGACCATTACAGGCCCATCACCATGGTCTTCGATCGTGACAAGGTTGCAGCGAACCGCCCAGTCTTCAGGCCCTAGGGAAATGCCTTTGGCTGCTGCTTCCAGAGGCGCACGACCAGTAAAATATGTGAGTGGGTCGTATCCCATTAGACTCATACATGCGACTTCTGAACCTGGATTGAACGAGTCCGGAACGTGATTGGTGAGTCCCACCCTGCCCTGCGTTGCCAACCTATCAAGCGTCGGAATCGATGCATATTGGAGTGGTGACTTGCCACCAAGTGAATCCTGTGGCTCATCGGCTGCGCCATCTGGTATCAGAATGAAATACTTCATTGGTGGAACTTGAACCCTCAGTCCAATCGCGTTATTCAGTTATTACCGGCAGACAGCATATCGGACTCCGCACTGCCGGATTCTTGTTTAATGCATTCACGGCCCGATCAACTGCTTCTGCCGGACAACAGTGCGTCATAATAATCAAAGGCACTCCAGATTGTCCCTTTTCGGCTGGATGCTGAATAACAGAGTCAATTGAAATGCCTTCGCCCCCGAGGATTCCTGTCAAATCAGCAAGCACTCCCGGGGTGTCCGCCACATGAAGCCGCAGGAAAATTGGACTCGGCCCGCCGTGAATATTTGTGTCGGCGTTTTCTGAATTCTCAACATTCCCTGCCTGTTGAAAAGTGATCGCCGACCTTCCAACAACTGTTCCAATGATATCAGCAACGACCGCTGATGCCGTTGGCATCTGCCCAGCGCCGAGCCCATGAAAAAAGAGTGGGCCTACCGCATCCCCAACAACGCTCACGGCGTTAAATGCCCCCTGGGTTTCAGCCAGTGGCGTGCCCTTACGAACCAGCGCCGGCCCAACCCGCAACGACAAGGTCTCTTCACCACGACTTGCATCGGCTACAACACGAATTCGACAACCGAGCTCATCTGCAAAGCGAAGCAGTTCTTGATCGATGGTTTCCAGCCCAAACCGGGGAATACTTGCCCATGGCACCCATTGTCCAAATGCTAGATGGGCAAGAATCGCCAGTTTTTGTGTTGCATCTGTGCCATCCACGTCCATTGTTGGGTCTGCTTCTGCATAACCCTCGGACTGTGCAAGGCACAAAACATCCTGATAATTGCTGCCCTCTTGTTCCATCTTTGTCAGAATGAAATTACTGGTTCCATTTAAAATCCCACGAATTGAGGATATGCGGTTCCCGGTCAGACACTCCGACACTGCTGCGACGATCGGTATCCCTCCACCTATTGCTGCTTCAAAAGCAATCGATCGACCAGCCTCACGAGCGGCTTGGAACAGTTCCGGCCCGTGCTCCGCGAGCAACGCCTTATTGGCCGTCACGAGATCTTTTCCACTGCGCAACAGCTCAAGAGAAATTGTGCGTGCAGGCTCAAGACCCCCCAGTAGCACAGCGACAACACTGATCGCAGGGTCATCTGTAATCTTACGAAGGTCACTGGACAAACGTTTGTCCGACAGCTCAACGCTGCGGGGTTTTTTTGGGTCCTGAACGACAACGTGTTCAACAATCAATGGACGTCCCGCCTGCCTGGCAATATGGTCAGCAGAATCCTGCAGCACGCGGACAACACCAGTGCCAACAGTCCCCATGCCGACCAAGCCGATGTGTACAGGTTGAGTCATATCGTCGCTTCCAATTGTTTGCTTCATGTCACTTTGATCTTCAAAATCGTACTTTGCTGTGTGTCTCACGGGAAGCGAGACCCGTCTGGCACGCTGGCGATGCGACATCACCGCACTCTCGCAAAAACTTTGCTATTCTGGGAATCCGCCATTATCCCCTCAAACCCTTTAAGGAATAACGCCTGTGGATACCGTCGCCCATGATTTTCTGGTCAAAATTCTCGAGACACCTAGTGCCTCCGGCTATGAACAACCCGTCCAGAACCTTGTCCGTGAATACCTGAAGTCATGCGCTGAAACAATCGAAACAGATGCACACGGAAATGTCATCGGCACGGCAAACCCAGGCGGCAGCTGCCGTATGTTTCTTGCTGGTCATTGCGATCAAATTGGACTTATCGTGCAGTATATAGATGCCGATGGATATATCTCAGTACAACCAATCGGTGGATGGGACCCAATGCAACTCATTGGCACGCACGTTGTAATCTGGACAGCCACCGGTGGCGTACCAGGCGTGATGAGCCGCAAACCAATTCATCTCCTTACAGAGGAAGAGCGAAAATCTGTTCCCAAGATGAAAGATCTTTGGATTGATATCGGTTCAGACTCCAAGGAAGACGCTGAAAAAGTTGTTCGAGTCGGCGACTCTGCCACCTTTGCACTGAAATATCAGCCGCTACGAAATGGCCTTGCTGCTTCAGTTGCCATGGATGACAAGATTGGTCTCTGGGTTGTACTCGAAGCGTTTCGAAGGGCCGTCAAGGCTGGCCCACTCCCCTGCTCTTTGTCTGTTTCATCGACTGTCCAAGAAGAAATCGGGCTTCGCGGTGCCAAAACGAGTTGTCACCGAGTTGATCCTCACGTTGCGATAGCGGTTGATGTCACGCACGCAACCGACTGCCCAACAATTGACAAGAAAACCGAGGGCGATATTTCACTCGGGAAGGGACCTGTTGTGTATCGGGGCCCGAATATGCATCCACAGGTTGTAGAACGTCTTCTTGACGCCGGCGAAAAAGGTGACATTCCGATTCAACTGTCGGCATTTGGTCGAGCGACACCGACTGACGCCAATGCGCTGCAAGTCACACGGGACGGGGTGGCAACGGGCTTGGTAAGCGTTCCTAATCGCTACATGCATTCTGCCGTCGAGACGGTCTCGCTTGATGACGCGGATAGAACCGCCGATCTTCTGGCTGCATTCTGTCGGGGGCTCGAGGGGGATATTGACTGGTCTCCTCAGTAAACCGACAGGATTGGGCTCAGGAGCCCCGGGCGACACCTGCCAAAAAGGCACATTCGATGCCCTTGCGCCGGAAACAACATCGGGCAGGGCGTCGACCGCTGTCAGAAAAGCACGGAATTTAGGGTTTTTAAAAAAAATTCCTGACTTGGTCCAATCCGGCACAAAGGTTGCATTCTGTATCGCTAAGAATGGTGCGGCTGCCAGAACAGCCCACTGCATGACCGCGAGGTCCGTTGAGTACGCTTTTGAAGGAGCTTCTTGTGGCAAAGCAAATGGTGTTCGAGGATGAGGCCCGTAAACCTCTACTTGCTGGTGTTTCCAAACTCGCGCGAGCGGTGAAAAGTACGCTTGGGCCGCGGGGTAGAAATGCTGTTCTCGATAAGGGGTGGGGTTCACCAAAGGTGACGAAAGATGGCGTCACTGTCGCCGAAGACATCGAATTAGATGACTCTTTTGAAAATCTCGGTGCCCAACTTGTTAAAGAGGCTGCAAGCAAGACAAATGATGTTGCCGGTGATGGCACCACAACCGCGACTGTCCTTTCTGAAGCAATTTTCCGAGAAGGGCTAAAAATGATCGCCGCGGGCGCTGATGCGATGGCGCTTGCACGTGGCATTCACAAAGCTGTCGAAGCTGTTACAAAATCCATCCTGAGCCTAGCGTCTTCGATTAATGAGAAGAACAAAAAGGAACTCATGCAGATTGCCACTATCGCTGGAAATAACGACCCAACAATTGGGAACGTGCTTGCCGAAGCCATCCTTAAGGTGGGCAAGGACGGTGTCATCACAGTTGAGGAAGGCAAACAGGCTGAAACATTTGTCAACGTTGTTGAAGGAATGCAGTTTGACCGAGGGTTTCTCTCACCACATTTTGTCACCGATGCTGACGCCCAAATCTGTGAATTTGAAAATCCCTACATTCTTATTTTTGAGGACAAAATTTCGAGTGCTAAGAACCTTGTTCCCCTCCTTGAGGCAATTAGCAAGGCTGGCAAACCGTTGGTCATGATTGCTGAGGATGTTGATGGGGAAGCACTCGCAACCCTTGTAGTCAACAAGTTGCGAGGAATCGTTCAGACTGTCGCTGTCAAGGCTCCCGGGTACGGTGATCGCCGAAAAGCAATGATGGGTGACATCGCAGTTCTTACCGGTGGCGAAGCAATTTTCAAGGATCTTGGTATTGCACTCGATGCTGTTCAAATTACAGACCTTGGCAAAGCTAAGAAAGTCATTATCGGAGCCGAGAATACGACAATTATCAGCGGTGGTGGTACCAAAGACGCCATCAATAGTCGTGCAGCACAAATCCGAGCCGAGATAGAAGCAACAACGAGCGAATACGATCGTGAAAAGCTACAAGAGCGACTCGCGAAGATCGCCGGTGGCGTAGCCGAGATTAATGTTGGGGCAGCCACAGAAACTGAAATGAAGGAACGAAAAGCACTTATCGACGATGCAAAGAGTGCAACACAAGCAGCCCTCGCTGAAGGGGTGGTGCCCGGAGGCGGTGTCGCTCTCCTTCGCGGAGAAAAGGCAATTGAAAAACTCGAGCTAAAGGGTGACGAAAAGCATGGTGCGTCAATCGTGAAAAATGCACTGCACTACCCACTCGAGGCGATTGCCAATAATGCTGGACTCGATGGCTCAGTTGTCGTCAACCGAGTCCGCCAGTTAAAGGGCAAACATGACGGGTATGATGCTGATAAGGGTGATTATTGTGATCTCGTCAGTGCTGGTGTTATCGACCCAGCAAAAGTTGTTCGCACGGCCCTGCAAAATGCGGCAAGTGTTGCGGCTCTGCTTTTGACAACGGAGTCCCTGATTACAGAGATTCCTTCGGAAGAGGAACCAGAGCCAGAAGGCCACGGTCATGATCACGGCATGGGTGGCATGGGTGGCATGGGTGGCATGGGTGGCATGGGCGGCATGGGGGGCATGGGCGGCATGCCTGGCATGGGCGGCATGCCTGGCATGATGTAATCACTGAAAATTTAACACAATCTAAAGGGGTTTTTTCCTTAGCGAGGCCCCAAAAACGTTTACTTTCGCGGACAACAACTTTGGAGTGAAAAATGGCTGCAAAAAAACTAAAAATTCATCCTCTTGATGACAGAATCGTCGTCGAGCCTGTTGAAGCAGAAGAGCGGACATCCGGTGGGATCGTGCTGCCAGACTCGGCACAGGAAAAACCGCAGCGAGGACATGTGGTCGCGGTTGGTCCCGGTCGCCTGCTTGAAAGTGGCCAGCGTGCAAGCCTGCTGGTTTCACTTGGTGACGAAGTTATTTATGGAAAATATTCAGGGAATGACATTGAGGTCGATGGACACGATGTCAAAATCCTGCGTGAAGGTGACATTTTGGCAAAGGTTCTGAATTAATTGTTCCATTGGTGGGTGACATGTGCAGCCACCTTTTTTTTTGGCGTGAGCATGGCAAGTCACGCTGTGATCAGTTTCGGAAAAAATTACAACAACGGCCAGCCGAGTGGGTTGGTCACCGAAGGAGAGATAAGTCGTGCCCAAGCAATTGCTATTCGAAGACTACGCCCGTGGAAAACTTCTTAAGGGTGTTGAGAAACTCGCTGACGCTGTCGCAGTCACTATGGGACCAACCGGTCGTAATGTGATTATTGACAAAAGCTTCGGTGGCCCAACTGTCACAAAAGATGGGGTTACCGTTAGTAAGGAAGTCGATCTTGAGGATGCCTTTGAAAACATGGGTGCCAAACTTGTGAATGAAGTTGCCTCCAAGACATCTGACCTTGCTGGTGATGGAACCACAACCGCAACTGTTCTGGCACGATCCGTGTTCCGTGAAGGAATTCGAAATGTTGTTGCTGGCAGTAACCCAACTGCAGTGCGTCGCGGAATTGAAAAAGGTGTTACGGCTGCCGTGAATCATCTCATGGAGATTTCCCGGCAAGTAAGTCGTCCTGAAGAAGTGGCCCAGGTAGGTGCTATTAGTGCCAACAATGACCATTTCATTGGTGACCTTCTTGCCGAGGCACTTCAAAAGGTTGGCAAGGATGGCGTCATCACTGTCGAAGAGGGAAAGACTACTGAAACAGCTGTTCGCTTTGTTGATGGAATGCAGTTTGACAAAGGATATATTTCTCCTTACTTCATAAATAAACCTGCCGAAATGATCTGTGAATTTGAGGATGCACTCATCCTTATCCACGAGAAGAAGATTTCGAATCTTCGAGAACTTGTTCCACTTCTTGAGAAGGTTGCGCAGTCCGGTAAGCCATTCCTGATTATTGCTGAGGATATTGATGGGGATGCCCTGACGGCATTGGTGGTCAATAAACTTCGCGGTGTATTGAATATCTCGGCGGCGAAGGCCCCGGGTTTTGGGGATCGCAGGAAAGCAATGCTTGGTGATATAGCCACACTGACCGGCGGCACGCTGATCAGTGAAGACCTGGGCATCAAACTGGAAAATGTTGAACTCTCTCACCTTGGAACAGCTCGAACAATCACAATCGATAAGGATGAGACGACAATCGTCGAAGGGGCAGGAAAACCCGCCGACGTTCAGGCCCGTGTCCAACAAATTCGAAATCAGTTGGAAGCTACTGAAAGCGAATACGACCGAGAAAAACTACAAGAGCGACTCGCCAAACTCACAGGTGGTGTTGCTATTGTGTCTGTAGGTGCCGGCACCGAAGCTGAAATGAAGCAAAAAAAGGCACGGGTCGAAGATGCTTTACATGCTACGCGAGCTGCTGTTGAGGAAGGAATCGTTCCTGGCGGTGGAGTGGCACTTGTTCGCTGCCGTGAAGCTGTAGAGAAGGCACGGTCACAGGCGAAAGGTGATGAAAAGATAGGTGTTGATATCGTACTTGGTGCACTCGAAGCACCCTTGCGTCAGATCGCAGAGAACGCCGGAATTGATGGTGGCGTAGTCGCCGATGAGGTTTCACAAAAAGATCTTCACATTGGATATGATGCAAATAAAGGTGAATATGTTGACATGGTGAAGGCAGGCATCATTGACCCAGTCAAAGTCGTTCGGGTTGCCTTGACCAACGCAGCCAGTATTTCTGGACTACTGCTTACAACCGAAGCACTCGTCACGAATCTCGAAAAAGAGGATGCAAAAAAACAGCGAATAGAAGGCTCCGTCCGTTAAGTTTGGTGAACCGCTGATCACGTCGACGTGAATGGCAAACGGACACGTGAAAACATGGCAGCAAGCACCCCGAAGCAACTCCGAAGACATTTTCTTCACTGCGGTGCGTGTGGAGGAATGATCAAATGGTAGATCAACGGTGTTATTACGAAGTCTTAGGCGTTGAGCGGCGGGCCAACTCTGGTCAAATAACAGAAGCCTACAGAAAGCTGGCAATCCGTTTTCACCCTGACAAAAACCCGGGGGATGACGCAGCTGCCAGTCGTTTCAAAGAAGCGGCCCGTGCCTTCGAAGTTCTTTCAGATGAGTCCCTTCGCGGGCGATACGATCGATTCGGCCATGCGGGCCTTCAAAATAGTGGTGGCGGCCAACACGAATTCAACGATATCTCTGACATTTTTGAAGCCTTTGGCGATCTTTTCGGTGGCGGTGGGATGTTTGGTGGCCGTGGGCGGGCCGCAAGACCTCAAAAAGGCCGTGATGTCTTTTGTGAAATTTCTCTTACTTTGCTCGAAGCATCACGTGGTGAAAGTAAAACGATCCACTTTCGTCGACATGAAGAATGCATAACATGCGGCGGCAACGGTGCAAAAGCTGGAACTTCACCACAGGCATGCGATTATTGTGGTGGTCAGGGACAGGTTCTACAAAGCTCTGGAATCTTTCGGCTTCAAACAACCTGCCCAGCCTGCCGTGGCGCAGGAAGTATTGTTCGTGATAAGTGTGGCGATTGTAGTGGCCAAGGACAAACCGAAGTAACCATCGAACGCAAAGTTACCATTCCAGCTGGAGTTGATAATGACGTTCAGGTTCGTCTCGCCGGTGAAGGTGAAGCTGGTGCCAATGGCGGGCCACCCGGCGACTGCTACTGTGTCATTGAAATAAGCGACCACCCTTTTCTAACACGCGATGGGCATGAACTTCATTGCGAAGTCCCTTTAACGTTTAGCCAGTGTGCTCTTGGCACAACAGCCGACGCTCCCACCCTTGATGGACCAAAGCCTCTCCAGATACCACGAGGAACACAGCCAGGAGATATCATTCGCATCCGTGGCCTAGGTATGCCTGATGTGAGGGGCCGAGGAATCGGTGACCTCAATGTGCATATTCATGTTGAGGTGCCCAAAAAGCTCTCTCAGCGGGCTGAAGAACTGCTTCGTGAATTAGCGCAAGAAGAACAAGCCGATGTAAGCCCAAAACGGTCAAGCTTCCTCACTCGACTGACCGAGTATTTCACGCCGGAGCATCCTGAAGAAACTCCAGATGAAGAAGCGGCAAAGAACACCTAGGCCTTCCAAACACACTTTTGTTTACCCCAGCACAGGTTGAGGACACATTCATGCAAAACGAAAATACACCTCAGGACATTGATGACGTGCCGGTCGACGATACCGAACGCACTGATGGTGAATCAGGCGTCAACGAACTTGCTTCACAGCTCAAGGACGCAGAGGAGCGAGTGCTCAGGGCACAGGCTGAAATTGAAAATGTGAGAAAACGAGGTCAGCGACAATTAGAGGATGCCCTTCGCTACGGAGAAATGAATCTCCTACGTGACATATTGCCTGTTCTCGATAACATCGAACGGGCGATCGAGGCCAGCGAATCAACCACAGACGTTGAAACCTTACGCGAAGGTTTTCGAATGACAGGAGGCCAGATAGAAAAACTCCTCGAAAGCCATGGTTGCGAAGCAATTAAAACGGAAAAAGAAATCTTTGACCCAGCAGTACACGAGGCAATCTCTCAACAACCAGGCAACGGTGCGGACCCCGGCACTGTCATTGGGGTCACAAGTCGTGGATATGTGCTCCACGACAGGGTTGTTCGCCCCGCGCAAGTCATTGTGGCAGCCAATGAATAGCCCTGCAGAATCGCTACAAAGACGATCACGGCCACCCATTTACAAGGAAATTGAACACCATGCCAACCTATGATTATGTATGTGATGCGTGTGGCCATGAATTTGAACTCTTTCAATCGATGACCGATTCGGTCAAACGAACATGTCCGAAATGTAAAAAACGAAAACTGCGACGTTTGATTGGGACTGGCGGTGCCATCATGTTTAAAGGGTCTGGTTTTTATCAAACAGACTACCGTAGCGAATCGTATAAGAAGGCGGCGGCCGCTGATAAACCTCCGTCGAAGAAATCTGGCTCATCAAAAAAAGATGCTGGATCGAAGCAGGCCAAAGGCAATTCAAACTCCTCAACTAAGTGACCCGTCTCCCAGGATGACTGTGCCTGCCACGTCAGGATCGAACGACCCAACGATCAAAGAACCAATGCCACACTGCCCAATCTGTAACGCAAGTGTTCACCTTCGGGCTGTTCCCGGTCGTCCCGCCACAGTCACAGCACCTTTTTGCAGCGAACGCTGTAAGAATATTGACCTCGGGCGGTGGCTGGACGAGTCTTATAGCGTGCCAGACGCGGCCAAGGAGAGTGATGATGATGACGACGGCGAAAGTTACTCAGTGCATTATTGAAAAAGGTCGATTATGCTGGCGGGCCAGGAGTTTGGTAATATTTCAAATGCTTAAACAAATTCTTTTTTCATTTCCTTTATCAATTGGTGATCCGTGATGTCAGACAATGCACAGCCACCGAGCCGCGCCCAGATAATTCATGAAATAATATGGAGTGAAGCCTTCCCGTGGTGGATTCTCCTAAAAGCAGCGGGAATGGCATTTGCACCAACAGTGCTCATTCTGGCCACCCTCGCATCTGCTGGCAGTTGGGCCGGGTTTTCGTTGCTGGATTCTCTTGGTCTTCCGTTGGATGCTCCCGCTGAAATCCAAGCTGGGGAAAATGAGACTCCAGAATATGGCAGAACTGAAATAATACTCCCGACGCCAAGCCAGGGCGTTCTGCCAACGCTCTCATCGCAGGTTGCCCAGCTACCATCTCCAGTGCGTGAGCTTCTCCATCTTCTTGCAACACCCTGGAATCCACTTGCAACTTCCTCCCAGTTTGTAGGCAGTTTAGTTCGATGCATCTGGTTCCTTTTGGTCTGGTCGATATTTGCAACTGCGATCGCACGCTATGTTGCCCTGCGGCTCGTTGATGAAGAGCAGCCGACTTTTCGAGACACACTTCGCTTCGGAATGAAAAAATGGCCTGCTGCTTTTAATTCGGCTACTTTTGTTTTCACCGGAATACTTGCTCTGGCACTACCTGGGGCCGCTCTAGGACTCTTGATGCGTTTCGATTGGGGCCTCGCGGTCGTCGGAGTTATATGGCCTCTCGTCCTCCTTGGTGCGGTTGTCATCGCTATCCTCAGCATTGGTCTGGCTGCTGGGTGGCCACTCATGGTCTCAGCAGTCGGTGTTGAACGGGGAGATAGCTTTCAAGCTATCTCAACTGGCTTCTCATATCTGTACCAGCGCCCAATCCATTTCGCCTTCTACGGATTCATTTCGTGCGTACTTGCAGGACTCGGCTTTTTCGCAGCCGGTCTTTTCGCAGATACCACGGTCATGTTCGCACTTTGGGCCGGGAGTTTTGGAATGGGACATGAACGGACCGCTGATGTCATTGGTGCCGTCGCGCAAGGAAATGGGGACCCTCGCTGGGGTATTCAGGCACTCCAGTTTTGGACCGACAGCTTAAGAGTTCTGTTGAGTTCCTTCGGATGGGGCTTCTTCTGGTGTATTGCCCCAGCTATCTACCTTCTTCTCAGACAAAGCGTGGACGCAACCGAACTTGATGAAATCGTGCTTGACGAGCCAGCTGGTGGATAAGAGCCAGTCTGCAGCACATATTTTCCGTGCCTAGCTTTGAATCCATCGACGAAGAAGGGCGGGGAATCCACCAAACAATTCTCCACGACTCACAGCTTCATCTACGCCAGCTGCAACTGCATCATCCAGACGCTGCTTGTGGACATGCGGGCCAAACGCAATTAATTTCATACTTACGTCTTTTTGACTAATGCTATCGAGCAAAAGCCGTACTTTCGCTACCAGAACAGCTGGGTCTTCCTGGAACGCCTGAATGTCAAGAAGTACAAGATCATAGTGCTTTGCCCGCGGCTGTTCACTCAAACTTCTTAGTGTTTCCAGCAGCCCACCAGCCTCTTTTGCGAGACCTGCAAGCTTACTCGTTGACATCAGATCAGGAGAAATCAATAAAATCTTGAGCAACTGCACCGGACCTCAATCTCCATTGTCACAATCCAAACGAATACGAGAAACATAGGTAGTATTACTTTTCTCGTCGAGACAGAAATTTCTATGGCGATGAAACCACAATCTCTGCGTCGAGGACCGCTTCAATCCGACGTTGAATGTCTTCAAGATGAGCTCGCGATGTATCGTCAATGACTACTGGTTTTTCCTGTTTTCTATTCTCAGACAAAATGCTAGTCACTTGTTTAAGGAGCCGCTTGAGGTGGAAGTTAGCCAGACTGCGTGCATCAGGCGGTATTCCTAAACTCGAACCAAAACGGGTCACAATCAATCCTGAGCGTCTCCCCCCACCTAGAGAAAGTCTGAGAAATTCTCCCAATGCTTCACGTTGAAGATTTCGACGCAAACTTGATATTGCTGGTCCCTGATCAGAGTTTTTACCAATTTTGAATTCAAATATCTCAGAATAAATGGAGTCTAGAAGCTGCCGAAAGAGTTCTGCCGTCGTAAAACAATCTTCTTTTGCACCAACCTTCATAGCATTATCTGCCAATCGAGTGAGAGTTTTCGCATCCAGCAATTGTTCCAGTATTCTCTGCTGCCATTTAAGCACAACCTCATGAACAGGATAATCTTGTCGTTCGACAGTATCGGCTCCCCAATGTAACCATCGTGTTGATACCAGCTGGTTATAAAACTCTGGTGGGAACTGATAGGAGGTGTCACTGAATATCTGCTCATTCAATAGCTCTATTGCTTTTCTCTGCTGGGTTGCCTCGACCACTTGAAACGGTGGCTTTGCTTGTGGATCGTCACGATGGCTTCTCGAACTATAAAGCCCCCCTACCAACCTAGCTGCAAAAAAGTTGGCTTGGCCATGCGCGTTCAGCAATACTCCAAATGAGTACCTGACCCGATCATACCCGGCATCATTCGCAGTAAACCGCTCAACGAGCTTCGGAATTATTTCTTGTACAACCTTTGTTCTTTGCTCAGCGAAAGCAATGGGGTCATTACCGAGATCATGTCGATTGGAAAGCGGATCAGGATCACCAGCTCTGGTATCCTCATCTGTTGCAAATGCTAACTGCGATTCACCACTCCGAGAGGCGATCTTTAATAGCGTTGGAAGCTCTGCCTTTGGAGTTGTTCCGCTTATTGGGCGATATCCATAGTCAATCGCCCAGTAGTCGTATGGACCTAATCGGGTCGGATAATACGGCCCCTGAAAATCTCCCTCAGGGACAATATTCACTGGCATATAGTCCATCACACTCGTTGTTGCTGACCGACGATCTGTAGTTTTCTTCGCATTAATTTGTTTGATAGAAGCTACCGAGCTTCCTTTAAAGTTATGCCGAAGGCCAAGAGTATGACCAACTTCGTGCATCGCGACGAGCCTGAGACCTTGTTGTATGAGTTTTTTTTGCTCATCACCGGAAATAATTGAGTCTTGCGACGCGGCTAAGGCAGTTACACCTAAGGCATTCTGAAAAGCATGCCCACTAAAAAGATTACATTGACCACAACCACATGAAGAAGATTGCGAATGCCAAGTAGACGTTTTGGTCTTGCTTTCATACGAAGGAGTTAACCACGCAGTATTCTCTGGCATGTAGTTTTCAAACTGATTTCGCCAATGCTTTACGAAATCGGCATCAAAAATAATATCAGCATCCAGAATTTGTCCGGTTCTTGGATTTACACGGCTTGGCCCCATCGCAAAACCTCGTCCGGAGGTAATCCAGCGAAACGTGTTGTAGTTGATGTCTTCAGGATCCCAGTCTGTCTGATCAGGCTGCTGCCGTACTTCGATTGCGGTGTCAAACCCAGCTTTTCGGTACGCGCTATTCCAGGCAGAAATACCATCCCTGATGGCTTGCCTGTATTCATACGGAACTGTTTTTTCGATCCAAAATATGATTGGCTTTTTTGGTGGTGAAATTTCAGCTTTTGGGTCAGCCTTTTCAAGATGCCACCTATTGATGTACCTCACAAAACGTTCATCACCGTTGTGTTCCGAAAAGTTTTTTAATGCCGTAACAAAATAACCTACACGTGAATCAGCCAGCCTAGGCCGATAACTATTTTTTGGCAAAAGACTTATCGAATAATGAATCATGAGCGTCGCAGCGCGTGAATCTGGTACCGTATCAAGATCGCTTTTTCCGCTGGAGGAGTACGTGGCCGCAACCCGCAACTCAACATTGTCGTCAAACGCTTTTGCACTCTCCCAGGTCGTCCTGTCCTTCGCGATAGAGTATCCAGAAAGCTGTGTCGATATCTTTGGTAAATCTGTAAAGAAAATCTTTTCGGGGTCAAAAAGGTATCCACCCCCTGGAGTAGTCGCGAGAATAGGGACACTGAACAAAATACTGTCAGTGTAGGCGTTGGCGACGGCGTTTGCTTCAGGGCTTCCGG
>MDSW01186345.1_pt1 | contig 20140 bp, 14 predicted proteins | sample 811171 | NCBI WGS metagenome assembly MDSW01 (sample SAMN05326641, study PRJNA326480) | marine metagenome | isolation source: seawater | place: Atlantic Ocean: North West | collected 2012 | reverse complement strand
GGAGCGCCCGAGGCGTCGCCGCGCGAATCGGCGACGCGACGCGGAGCGCGGGGGCGAGGGGGCGCGGGGGCGCGGGGGCGCGCGAGCGCGTGTGCCTGAGGGATTCGCGCGAAACGCCCGCACCAGCACCTGCTGCTCGGGGCGGACGATGATCCGTCGACGACGAGTCACGACTCGCGCGCTCGCCGGCTCGTCACGTCGATCAGTGCTTCGCTGGGCCAACTGGCTCCGTTATCCGATTGCGCGCGTCGCTCCGACACTCCCGATCGCGCCTCCCGCACGCGCACCATGGCCGCTCTGACGATGTCCTCCGCGAGCGCGTTCGCCGTCGGCGCCTCTCTCGGCTCCTCGCGCCCCCGCTCGCGCGCCGCCTCCTGCTCCCGCCGCGCGGTCGTCTCCGTCTCCGCGGGCCCCAAGCGCGTCATGATCGCGGGCGCGCCCGCCTCCGGGAAGGGCACGCAGTGCGAGCTCATCGTCGAGAAGTTCGGCCTCGTGCACATCTCCGCGGGCGATTTGCTCCGCGCCGCCGTCAAGGAGGGCACCCCCGCGGGCCTCGAGGCGAAGGAATACATGGACCGCGGCGACCTCGTCCCGGACTCGTGCGTCGTGAGCATGGTCGTCGACGCCCTCGACACCCCCGACGCGAAATCCAAGGGCTGGCTCCTCGACGGCTACCCCCGCAGCGCCTCCCAGGCGGACGCCATCGCGAAGGAGGGCATCGAGCCGGACGTCTTCCTGCTCCTCGACGTCCCCGACGAGAAGCTCATCGAGCGCGTCGTCGGGCGCAGGCTCGACCCGGAGACGGGGAAGATCTACCACATGACCTTCTCCCCGCCCCCGGAGGACATCGTCGACCGACTCACGCAGCGCTCCGACGACACGGAGGAGAAGGCGAAGAACAGGCTCAAGGTGCACCACTCCAACGTCGAGGCGGTGGTGGGCAAGTACGAGTCCAAGCTCAAGAACATCGACGGAGACCGCGCAAAGACGGAGGTGTTCGACGAGATCGCGGGAATCATCGAGGAGATGTGAGCGAGCGCCGCGGAGCGCGAGTCCGGTATCGTATCGTATATTAACAGAGAGAGGAGGGTCCATCTTGTAGTATCGACGCGTCGCCAAACACGGATGGATTCGCGGCAAATTTTTTCGCCCTCCTCGGGGACAATCCTCCCCCGCCGCTCGACGCCGGCCGGCATCGTCTCTCGTCGTATATACATCGGACTACTAAATCGCCCACCTCACGCGCCTCTCTTCGTTCCACTCACGCGGGCCCCGCGGCGTGAAACGTCCCGGCGGCGGCCCTCGCGTCGCGTCTCCCGGCGTCGCGCGCGCCCCGTTCCGCGCTCGACGCCGCCTTCTCCGCGTTGGCGACGAACGCGACGCCCTTGGCGACGCTCGCGGCGAGTTCCTTCTTCGCGATCTCCAGCCCGCGTTTCTCCCCCTCGTCCAGCCTCCCGATCCCGAGGTGGCGCTCGACGCCGTGGCGCCCGAACTGCACCTTCGACGCGAAGAACGCCGGCGCGTCTTTGTCTCCCTTGAGGACGTTTCCGAACGTCGGCGCGTGAAGCGTGAAGGCGCACTCGACGACGCCGCGCGCCCCGGCGAGCCCTCGCAGGCACGCGTCGGTGAACTGCGCCGCCGCCGCCGCCATCGAGAGCGTCGCCGACCCCGCGCCCGCCTTCGCCTCCACCACCTCCGTCCCGCCGTTCTGGATCCTGTTCGTCAGGAAGGCGACCTCCTCGGGCGTGAACCCGTCCCGAGGGAACGGCCTCGTCTGCGACAACAGGGGCAGGATGGTCGCCCCCGCGTGCCCGCCGACGACGGGGACGTCCACGCCCGCCGGGTCGAGGCCCTTCGCCTCCGCGACGAAGGTCCGCGCGCGAACGACGTCGAGGTGCGTCACGCCGAGGAGCTTGCGCGGGTCGAAACACCCGCGGCGCTTCAGAACCTCCGCCGCGATCGGGACGGTACTGTTGACCGGGTTGGAGATGACGTTGACGATCGCGCGAGGGCAGTGCGTCGCGCACGCGTCGACGAGCGTCGAGACGATGCCCGCGTTGACGGCGAAGAGGTCGTCGCGCGTCATCCCGGGCTTGCGGGGCACGCCCGCGGGGATGACGACCAGGTCCGCGCCCGCGAGCGCCGCGCCGAGCTGCGCGGGGCCGGCGAACCCGCGGACGTGCGCGGGGGTGTTGACGTGGGAGATGTCCGCCGCGACGCCCGCGACGACGGCGGCGACGTCGTACAGATTGAGCGCGGCGACGAGGGTGTTTTGCTTCAGGAGGAGGCTCAGGGGCTGGCCGATCCCGCCCGCCGCGCCCAGGACCGCGACCGTGAACCCGCCGACGCGATCGGTGGCGCGGGGGGTGGACGTGGGGTTGGGGGCGAGGCCGGGGAGGCCGGGGGGGGAGACGTGCGACGCGAGCGCCGCGACGCGGCGGTCGTGAGGCGCGGGCATCGGGGGGAGATCCGGGAGGGGGGGCGTCGTCGGCGACGATTCAGGGTTTCGGGATCGCGCGACCGGCGGGCGTGCGACGCGCGGAGGCGCGAGGCGCGCGCGACGCGAGCGAACGGTCGCGACGCGCGACGGAACGGGGGGCGAGGGGCGAGCGAAGCCGGAGACGCCGGACGACGCGCGCGGGCTCGAGTGACGAGGCGCCGGGACCGGCGAGGGCGAACGAAGAACAATCTCATAACGTACCGAGGGTGGTGATGACTCAGCGTCCGCGCTCGGCGCGTCGAACCGTCGTCCGGTGCCGCGCGCGCGCCGCTGCGCTCGTCCGCCCAGCAACGCGTCCGCGCGGCGACCGTTCGAAAACTCTCGGACGCCTCATCGCCCGCCCACTTTCCGGCGCATTCCCGGTCGCGCCGCGCGCCTCCGGACCGCTCGATGCAGCGCCCAGGCTCCGCGCTCGCCGGCGGTGCGCCCCACCCCCTCCCCGCGCGTCCCCGCGTCCGCGCGCGTCTCGCCTCGCCCTCCCTCCGTCGCACGTCCCCGTCCGTCGGCACGAAAAAGCGCCTCCCCTCCGCGAACGTTCGCGTTGACGCGTTCGCACCCTCCCTCCCCCGCGTCCCCGCCCGCGCAGGCGGCTTATCCGTCCCGCGCGGCGTCGCGGGCGTCGCCCCCCCGCCTCGGCCGGGAACCCCCGGCCAGTCCTCAGCCCTCGGCGGCTCCGCGGCGGCTCGCCCGATGACGGGGTCCCAGCTTGGCGGTCGGGGCCTGCCCGGCGCGGGGCTCGCGAATCCCGTCTCATCGCATCGTCATCCTCCGCCGTCGCGCCGGGTCATGGACGAGACGTACTTCCTCGACATCCTCCGCCGGCGCGAGAGGGAGATCGCGGACGAGGTCGAGCGCCTCCGCGACGCGTCTCGGTCGAACCGCGTCGGCGCCGAGGACGTCGACCGCCTCGCCGCGCGCCTCGAGAGCGTCGGCTCGGACCTGAACGACGTCCGCGGCTTTCTCGCCGACGAGAACCTCGTCCTCGACGTCCTCGTCGGCGCCGGGATGGACCCCGCGCGGGCGCTGGACGAGCTCCGCGAACGCCACGAGACGATCCGCGCGCGGAACGACGCGGAGCGCCGACGCGTCGACGCCGCGTGCGGCGAGCGCAAAACGTCTCAGACGGCGACGGAGGATCTCGAGCGCCAGATCGCGACGCGACGCGAGGAGTTGAAGACGCGCGTCGAAAACCTCCCCGCCGACCGAAGGCGCGAACACGAGGCCCTGGAGTCCGAGCGCGGCGCCCTCGCGGAGGCCCAGGCCGAGCTCGAGGCCGAGCTCGCGGACGTGACGGACCAGGGCGTCGCCGCGGAGCGCGAGCTCGCCGAGGACGCGACCAGGCGGCGCGCGCTCGCGCTGCGGGATAAGCTGGAGGCGTCGGAGGCGGAGCGCGATCGGGTGGCGCGGGAGGTGGAAAAGCTGAGGCTGAGCCCCGAGGACCAGCGCGCGCGGCTGAAGGAGCAGATTCGCGCGGACAACGCGGAGACGGCGGAGTTGGAGAGGGAGGCGCAGCAGTTGCAGAAGCAGGCGAGGGCGCTCGAGGGCAAGCTCAGAGACGCGAGGGCGGACGCGTCGCGGGGGGATCATAATACCGGCGGACCCGCCGGCGACGGGGATTCGTCGGCGGAGGCGAATTCGGCGCGCGCGGATAAGCTCGAGAAGCTCCTCGCGCAGGAGAAGGAGCTCCTGGACTTCATCGCGAACTTCGAGCCCGAGCGCGACCGCATCGCCGCGGACGTGGAGGCGCGGAAAGCCGCCGTGGTGGCGAAGTTGGAGCGCGTCTCGCGGCGCGTCGCGGCGCTCGAGGAGGCGGAGAAGGAGGGAGGCGACGGCGAAAACGGCGGCGGCGGCGCGGGCGACGCGGGCGACTCGACCCGGGACGCCCTGAGCGAGCTCGAGTTCAAGCGGCGCCAGACCGACAACGCGTCGACGACGAACGATCGCCTGCGCGCGGAGAAGGACCTGCGTCGCGAGGAGCTCGAGAAGGTGGACGCGCTCGAGTCGAAGATCGCGGGGGAGCTCCGATCGCTGGCGAACCGCGCCGAGGACGCGAAGCGATCGCTCGCGTCGCACGGCGCGCTCGACGACGTCAAGCGCGAGGCGGAGGCGTACGCGAAGGCGCTCGGGGAGGACGTGCGGACGTTCGGCGCGCGCGCGGAGGCGCTTCGGGCCAAGGCGGCGGAGATGCGGCGGAAGAGAGACGCGAAGCGGGCGCAGCTCGAGTCCAACGCGGCGCATCGAAAGTTGGCCGAGGCGGAGGCGCGCGCGAGGGACGCCATCGCGCGCGCGAGCGACGCGGCGGAGTTCGCGCGGGGGCGCGAGGCGGAGGGCGACGCGGGGGCGCTCGAGGCGAACCTCGAGGGGCTCGTGGAGGAGATGAACGACGAGCTCAAGCGGAGGGCGAGGGGGGAGTGATGGCCGGGAGACACCGCAGGGAGAGACCGAACGCACGCGTCGTTTTGAGTGATATTGATCACGACTCTCTCGGGCCCAACTACGAACCCGCGCTGATCTCGCGCGAGGAGTTGATGACGATCGGATGCTCAGCACGATCAACGACCTTCACACGCGTCCGCCCCTTCGCGCGGTCGCACACCCGGGCGCGCTCGCGCGCGCCTTCTCGCGGCGCGCGCGTCCCTCTCGGCCGCCGCGCGCGCTTACCGGCGTCCTCGCGATGAACTGCGAGATCCACCAGCTCTCGCCGCTCCGCGTCTCCCCCGCGGACGCCGCGGACGCCCTCCGCGCGGTCCTCCACACGATCCTGTTCGCGCGAACGCTCGGCGCGGTTCGCCCGCGCGAGGCGACGTGCGCCTCCTCGGGCGCGCGCTACGTGACGTGCGGCGACGCCGGCGTCGAGCGCCTCGTCGAGGACCGCCTTGACGCCCTCCTCGCGTGGATTCGCAAGCGCGACGACGCCCTCCTCCTCGCGGCGCCCGACGACCCGACGACGCATCACCAACTCACCCTCGGGTTCTACGAGCGGAGCGAGGGGGAGAGTGGCGGTGGCCCGGCGAGAAGCCGCGGCGGTCTCGCGGGATCCTTCGGCGGCGGCGGCGGCGGCGGCTCGCGACCCGGTTCCTCCTGGTTCGCCGGCGGAACCCTAGACCGCGCGTTCTGGGAGCAGTGGCGCGTGCCGCTGGCGTTCGTCCCGCCGTCGCGCGGCGACGCGACCGAGGCGGAGCGCGCGGAGCGAAGGAAGGCGCTTTGTAGGCGGACGCGCGACGCGATGGCGGAGGCGCTCGCGATGGCGGACGCGAGGAAGGATCACGTCCCGCCCGTCACCAGCGCCACCGTCGCGAGCTTCCCGTTCGTCATCGCGCTGCCGGGGGAGGAGCGCGAGGGCGCGCTCGGGACGCTCAAGCGAATGATGCTCAGCGCGAGCCCGCCGAACATGCTCGCGTAGGGGAACGTAGGGGAGCGCGAGAGCGAGCGACGAGCTCGAGCTCTAGCTAGTGGGGTACGAGCTATTCGCGTCGAGAGACGACACCATTCATATGAAAAACTACGCGCCTCCCGTCGCCATCTCAGCCTTCGACGGCGCCTTCGCCCGTTTTCCTCCTCCTCTCCGCGTCCCGCCTCCTTCTGTACTCCTCCCTGACCTTTTCCGCGTCCTCCGCGCTCACGCGTCCCTCCAGGACGGCCCTGACCCTCATCTGGAACTCGATCTCGTTCGCCTCGAGCTCGTCGTCCGACACCCTTCGGATGGGAAACCACGCCGGCGTGACCCAATCGACCTCGCCGTCGGCTTTGGGAACGGTTCGGAAGCCGCAGAGCCTCATCCACCCCGCGGTGACGCTCGGGTCCGGGTCCAGCGCGAGGTGCCCCGCGGTGGCGAGGGCGGCGAGGGCGGCCGCGCCCGCGGGGCTGTACGCGCGGCCTCGGAACGCGGTGGCGACGGCGCTTCCCGCGACGGCGCCGCCGACGCACGAGTTGATCCAGTCGTCCCGCTGCCGCACGAGGCGCGTCATCTCGCGCGAGAGGTGGAACCCGGCGCCGACCAGGGCGGCGTTGCCCGCGAACGCCGCGATCGCGGGCGCGAAGTTGAGCTCCTCCGCGTACGCCGCGCGCATCGCGCCGACGCCGAGGCCGCCGGCGAAGCTCCACAGCGTCCCCTCGAACACGCGGCGGTCCCACCCGGGGTTGCGGAGCGGGGGGCGCGGGGGGGGCACGCCGAACAGGGGGACGGGGGGCGCGGGAGGAGGCGCGGTGGGGGGCGGAGGCGGAGGCGCGGGGGTGGCGGCGCGCGGGGGAGGGGGGGGCGCGTCGGAGGACGCGCGCCGCCACCACCCCATCGGCGCGCGGAGGCGGCGAGAGGGCGCGGCGGGGGCGCGAGTGCGCGGGGCGTCGAGACGACGGTTGGAGGAGTGCCCTCTCGCGGCGTCCTTGAGCGGAATCTGCGCGAGACTCGCGGGCGCCGCCCGCGCGCGTCCGCCACGTCCGCCCGGCGCGAGGAAAGATTCCGCGCGCCGCGCGCGCTGCGAGGCGAAAAGAACAAACAGACTCGCGCGCGTCCCGTCGTCCCCGCCGCGCCCTCGCGATGGCTCTGGCCCTCGCTCCCTTCGCTCGGGCGCCGGCGCGGCTCGCGCCCGGCGCGCGCGCGCCCTCGCGCCGCCGCGGACCCGCGCGCGCGAGCCGCGCGGTCGTCGCCCCCGCCTCGGACGCGCGGTCGCGATCGTCGCCCGTTATCCGCTTCGGCGGTTCTCGCGATCTCGCCGCGGCCTCGCCTTTCGTCGTCGCGCGGCGCGGGACCCCCGGCTCGCGCGTCGTCGCCCTCGCGTCCGCGGCGTCGAGCGACGACGCGGCTTCCTCGTCGTCCGAGTCCTCCGCGTCCTCCGCTCCTCCCGCGCGCGAGCCGAAGCGCGTGTGCATCTTCGTCGAGCCCTCCCCGTTCTCGCACGTGAGCGGGATGAAGAACCGCTTCTTGCGTCTCATCGAGAACCTCGTGGAGCTCGGCGACGACGTCGTCGTCGTCACCCCCGACCGCGATCCCCCCGCGACGTACGCCGGCGCGCGGGTCATCGGCGTGCACGGGTTCAAGCTCCCCTTCTACCCGGGAGACACCCTGCTCCTCTCCTACGCGAGGGACAAGCGCGTGGAGGCGCTCTTCGCCGATCCCGCTCGGAGACCCGACGTTTTGCACTGCTCCTCCCCGGGCGCCCTGATCTGGACGGCGTGCGGCCTGAGCGAGAAGTACGACGTCCCGCTCGTGCAGTCGTACCACACGCACATCCCCTTCTACATCCCGCGGTACACGTGGGCGGGGCTGGTGAAGCCGATGTGGGACTTCATCCGCGTGTGGACGCGCGCGTCGGACGTGACGATGGTCACGAGCTCGATTCTCCAGGAGGAGCTCCGCGGCGAGGGGTGCCCTCGGCTCGAGGTGTGGCAGAAGGGCGTGGACACCGTCACGTTCCACCCCAAGTTTCGAAGCGAGGAGATGCACGCGAAGCTGTGCGGCGGTCGGCCGGGCAAGGTCATCGGCGTCGTCGGCCGCCTCGGCGCGGAGAAGAATCTGAAGGCGCTTCGAACGATTCTGGAGAAGTGTCCGGCCGGGACGAACCTGGCGTTCGTCGGCGACGGCCCCGAGCGCGCCGCTCTGGAAAAAAACTTCGAGGGCACCAACGCGACGTTCATGGGGATGATGCTCGGGGACGACCTCGCGGCGGCGTACGCGAGCCTGGACGTGTTCGTGATGCCGAGCGAGTCCGAGACGCTGGGCTTCGTCGTGCTCGAGGCGATGGCGTCGGGCGTGCCCGTGGTGGCGGTGCGCGCGGGCGGGCTGCAGGACATCCTCACCGACACCCCCGAGGTCGGCCAGCTGTACGAGCGGGACGATTACGCCAAGGCGGCCGAGCTCACGACGGAGCTTCTGACGGACGAGCGGGAGTGGGAGCGCCAGCGCGTCTCGTGCCGCGGAGCGGTGGAGCGGTGGAGCTGGATGGCGAGCAACACGAAGCTGAGGGACGAACAGTACGCCAAGGCGTTCAAGCGCCGCGCGTCCATCGACCGCCGCAAGATCTTCTTCGACCTCGTCCAGAGCAGGCGCAAGATCGCGAACATCTGCGCCGCGATCATCGAGTCGCAGTGGTTCCTCCAGTTCGCGGGATACGCGTTCGCTCTCGGCGGCGTGTTGGCGTCCGGCGCCGCCGTCGGGGGCGAGACGGGTTCGAGCGGCTTCTTGGCCGTCGCGAAAAGCGTCGTCGCTTTCTTCGGGCCGCTCGGACCGGCGGCGATGGGCACGGCGGTCGCGCTCGCGTCCCTCGTCCCCTTCGTCCCCACGCAGCCCCTGTTCGCGGCGTGCGGGTTCTTCTTCGGCGTCACCGAGGGCGCGGCGGTGGCGCTCGCGGGCGCGCTGGAGGCTTCCGTCATTGCTTTTTTTTTCGCCAGGCAGCAGGGCGCGGCGAAGCTCGCGTCGTTCGCGTCCACGCGAGGGCCCAAGCTCGGCGCCCCCGCGCGGAGGCTTCTGAAAGAACGGCTGGTGAAGTTGGAGTCGGACCTCGAGCTGGACGCGAAGGGGTTGAATAAGAACGGGGCGCTGGCGACGGCGTTCAAGCTGGCGATGTACATGCTCGCGCCGCACGTTCCGTTCACCGTCTCGAACTACCTGTTGGGTCTCACCGCGACGCCCGCGTGGGCCTTCGTCGCGGGCACCGTCGGGGGGCTCGCGCCGTGGTGCGTGTTCTACGCCGCGTTCGGGGCGAAAGCGGCCGGGAGGCTGGCGGGCGCAGGAGCCGCGAGCGCGAGCGCGAGCGCCGACGCGGGCGGGCTGGTGGTGTTCGTCGCGCTCGCGTTGCTCGGAGTGTTGGCGCAGCAGCCGTGGAGGTACCACGTCGAGAGCGAACGCGCCGTCGCGGGAACCATCGTAAACTGATCGATCGATCGATCGATGACGCGGGGTTCGCGGCGGAAAGGAATATGTACTTGTGCCGAGAGGGGGGATACCAGTAACATACTTCGATGGTGCGAGCGCGACTGCAGAGCGAGCGAGTGCGCGATGATACCCCGAAACAAGCACGCGATTCATCCCGACGACGCGAGGTCGCGAGACGCTCCGTCGGTACTAAAAGAGGCCCGCCCGTTTTGGAAAAAGACGCGAAACGCGCGCGCGACGCCGATATCACATCACACGCCTCGTCAAAAGTACGTCCTCGTCGGGAGATGGCTCCTCGGCCGATGGCTTCCCCCGAGACTCCCCCCGAGACTCGCGCGCGGGGCCCTCCGCGCCGCCCGGGGTCCCGTTTCGCCGGACTCGTCGCGCGGCCGCTCCAAGCCCTTGCCTTGCCTCGCGCCTTGTTCGGCGCGACTCCGCCTCGGCAAAGGTTGTTTCGCGCGCGTCGCGTCGCTCCGTCGCTGTTCCCTTTCGACGGCACTCCCGTCGCTGTTCCCTCCTCCGGGGACCTGCAGCGTTCGCAGTTTGGCCTTGAGCGCTCGCATCTTCTCCGAGACGGGCGCGACGACCCTCGGCGCGGCGTTGGCGCGAAGCGGCACGGGCGGCACCGTCGGCGATCGGAGCGACGCCAGCGGCACGCGCCGGATGGATCCGACGGATCCGGGGCGGTTCGGCGACGGCGAATAGGAGGACGAGCGCGGGGAGGCGCGGCGCGGGAGGGCGGGGGTGAGGCGCGTCTTTGGGGTGAGGCGCGTCGGCGCGCCGCGAAGGGGAAGGGATCCCCGCGTGGGATCGATCGATGTTCCGTCCGACGCGTCCGACGAATTCGCGTCCGACGAATTCGCGTCCGTCGCGACGCGAAGGCGGCGGCCCGTTCGGTCGACCGAACCGAACGCGTCGAGTCGACGCCCCGCCGCGAGCGACGGGGGATGGCGCGCGACGGAGCGCCCTCCTACCGACGGGTCCAAGTCTCGACCGTTTCGGCTTGTTCGATCGATCGCGGTCGGGTCGATCGGGGGTTGTTCGAGGAAGCCTCTTCGCGTTCGGTCGGCGTCGCGTCCCCGCTCGGCGGCGAACGCGACGGGGGCGCGCGGAGCGAGCGCTCGTGCTCGTGTTCCGCCTCCGCCTCCTCGGTCCGAGTCGGGGACCGTCCCGGGGACGTCCCCGAACGCGTCCCGGAACACGCCGTCCTCGTCCCGGGAGCGCTCCCGTCCCGGGGGGTTCCCGTCGCGCGCGGACGACGACGACGCTCGAACTGTTCTTCGATCGGGGACGGGGGCGGCGCTCGGGGCAATCAGCCGAGTCGTCTCCTCGCGCTCGTACGACCAGCCCCCGGGTGGGTCCCATCCGCTCGAGGACCACGCGCGGGGCTCGCGGACGCCGCCGCGCGGCGCCGCGGCGTCGCCGCCGTGGTAGCCCTCCGTCACCGCCGACGACGGTCGGCGCGGCGGCGCGAGACGCGCGGCGCGGGGCGCGCTCGAGGCGTCCGAGTAGGCGAACGCGTCGAGCAGGCCGGGGGAGGAGGGATCCGCGATGATGACGGTCGGGCTCGGCGTCGAACACCCGCGGCGGCGGCTCGCGCGGACGAACGTCGCGGTCTCGCGCCGGAGCGCGACGAGAAGCGACGCGCGAGGCGGCGCGACCACGCGCGGCGCCAGGCGGGGGGACGCCGGCGCGGCGAGGACGGCGGCGAGGGGATGGTCCTTCTTCGCGCGCGCGTCGTCGTCGTTGACGCGAGCGCGGGCGTCGTCGCGGACCGTCGCGGACTCGAGCGAGTTCGCGCTGTCGCGCACCTCGCGCGTCGCGACGACGCGCTCGAGCGCGAGCGTCTCCTCGTCGCAGAGCGCGACGCTCGTCGGGGCGACGGCGCACGGCGAGGAGTGGCGGCACCCCATCGCGCCGCGCGCGACCCGCGCGGAGTCAACCGCGTCCCAAACGCGACGATCGGCCGAAACGCACACGCGCCCTCTCCCGCGCCGCCGACCACTCCGCCGGGACCCGAGAGGGCGGCTCCCGGCGCGCGCGGCGAGACTCGCGGGGCGGTCGCGGAGCCTGGGAAAGCGCGGTCTCGCGCGCCTCCTCGCGGCGGACGCGAAACGCGCGCGCGCGCGTGCGCGATTGGAGCGAGGGCGAGAAAACGCGGCGAGAAACGCTCTCAGCGTTGACCTGAAGTCGTCGTTGTCGTCGTCGCGTCCGAGAGGTGAGGCGAAATCGTCAGACTGACGCCCATAGGCATCGGCGCGATCCGTATCCGCCGCCCGTGATTCGACGGGCTCTGCGTTCGCGCCAATTCCAAACCCGAGTGCGCGGCCGAGAGACGCTCGCGGATTTGAGGAGACCGGCCCGCAGCAGGCGCGAGGGGAGCGAGGCCCACTGCCCTCGGCGCGCTCGCGCACGCCCCCCGAGGCCATCCGCGCCGCGATGTCGACGCTCGCGCCCGTCCCGGCCGCGCTGCTCTCCGCGCGCGCGCGCCGCGGCGCGCGCCGCGCGCGCCCGCGCGGTCCGCCGCGCGCCTCCGCGAGCGGCGACGACGGCATGGAGCCCATGAGCGTCCCAGAGGACGCGTTCCAGGATGCGCGCGGGCACAACATCACCCCCGAGCGCAAAGCCGCGGTGGCGCTCGGCAACCTCTTCACCATGGCCGCCACGCGCGTCATCCTCGACCAGTTCACGGGCACGAGGCACAGGTCCCCGGTGTACAACAAGATGGTGCGCGCGACGACGGACGCCTCGCGGCGAAGAACGAGCTCGCGAACCCTCCCCGCGAGACGATGACGGACGATTTCTCTTCGCCGGGCTTGGGCCTCGTCGCCGACCGCCGTCGTTCCCCCCGTCCCTCCTCCGCAGGTTGATTTCCTGAGCGCGAATCCACTCCGGGACGGCAACGAGTGGCTCGCGAAGCTCATGCGCGAGCCCGATAACGACCTGCGCGTGACGGCGCTGCGCATCATCGAGACGCGGCGGGTCTTTGCGGAGAGCGAGTTCAACTGGGAGATTTGCGAGCGCGTCGCCAGGGAGGAGACGGCGGAGGACACGCTGCAGATGACGAAAGATTTCCTCAGCCGGGGGCTCGAGGGGAGCGACGCGGGCGTGACCGCGGCGAGGGGGAGGGACGAGAGCCCCGGCGCGTGGTAGGGGGCGTGAGCGAACCCGAAGGACCCCGGAGTGGGATGAAGATGATGATGTTGTGCATCTTTTTTCGTCGTTTGTGCCGTCCAAAGGACGTGAGATCTTTTCGTGCGCGCAGGCCAACCGATCGGTGGTTCGCGACTCGCCGATCGATCAGATCGATCAGACGGTTTCAACGGGCGGCCGTGGTGGATAATCGGCCGAGGGACCGACCCTCGCTGCCACTTGTCCTCGCTCGCGCCTCGTCTCGCGCGCGATGCCGCCGTCGCGCTCGCTCCTCGGGGCGCTCGCGATCGCGGCGCTCGCGGTCGCGCCGGCCGTGGACGCGCGGGCGCTCCGCGCCGCGCCGTTCGCGGGCGCGGACGCGCGCGCCGCGCCGGGTTCGAAGGAGGCGCTCGCCGCCGCCTCGGCCCGCGCGACGAGGGAGCCCATCTCGCAGGATTACGCGTACGACCCCGCCCCCGAACCGCCCGCGGCGTCCGAGACGGACGACCGAGACGACGTCCCCGAGTCCGTCGAGGAGGCCGAGAGGCTCGCGACGCGGCGCGCGGACGAGGGGAGGCGCGGGGAGTGGGCGCGCGAGCGCGAGGAACCCGCGGAGGATCGGGGCGAGCGGGGAGACGTCCGGGACGACGCGGAAGACCGACGCGACGACGACGAGGGAGACGACGAAGGAGACGACGAGGATGACGACGAGGGTGACGACGAGGGTGACGACGAAGGAGACGACGAAGGGGACGTTGACGACACCGAACGAAGGGTCGACGATCGGGCGGACGAGGCGGATGCGGACGGATCGGACCGGTCGCCGCCGTCTCCCTCCTCCTCCGCCGCGTCTTCTCCCTCCGCCTCATCTTCTTCGCCGCCGCGGCGCGGCCCCGCCGCCGACGCGCCCTCCGCGTCGAACGAATGGACCGAGGACGAACTCGAGGCGGCGTTCGCGACCGACCCGCCCGCGACCGCCCCGGCGGCGTCCACGCTCGCCGCTTCCCATGACGGTTCGGCGAACCCCTCTTTCGCCGCCGACGACGCGGACGACGCCTCGGCGGACAACGCGACGGATCCCCCCTCGAACCCCACGGACGACCCGGCGGTGACCCGCGGCGGTACGCCTTCGTCTCCGCCTCAGTCCCCTCGCGCGACGAACGACCGCGAGGCTGACCCCGAGGAGCTCGCGCTCGCGCGCGAGTTCGCGTCCTTCCCGGGCGGCGCCGTCTCCGCCGCCGCCGCCGCCGCCGCGAACGACGACGGGCGGGGACCGAACCGCCCGCCAGCGTCGGGCGGCGCCGACGCGTCCGTCGCCGCGTTTCTCCGCGAGCACGGCCTCCCGCCGGCGGGCGCGGACGACGCGGGGTTCGCCCTCGGCGCAGACGCGTGCGGGAAATCGGGCGCCGTCGCTCTGCTCACCGTGTGGGGCGGCGCGCGCGAGGAGGCGAAGCGGGCGCTCCTCAAAGCGCTCTCGGCGCCCGAACGGATTCGCGCAGACGCGTCCTTCGACGCATCCCGGGACGCCTCCGATGCATCCGCCCCCGACGCCTCCGCCTCCGGAATGAACGCCCGCGCCGCCTGGGGTTTCGCCGCGCGGTCGGCGGTCCGCGTCGTCGACGCGCGCCGCGCTGCTTTCGGCGGCGCGGACGACCCCGAGCGCCGCCGCGCGTGTGTCGCAAACTTTTTCGTGAACAGTAAGCTCGCGGCGGAGCGCGGGTTCGAGTCGGGCGCCGACGCCGACGCCAACTCTTCTTCCGCCCCCCTCGCGTCCCCGACGACGCTTCGCGACTTTTTCCTGCGCTCGGTGCTTTCCTCCGGGGACGCGCGTCTGGACGAGCCCGCGCTGGTGGCGACGCTCGCGCTGAACTGCGCGTCGACGCGCCGCCCGAAGCTTCTCTGGACCCTCTACACCGACGCCCTCCGCGCCTTCGGCCTCGCGCCGGCGGACGCGCACATGTCCGTCGGCCCCGCGCAGGTCGCCGCGGACGCCGACGCTCTGCTGGGCCTGCGCCTCGCCGACCTGAACGCGCGGAGGGACGCCGCGGCGAAGTCGGGACGCTGGTTCGAGGGCGGCGTCGACGACGCGCGCGCGACGAAGCGGCCCGCGTGCCCGAAGCTCCGCGGGGAGGGTGGCGGAGGGGCGACGACGGAGCCGAAGACGAAGCCGAAGCCGAAGCCTTTCGAGCCTTTCGAGTCTTTCGAGTCTTTCGAGCCTTTCGAGCCGGAGCCGGAGCGAGCGGACGGTGGCTCGGAGGAGGGGGGCGTTCGACCGGGGGTGGGAGGAGAAGAGGGAGGCTCGGAGGCGGCGTTGGACGTTGACTCGCTCGCGGAGGAGACGGACGCCGGCGCGGCGGCGTTTGGCGTCGCGTCGGACGAAGCGTCGGACGAGTTCGGGTCACGTTCGGAGATTCGCGCGATGTTCGAGGCGAACCGCGACGCGCGGCGAGCGGCGAGGGAGGAGAGGCGGGAGGGGGGTCGAGCCGCGAGCGCGGCGGTTGACGCCGCGGGTGTGTAGGCGTCGCGCGGGGGAAGCGACGAAGCGAGCGAACGAGCGAGCCGTTGCTAATGAAACGTTCGCTTCGCCGGGTCGACGCCGGGTTTTTATAAAGAGCCGCATCCAAGACTCCGACGGTTCTTCTCGGCCGACCCGGGGCGCCCCTCCGACCCTCGGACGCGCCGCGTTCGCGCCCTCGTCGATCCTCGCGGGACCCGCGCGCGCCCTCGCGTCGCACCTCGCGCGCGCGCGCACGCCTCCGCCCCCTCCCTTCCCCCCTCCCCCGGCCATGCCGGCGGCCGGCGCGCCTTCGCGCGCGACGGCCGTCGGCGCGGGCGCGCCGCGCGTCGCGCCCCCGCTCGAGTTCGGCGGCGCGCGCGGCGCGGCGCTCGCGATGGCGCTCAGCCACGTCGCCGTGTACTACGTCCTGCTCTGCGTCTCCGCGCGCGACGGCGCGCTGGTCCCCCTCCCGACGTCGCGGGAGGCGCTGGGCGCGCTGTGGCGCGACCTCGCGCGGCACGCCGCGCCGACGCCGGGCGCTTTCGCGGCGTACCTCGCGTGGCTCGCCGCGCAGGTCGCCCTCGCCCTCGCGTGCCCCGGCCCGGTCGTCCTCGGGTACCCGCTCCGAGGGAGTCCGCGCGGAGCGGACCGCGCGGAGCGGACGACCGACGAGGCTCGCGCGGACGCGTCCGAGACGACGCGCGGCGCTCGTACCACCGACGCGGGGGGAAATAAAGATGTGAGAGAAGAAGAAGACTCGCCTCCTCGACTGCGCTACAAGTGTAACGCGCTCGCGGCGTGGTGGGTGACGCAGGCGACGCTCCTCGCCGCGCTCCTCGCGTTCGGAGACGCGCCGTTCCGCTGGATCGCCGATCGTTGGGGCGCGCTGATGACGAGCGCCGTGCTCGTCGCCGACGCGGCGGCGGCGTGGCTCTACCTCTCGGCGCGTCGGCGCGCGGCGGAGGCTGAAAAAACAAAAAAAACCAAAACGTCGTCGGACGAAGCCGAAGCCGTCGACGCGACGTTCACGGGGGACCCGGTGTACGACATATTCATGGGCGTCACGAAAAACCCTCGGTCCTTCGGGGGACGGCTCGACTGGAAGCTCTTCGCGGAGCTCCGCGCGAGCTGGGCGACGCTCTTCGTCCTCACCCTCGCCGCGTCCCTCGCCGCGAGCGAATCGGTCGCGTCGGACGCGGCATCGCCCCCGGAAGGGTACGTCCGTTTCCTCGGCCGAAGAGTCTCGAACGCGTCGCTCCTCCTCCTCCTCGCGCACTGGCTGTACGCGAACGCGTGTCACAAGGGCGAGGCGTGCGTCCCGTTCACGTTCGACGTCGTTCGGGAAAAGTTCGGGTGGATGCTCTGCTTCTGGAACCTGGCCGGGGTGCCGTTCGCGTACGCCGCCAACGCGTTCTTCGTCGCCAAAAAAAAAATCACCCTCTCGACGCCGTACTTCACGTGCGTCCTAATCCTTCTCCTCTCCGCGTATTACGTCTGGGACACCGCGCAGGCGCAGCGCGTGCGGTTCCGCGCGAAGACCCTCGGCGTCGGCCTCGGAAGGCGCCCGTTCGCGTTCCCGGAGCTCCCCTGGAGCGAACTGCGATCGCCCGTGGCGATTCAGACCGAGAATGGGTTCCCGCTCCTCGCCAGCGGGTGGGTCGGTATGGCGAGGAAAATTCACTACACCGCGGACCTCACGATGGCGACGTGCTGGGCGCTCGCGTGCGGCGCGGCGCCGTGGCAGAACGCGGTCGTCTGGTTCTACCCGGCGTTCTTCCTCGCCATGATCGCGCACAGGGCGCGGCGAGACGAGGCGAGGTGTCGCCGGAAATACGGCGAGGACTGGGAGAGACTGAAGCGGATGGTGCCGCGCGTGTGGATACCGGGCGTGCTCTGAAGGGGAAGGGGGGAGGGGGGGTTCGAGAGGGACGCGCGATGCGATCAAGTGACGTGATGAGTGGCGGAAGAGACGCGCGGGGGTGGGGGGAATCGGACGGGACGCGGAGGGCCGCCTGAGGGACGAACGTTTGAAACGTTTTCTGAAAAAAATGCGCATTTGGCCGCGCGGCGCCGCAGCAACTGCTCATCGTCGGGCTGCTGCGCGTGATGATGGCCTGCGCTGCTCCTCGCGGGCCGCGCGTCGCCGTCGAGGATAAAAATATCGCGCGGGGGTCCGTTTCCGGCGCAACAATCACAGGCACGCCCCCGCGCCCGCACGACGCGGCGCCTCCTGGGTCCGCGCGCTCGTGCACGCGCGCTCGCTCCGCCTCGCGCTCTCCGCGCGCGCCCCTCCCCCCGCGCGTCCCGTCCGCCGCGCTCCCGCGGCGCGCGACCCCCTCCCGCGGCGCGCCACACGCGCGTTCGTCGATCGCGCGCGGCTTTCCTCGGACCCGGTCCGCGGAGCCGGACCCACCCGCCGAAGGACGGACCCGCCGAAGGACGCGCGGTCGCCTTGCCGCCCCTCGCGCGGTCGCCCCGACTCGGATCATGCCGTCCGCGCGCCGCTCGAGCGCTCACGGCGCGCAGCCCGGCAGCGCGCGCTCCCAGGGCGGCGCCGGGAATCTCTCCGCGCAGTTCTCCATCAACGACCTCCTGCTGAAGGAGATGCTCGGCCAATCCGGCGACGCGCTCGCGGGCGGGCCGAGCTACACCGTCAACGAGTTCGCGACGCTCATGAAGGACCAGATCTTATCGCAGTACGAGCAGAGGCTCTCGCGCCAGCTCTCCCTCCGGGGCCCGAACGCCGCGAACGCCGCCGCGGACGCGACGGCCGCGTCGCCCCGATCCTCGGCTCGCGCGCGGCGAGGCGCCGTCGCCGAGAATACCTCCAGCGGGAGCGGGAAGACGATGGACCAGATCTGGAAGGACATCAACGGTCCCTCCGCGAGCGGTCCCGCGGGCCCCGCGCGGACGGTGAGCGGCGCGAGCGTCGGTAAGGGCGGAACCGCCGCCGGGGGCAACCTCGGGTCGGCGGATTTCGGCGCGGGCGGCGCGATGGCGTCGCTGGGGATCCCCTCGGCGGCGTCGCTCGGGATGGGGATGGTCGGCGGGACGAGCTCCCTTCCGCTCATCTCGCAGGCGAGCCTCGACGCGCTCGTGAAGGACAACCAGCCGACGCGGCGGAGCTCGTCGAAGAAGGACGACGTGCGCCCGGCGAAGGAGTGGCTCGACCTGCTCCTCGCGAGGTCGGACGCGCCGAAGGTGCAGCCGACGCTCTCCGCGACCATCGCGCTGGAACGCGCCGCAATGGGCGCGGAGCCCATCCCGGTGAGCCCGCCGAAGAGAGCGGCGACTGGAAAAAAAGCGGCGCAGGGAGGAGGATCGGGCTCGCGGGCCAATCAACCTCCCCTCGCGGGTCGCAAGCGCGGGAGGTCGGCGGCGGCGGAGGAGGAGCCCCCGCGGCCGGTCGTCAACCTCCCCCCGAAGAAGAAGGGGCGCAAGAAGAAGGGCGAGGTGGACACGGAGACGGAGGAGGAGAAGAAGCTGAGGGCGGAGGAGCGGCAGAGAAAGAACCGGGAGAGCGCGGCGAGGTCGCACCGGAGGAAGGCGCAGTACACGGAGGACCTGGAGCGAAGAGCCGAGGCGGGGGAGCGGCGAATCGCCGCGCTCGAGCGAGAAAACGCCAAGCTCAAGAGCGAACTCGCGAAACTGCGAGACGCCGCCGCCGGCGCGAAGAGAACCGCATCCGGGAACAAGAGCAAGTGATGTGACGTCGACGGGGGTACGAGGCGGGGCGAGGGACGAGCACCGTGCGTAGAGACGGCGCCGCGGCGCCGCGTGTACGTATTAAAAAAATCCCCCGCGTCAATCCGAGGCCTCGAGACCCTTGTCCTGCTTTTCGGTTTTCTTCGCGGGCGATGGGCTCGGATCCATCCTCCTCTCCCTGTACGCGTCGATCCTCCGCTCGGCGTACGCGGCGTAGTCGAACTCCCCCTCGAACGTCGCGGCCTGTAGCGCCGCCCACACCCCCCACCACAGGTGCGACGCGGGGTAGTGCGCCTCCGCCTCCGCCGCCAGCCGCGCCGCCGCCGCCTCGTTCGCGTCGTCGTCGACGGCGGCTTCCGTCGACGCCGCCGTCGACGCGTCGACGTACGCTCGGCTGAAGCGCAATCGCGCCGCCGCGTCCGGGAGCCGGGACCAGTCGCACTCGAACCCCGCGCGCTCGATCAGGTGGTTCGCCACGTCGAAGCCGCGCGGGCCGTAGCACGCGTACTCGAAGTCGATGAACGCGACCGAGGGTTCCCGGGACTTCGACGCGCTCGAGACGTTCGGATCGTCCCCGCGCGTCGTCCTCTCGCGAACGCTCTCGTCTTCTCCGCCGTCCTCGTCGTCCCGGGAAGACGACCTCGCGCCGCGCGGTCTCGAATCGTCGTCTCCCGGGGTGGCGGGCGCGGCGTCGTCCTCCGCGACGAGGATGTTCCCCCCGAGGAGGTCGTTGTGTAAATACACGCACGGCGCGCGGGACTCGACGCTCCGGCGCTCGAGCTCGTCGACGTCCTCGCGGAGGTCGTCGAGGCGCAGCCGCCTTCTGAGCGTTGTTTTTCGCGTCGCGGCGGCGGAGGCGTCTGGGCCGGCGTCCTGTTCGCCCGCCTCTCGGATCCTCTCGAGCCATCCGCGCAGGACGTCCCAGGTCTGCGGCGCGGGCGCTCGGTCACGAGCGGCGTCCCACCCCGCGGCGACGACCTTCGAGGCGTGGAACCGCGCGAGTTCCGCGGCGATGCGTCGTTCGGTCGCGGGCTCGGCGGTTTCGGCGGGCGCGAGGGGTCTGCGGCGTCGCATGAAGCGTTCGAGTCGGCCGTTGGCGAAGACGCCGAGGCACGTCGCGCCGAGTCCCGACGCGTTGAGCTCGAGCAACGCCGCCGTCTCCGCGGCGCGGTCGAGGAAGGCGTCCGTCCCCGCGCCGAACACGCGGAGGAGCACGGGCTCGGGACAAAGCGCCGCGGGCGCCGATCCCGCCGGGTGGATCAGGCGGAGCTGGTTCGTGATGCCGCCGAGGATGGGCGTCACGCGCGCCGAGGTGACGCCGGACCACTCCGGGAGGAGGTCGCGGCACAGCGCGAGAACGCGCGCGTTGAACGCGCCAGGGTCGCGCGACTCGAGGCCTGCGCGTGGGGGGGGCGGGAGAATGGGGGGGGGGGGG